>Ga0157360_1000200_pt1 | contig 26392 bp, 18 predicted proteins | sample AttlaeALBM1_FD_111483 | JGI IMG/M metagenome (GOLD analysis project Ga0157360, IMG submission 111483) | Fungus gardens microbial communities from leaf cutter ant in Ribeirão Preto, State of São Paulo, Brazil - Atta laevigata ALBM1 | ecosystem: Host-associated > Fungi > Mycelium > Unclassified ...
GACACTTATATCTGCTGTCTCTTCACTTCCTCTTTCTCTCGTACTCCGAGCCCTCGAAAGAATTAAAACAATCATCACCTCCATCCCAATGTCCTCGTCAAAGTCGGCGTCATCAGAGTCAGTCCTACCTAAAGGTGGAGATAAGGAAAAAGATGGCACTAGGGATGAACTGGTTGAGGCTCTGTTCCAAGAAATTATGGGCCAGGTTGGCTATAGAGAAAAGGGAGTTGTGATGCGTTGGTGGTATGAGAATCGAATGGATCTTCGAGCTACCCAGATGGCCTCAGTAGGCAAAGATCGTACCTGACCACATAAAGAGTTGACCGCTGTCCACATGTGTAAAGTGGCTTACAGTGTAATTTAATAATAGACTTCCACTCCATACAATGTGTACAATTATATCAAGTGACCTGCTCCACAGTATTCATGTAATCTGACTCCCATAGGCAATCTGGGGAAATCTGAGTACCTAGATTCCCCTAGAATGGATGCCAAGCTTCTGGCCTGGATTTTGAATTTGAGGGGTCTCCCTCGATGTCGTGATCTGGTAAGAGGGTTGGGAAGTCTTGTTGGTATTCTATAAATGGATCAAATATCTGGAATTCGTCTTGATGGTGCTATGGAATGACAACAAATATAGGCTTTCAATTTATTCTGCTGATGGTTTTCTATCATGAGCTACCAAAGGTCATACAATGAAGTGTTTTTTCTTTGAAAAATTCAATGATTTATGACTGTAGTGACTTAGCTTGGACAACTTAATCACCCTCCAAGTCTGAGTTGACAAGAAGAACTCGATGGAGTTCCTGTTAGATTTTCTATACTACTTATACAACTACTACATGGTCTGTGCACTACTTTACTTTCCTGCACTCCTTTCTGTGTAATAAGTCCAAGGTAAAAGAAAAAAAAAGAAAAATAAAGAAAAATAAATAATGACTTAGTTGTTTTGCCAAGTCATGACAATGACACAGTGTACATACACAGTCTGCTATACAATGAAGTTACTTACCAAGATAATGCAAGTCAAAGACAGTGGAAGTCTGAATTATCAAATGTGTCAATATCTCCTGTCATACCAAAGAAGCTTTAAGTTGTAAATGATGGACTTTGTCATAAGACATATTAGCAGATCAGAAATTTACTACCTAGTAGAGGTAAATTCAGAGTTTTTTTTAATATTCCATATTGACTATTGTGTTATATTCCAGATCATCACTTCTTTCACTTCTACCTCCATCATCAATGGTAGTGTCTGAGCATAGTATAGCAAATCCCAGTTTTTCCAATCCTACTATAAATCTTGAGTATATCTAGGAGAGATCTACAAATACCACTATCAGCATATAGTGGGACAGACCAATATCTTGTACCAGTGTAGGAGGATTGTGTAGCACCTCCTCATCCTCCATGAACTCCTTCCCATCCTCCAAAATGGACTATGCCAAATGCATCCAACTACAGAACAACATAGACGTTAAAGAAGATAACAAACCTATTCCCCCAGTCTAAGATAGCTTAGTCAGGACAGCCAACTTTGCTTTTCCAGTACCTCAACCTACATGTGGCAACAGCATGGAGGCACTGAACATCACCCAGGCTATCTGATATGAAAACTCCACAGAACCTTTTCCCCTGGCCATTATCCCATATAGCACTAACGTCCTAGCTGACCCTAACTGTTATGAACATTGAGTAGGACTACAGTTATTATTAGCCATGGTCTAATAATAAATGGCTAGTAGACAAGATGTTGGCAATGCTAGATGAGGATGTTACAATCTAGAGTCTTAACACTAATCTCTGGAACAGTGAAAATTCAGACCTACATTCCTTTTCAGCACCAATGAGTTCCTTTAAAGTATCATATAATGGAAAATAATCATTTAATAATATAATTTCTTTTATATTTTATATTATTACTAAATTTTGCTCCTGGACTCCTGTTATCTACTCCTATAGGATCATGATGTAGACTAGTTACTTGTACTCCTCCTATTCCGGACTTAGTATAAGTACTCTATTAGTTACATTCTAGTTCCTTAGTTCGTAGATTAAAGTCTTTAATATCTTTAATGTCTTTTACATGTTCTATCTGTTAGGGCACACTTCACACAAAAGCGAAGGCCCAGTAAGCTTATTGAGTAGTCCCAGAAGCTAAGGTGAGATTCAACTGAAGTATATCTACCACAGAAGACTAGTATTTATACTACCAGATCATCAAGGCACCATTCTCATGGTACCTGACAGATATTCACATAATGTCCAATAATAGTTTTACAGGAATCACACAGTATGTCACAGAAGGGAAGATAGGAGAGAGTGAGAACGCGGTCGGTGAGACGATAGCCCTTAGATGAGAACCTACCCACGTCACTAAGCGTACCTCTAGAGATATCCCCTTACACTATCCTTACTCCTATCAATCTATACCACTCCTTTCTGGAACTTCTGGCAACAATTTAGTCCTTCTGAAATATGCAACCACACATACGACAGGAAATTGAGGCACAGCATATGAGCTGAGGCCAAGATTGTTCTTTACTTTTGTTGTTAACTCTCTTCTACTCTGAAGTAACTCCACTCTACTCTGGGTCACTCCACTCCACTCTGGATCACTCCGTTCCTGCTCCATATGGTATTTGACACAAAGTGACATTTGCAACATGGTTTGCTCTCTGCAATAGATGGCTTCCTTCCTTAGACAGCACAACCTCAAGGACCACAACAGTAACAACATCCTCTAACTTGTCTTGTTTAGGGATTCTGCATGGACATTCATATCTGCTATGTTTGAATCTGGCTGGGATAGGCTACTCACTTTAGGTAATATCTCTTTTTGAAACAATATATCATTACAGTTTAGAAGAAATGTGAACACTTCCCTTAATACTGATTCAAGCAACCCCAATGGTCATTCAATTAAAAGGGTCCTGCCTCCCATTCTACCTTGATCCTCTAAGAAACAACTCAAGAAGTCAAAAAACTGTCAAATCAATTGCATGGCCAAGGGCACTAGCAGAATAAACTCCACTAAGTCTTTTGCACAGGTTATAGTATCAGCAGTCAACATCCTCAAGATAAAGGAAGCCTTCTCTGCCCTCCTAGATAAGAAAATCCACAATGCAGCTCTTAACAAACTGATCACTAAAGGCAGAAAGATCCAAATTACAACAAAAGGCCTATCTAGAAAACAAGCGATCATTCCTCTTCACAACAAATATACCAATAGAATTATAAAGGATGTAGGCTCTCATATACACTTCATCAACACCCTTTTGAAGAACATCAAGTCCAACCCATGTACAGAATATATCTGACCATGCACAGGAGGCATCTTCATTGCAACCAATAGTATCCTAGCATTTTGCAATCTCAATACTATAAAGCAGTATTTCAAATCAATTAAGGGCATCAACCATGACAAAGTTGTGCTCTCTGCCTGCCCCAGTCAAAGTTGTATCTTAAAATCATAGGCATTCCATATATTCAACCTAGCAGATGCAACCTTTCTAGTGACACATTACCAATGCTATCTGACAAATAGATCTCTTCAAATCAATCTCATATGGGACTCTCAGAATGGATCCAAAGCAAAACTTCTCATTAATTACTCTTTCAATTACAGTTATAACATTGCCACCATCTGAGGTACTAACATGAACCCTAGAGTTCCACAATACCACAACTGCTGGAAATGGAGCCACTCAACATTCTCCTGCCAAATACATAGGTCAAAGTACCAGAAATGTAGTAGACCTCACAAACTTGAGCACTACAGAGATATAGTATGGTGCTGCAAGGCTAGTTCCAAAACTAACCCCCCCAGACTGGAAACCAAACCAGGAGAACCATGCCTATACTCTTTCAAATGTGTCAACTGTAAGGGTGAGCACATGACAGATAACAACTGGTACCCATTCTAGAAATACTACTTTAACCACAAATGACATACAAAGAAAGCACATGAAGCTTGAGAAATCAGAGCAAATTCAACTCACCTAGCCATAGGCAGTGCTAATCTATGATTAAGCACAACCTTCATATCTTTTCTCAGAATATTAGGAAAAATAAAATTCTAATTGATACCATTCTAGAAACCCAAAAAAATTCAGCTGATATTGTTCTTATCTAGGAACCCCCTTGGTTCCTCATCTAATGACTCCCAAGCTATACTAACTCTAGGGGAGAGCCCCTATTCAGTGCCCCAAACTATCCCAAATAGACTCTGTTCATTCATAACAACATGTTACAGGAAAACTACCCATGTGTGACCATATACGTCAATAAACAACTATCAAGTATAAGGTTTGCCCTTAGATCAGACATTATCAATCATCAAGATATAAACCTCTTGGCCTTTCACAATAATCATGACATAAACTTTATTATTAACATTTACTCAGATAGCAACCAAACAGTCTTGCAATGCCTCTGCCATAATATTATGAACATAAAAAACACAGTAATCATAACTGGTGACTTCAGCATTAGGGATAGCAACTGGGACCCTAACTTCCACAACTATTCCATTTACACAAAAGAACTAACCACAATTGCTGATAGTCTAGGTCTCAAACTCTCTCCTCTTTCAAACCCAGGTCTAACAAGATTCACTGACAACCTACAAGATTCCAATTTGGTCTTAGATCTCATATTTCTATTCCCCAGTAATAGCAGTGAAAGGGGCAAAAGAGGATTTAACTGTTACAAGCAAGAGTAAAGGGCAGTGACAGTTCTCAATTGCATGCTAAAGGGTTCATGGGGAGAAGAAAGAAGTAGAGGTATCAGAAAGAAATTAAAAAGTAAAAGTGCAGCTTATCTGTAATATAAAAATAGATGAAATGATTGTGAGTTCAATCTAGATTTGTCTCACATGGTATCCCTAAAATGTCTACCTTTACATACCATAACAAGCCCACTAGCAGAATAGTCAGTAAACCACTCATGGGCCTTACCACACTTAATCAAGCCTTTATTTGTACCCCTACACCAAACCTTATGGCTGTGATATGATCTGAGTCAATAATTAGCCAGGCTTTTCAGGCCTGCTACTCCATAGAAGATTGTCCAACCAACTGCTGCATCTTGTCTCTTGAAAGAATAGGGTATATGGTATGAAACATTTATTAACTCAACCTCTCACCAAGATCATCTCTTACACACTCAAGAAAATCACATTTACAACCTCAAGAGCTTCTGAGATGAAAGCAAGGGCCAAGGAGACTCCTTCTATCAATCTTTACTCTGAGAAATATATTAGAATATTACAAATGTTGAAGACTCAATTAAAAAGAAATAGAAAAGGAAATCCTTTATTCTACCACTCTCCCTCATATCTCTCCTCCATGGCACTGCCATGTGGCCATAATAGATGTCACCTTCCTGTCCTCTATATCTCCCAGACATAACCATGTGATCCTGCTCTACCTCTATACTTTACTCCTGCCCATTGTTCCCCAATCCCTGAATTGGCTTCTTTCTACTCTAAATATGGTCTAGAAATACATAACAGTGTGTGTAAGCATTAGCAATACAATTGTCATCCAGCAGTGCATTCATTTCTTAACTGAGTCCAGTAGTGATAGGATCACTAGTCACTAATAGACTTTTGATCTGTCATTTTGATGTTATATTAGTCTAAGTCCACTCTAGATTGAAATTATATCACATTCTAAAGATGTTCTTGAGCCTCTGAGTTCTAGAGTATTGACATTAATAGTCTGTCTCTAAGAAACTTGATGCTAGCTCATTAGTCTTGTCTCTTGAGGTATATGCTATTCTAGCATATATCAGCTTGGTAACTACCTAATAGAATTATCCAATCTTGGGTCTAGATTATGTCTGGGGCTTGTAGGAGATCTCTAGAGTGGGTTCCAATAGTGAAATCCAGGGGTATGTTAGGGCAAGCACTCAAGGTAACTTAACCCTAGAGCTAGGTAATTGTCCCAGAAGCTGAGGTAATGTTCGAGTGAAGTTATATCTAACAACACAAGCAGTCTTATATACTAAAACTGATGGTCCATGTGCTACAGTCACGTGAGCACTAACTAATAATACCACTGTCCTAATCATAGATTCTCAGGCACATCAAGGCAGAGCTAATAGAGAAGGTAAGGAGAGATAGAAAGATATCTCACAAGTTAGGTTAGCCCTTTAGGTTGGAGCTTACTCAGTAATCTAGGCTGTTCCTAGGGTATCTTCTCACAGGGTATAATATGTATTCCATGCTACATTTCCACAGAAAATTCTCTAGCAGCATAACAGCGGATTTGGTCAATACTCTCTTCACCCAGAGATATAAAAACCTTCAGATCGTGTTTCCCTTATTATAGAGGTAGGTATAAAGAAAGTGAATGTCAATATTGCCATCTAGTCTATAAAAAAAGACAATGATGAGGAAAAAGAGTTCATTAAAACACTAATAGATAGCACAGAATGCATTGATATATCAGCTATTATGAGCAGAGAAGCCCTCCAATCCACCATTCTCTAGGTGGCTACCATATTTGAAAATGCATAGGATTAACATTCTAAACTAAAACGTATCACAAAACACTCCAAAGAGTGGTGAAACCAGAAGTGCACTAACAGCTTCAACAGATATTGTAAGCAGGAAGATCTACTAAGCTGGAGAGCTTATAAGTCAACAATACATGAGGTCAAAAGGAAGTTCTTTGATAAAAAGATATATGAAATAGTATCCTCAAACAAGCAACCATAGGATCTCATGAGTTGAATAAAGAAAAAGTCCCTACCTGCTATCAAAACCATCACTTTTGAGGACCAACCATGCAACTCCCTCTTGGACTTATAGCATGCCCTTCACAGCTCATACAACTCAGCTGAAAACTATCATGACTTGGCAAAATGGCTAAGTCATTTTCTATTTTCATTTTCAATTTCCTTTTTCTATTATTTAGTTGAATTACTACTATGAAGATGAAGCATGGGAAAGAAGTCACATCACTGTCACAAAGTCACAAAAGGTATGACATTGGTCACAGAAATGGTCATGTCACTGTCACAGTCATAACATATGACAGGTAACATAAGGACTATAGGAGGTAAAATATATAGCTATAATAGTAGTTGTATATATAGTATAGAAAATCAAATAGAAACTCTATTGAGTTCTCCTTGTTAACTTAGACTTGGAGTGAATTTAAGTCACCTTGGCTAAAGTCTTACACTAGAACTCAATTTTACTACTTGAGCACTATCTATCTTGGACCTTGCTTACTCTTATCCTTATAATCTCATCAACTCTTGACCAGTGGTCATTACGATCACTAGTCACCTCCATTAATAGCCAGTCCCTTGGCTTAAGAGAACTTTGCAGTCAGTTAGGGACTGTAGGTGGAGACATAGTACCAAACCCAAGTATTGTGTTCAAGACCTGACCTTGCAATTGGGTGGTGTTTAGTAGCCACTTGTACTTTTTTTAGTATAAACCTTGTGCTATGCTCCATTGTGAGTAGTACATGTAGAGGAGTGACAGTTACTTCTAGAAGGCCATCTAGAGTAGAGATCTTCCCTGTGGAGCAATTGTCTAACCATATTACTAGGGCAGTAGTTAGTAGAGCAGTAGTGTGTCTGGTTAGGTGAAGATCTTGTGCCCCAATAGATATAGTTGTAACTAGCAAGAATTAACCTTAATTCCATACTACTGTGGAGACATAACACAATGTCTCAACAATAATATAACTCTCTTATGAGCAGCATGCTCAACCAAAAGTATACCCTTGCTAAATTAAGGACAGAACTAGAAGAAAGAAAAGAAAAGATGTGTTTCAGTTGCAAAAGATTTGGACACCTGGTCCATAATTGTAGGAATAAAGAGGAGGAAGGAAAGAGAATGCTGGTTCCTCAGAACAGATTTGAAGTACTGTCAAGTAGAGTAATAAAGTATGAAATAGAAATAGGAAAGCAGGAAGAAGAGAAAAGAGAAGGAAAAGCAGTGTAATGTTATGAGAGTAGAAGAAAAGAACATCGATGGAGAGAATGTCCTAAGAAGAAAGAAGAGTGAGTAGTAAAGGTGACCAGGCCACAAAAGGAGAAGCAGTGGAAGGAGTCAGTATGCTCCATAAGGAGAAATGCATAGAAGAATGAGATAAGGTGCTTTGAGTATGAAGAGGTGGGGCATCGATGCAGAGACTGCCCCAATAGAAGACTAGAAAAGAAGAAGGCAGTACATGTGGCAAACCTACAAAAGGCACAGCAGGAGGAGTGGAGAAGGAGTCCAGAGAATGCTTTACAACAAAAAGCATTTGAGCATTGTGAAGAGGAAGTGCCTGAGGAAGCAGATTTGTGTGAGTTGAAATGGAGTAATAGAAAAGTAATAGTTTCATACTTAATGTGTGAAGATTGTAGAAAGAAAAAATGTCATGTAGTGGAAGATAGAGGGCAAGGAGTAGTCAAGGGAAAGGAATGGGAAGAATTAAAGAAGTCTAGAGAATGTTCAAAGACAGGGAAAGGAAAAGCAGTGTGCTCTATTAAGAGAAAAGTACAGCAAAAGAGAAGAGTAGTCAAAGAGAAGTTCAAAGAACTTTCAAAATATTGAAAGAAGTATGGTTGGATATTAGAATTGAGAAGACAGACACTCATAAAGGTGTCATGATAAAGGTGCTCTTAGATAGTGGCACAATGGAGATGTTTATAGATAGGAAGACAATAGCAAAACATAAGTTCAAGCTGCAAAAGACCAGTGAGGGTCAAAAATGTTAATGGTACATATAACAATGGAGGGGCTATTACACATCAAGTAGAAGTAAATGTGTATTATAAAAGCCATGTAGAAAGAATAAGGATAGATGTATATGACTTAGAAAGAATAGAAGTGATTTTAGGAATGCCATGGCTGGTAGTACACAACCCAGAAATCAATTGGAAACAGGAGAGGTAAAAATGATGAGATGCCCATCTTTATGCAGTAGAGTAAAGATAAAGGAGAAGAGAAAAAAGAAAAAGAGAATAGTAATGTTAGAAGAAGAAAAGATTATCAGATAGGCAATAGATGATAAAGAGGATTGTGTAAGGGGCACGCTTGGTGAGGCACCCAGTCACACTGCAGTATAGTAAAGCAGGCATCTTAAGTTAGAGCGATGAGTAGCCCAGGAGCTCAAACTATTGTTGAGGTAAGGTATTCTACCATACATCACTAGCTACTTATATTAGACTAGCCTGGTCTGTGCGCCAGTTGTTATGGACACATACATCAGGACGATAATAACTACACTACCAGATATAACTATGTAGTACTGTGATAGAGACCCAAACTAGAGGGAAGGGAACTATAGACTGCAGACTTTGAGGATCCATGGAAACACTAGATGATGTGAACCCTACCAGGTTATCTAAGCGATCTCAGGGTTGTCCCCTTACAGATTGGGAAAAAAAAGAAGAGATTGAAGAGGACCATAGAAAAATTAAAGAAATAGTCCTAGGAAAATTCTTAAAGTAGAGAAAAGTGTTTGGAAAGGTAGAGTCAGAGAGAATGCCAATAAGAAAAGTTTGGGATCATGCCATAGATCTCAAAGAAATGTTTGTACCATGAAAGAGAAGGATTTATCTGTTGTCCAAAAATAAAAGGGAAAAGGTCCAGAGCTTCGTGAAAGATCAGTAAAGAAAGAAATACATCAGACCAACAAAATCTCCTCAAATGTTACCAGTATTCTTTGTGGGCAAGAAGAATAGAAAAAAGAGGATGGTTTTGGGCTATCATAGCCTGAATAACCAGACAGTAAAGAATAATTACTCATTACTGCTAATAACAGAGTTAATTAACAATATGGGTGGCAAAAAAGTATTTACTAAAATAGATCTCAGGTGGAGGTTCAATAACGTGAGGATTAAAGAAGAAGATAAGTGGAAGAGAGTGTTTACTATGCATATAAGCTCCTTCAAGCCAACAGTTATATTCTTTAGGATGACAAACTTGCTAGCTACATTCTAGACAATGATAAATAAAATACCAAGAGACTTAATAAACAAAGAAAAAGTTGCAGCATTTGTAGATAACATATTAGTAGGAACAGAGACAAGGGAAGGACATGATGAAATAGTAGAAGAAATATTGAAAAGGCTAGAAGAAAATGACTTGTATATCAAGCCAGAAAAATACATGTGGAAAGTAAGAAAAATAGGATTCCTCAGAGTCATAATAGGACCTGACAGAATAGAAATAGAGAAGAAAAAAGTAGATGGAGTGTTAAGTTGGCCAGAGCCAAAAATATAAAAGACATTAGGAAATTTTTGGGCCTCATAAATTATTACAAGAGATTCATTAAGGACTTTGTGCAAGTAGCTAGGCCAATGAATATAACAAGAAAAGATGTGAAATGGCAGTAGGGGCAGGAGCAGCAATGAGCCTTTGACAAGCTCAAAAGAATTTTCATGATGAAATCTGTATTAGTATTCCCAGACTTAGACAAAGAGTTTAGGAAAGAGGTAAATGTCTCAAATTATGCTATAAGAGAAGTACTCTCAATAAAGTGCTCTGATAAGTTGTGAAGACTGGTAACTTTTATTTCCAAATCGTTAAGCAATACAGAAAGAAACTATGAAATACATAATAAGGAAATGTTAGCAGTAGTCAGATGCTTAGAGGCATAGAGGCATTTTCTGGAAGGAACTGTAGTTAAATTTGAGATCTGGACAGATTATAAGAATCTTGAATACTTTATGAAAGTGCAGAAATTGAATTGAAGACAAGCAAGATAGGTATTATACCTATCTAGATTTGATTTTATATTGAAGCATGTTCCAGGGAGTAAAATGGGGAAGGCAGATAGTTTGAGTAGGAGACCAGACTGGGAAATAGAAGTGGAAAGGAATAATGAGAACAAAACATTGGTAAAAGCAAAGTGGTTAAAGGTTAGATAAACAGAGAAAGTAGAAATAATAGTGAACAGAGTAGACTTGCTAGAAAAGATTAAGCAGTCTTAAGTAAAAAATGACAAGGTAGTTAAGGCAGTGGAAGAAATGAAGCAAGTAGAAGTAAAGATGCTAAGAGACAAAAAATGGAGAGAGAAAAATAGCATAATATATAAAGAAGGAAAAGTATATGTATCAAAAGACAATAAATTGAGGATAGAAATTATTAGATTACATTATAATACACTGATAGGAGGACATAGGGGATAATAGAAGACAGTAGAATTGGTTATGAAAAACTTTTGGTAGCCAGGAATTACAAAGGAAGTAAAGCAATATATGGAAGGATGTAATGCCTGCTAGCAAAACAAAAATTGCACAGAGTAACTGGTATGAAGCCCAAAATATATTCAGGCCTAAAATTAAACAAATTTTGTGAATTCACATCCCAAGAAGTAGGACTAAGATAGAATTACCTGCTAGGTAGTGGGGAAGGCACAAAGGACTTTACCACCAAAAGCTGGTTATCTAACTATGTAGTAGTATACCCAGGAACATAAGATTGCTACCACCAACAGGCCAATCACTCAAGAACCAGCAGAGTCAAGCCTATAGCCCCATAGCATCATTGTCGAGAATAGCAGCTTAGTCAGAGGAAAGAAGCCTTATATGGAAAAGTCTGGAGAAATGCCCATCACAAGGAACAGGACCAGTGGCCTAGCAGGAAATAAGAATAGCTACAGCATCACTCAATCAGTAATGGCTAAGAATAGAAGTACATCAAAACTGATCCACTACAATTAGAAACAAAAAAGTAACAAAGAACCTTAGAGAGCTATAGAAACAACATCTGAAAACTTCCTAGGCAAGAAAAGAAAGAGTTAGGTCCTGAGTTGCTGAGATAAGCCAAAGAAAAAAGGAGATTGCCATGGGATCAGTGGTAGACAACCCAGTAACTCAGCAAGGGTAGAGCAGACCTGGCAAAACTAATAGGAAATAATTGAGAAAAGACAAGAAGATGCAGAATTTTCTATTACTACTGGAACAATTGTTGTAATAATAGATTATGACTGGGTTTATTATTTTCTTTATTTTTTGTATATTTCTTTTTGTATTTCTCTAAACCTATAAAAACCTCTACTTAGTAGGAAGAGGGCAAGCAATTTTGGTTACCTCTTTTCTCTATTTGGGTTTTCAAAAGTGGAAATCTATTTTTAGAGTGATTAGATCAGTGATTAAGTTGCTTTGACTCAAGACTGAGTCAAACCAAAAATACTACAGGACAATTGACTTAGCCACAGGAGCAATATTATAGGAGCTCTAAGACAGAGTTCAGCATTGCTAGAGAGTTGAGTTATATAGGGAGGATTCAAAGTCACATATCTGATCACATAGTCAAGAGTACTACTGTGAGGATAGTCTGATCACATAGCCAGAGAGTGCTACTATGAGAACAACTTTGAAACAGGGTGTTAGGGCAACACCAGGTAGGCAAAACTCAGGTACAGGGCCAACATAGTAGTCTAGAATCAAGAATCAAATTTTGAACATCACTGCTACCATGATATATTAGCAGAACTTTAAACTTTACAACTTTTTTTCACCTTCAACTTCTGGATTCATTTCTCTATGAATTTGTATGAGGAACACTATGCTGATACACAGTGTCGACTAGGATACTTTTCTTAGAAGATCATACATCTTATTTTATTAAAACTTTTACATTTACCGCTACCTAGACAGTAGTTGGAAAACTTCTATTTTAAAAAAGAAAACAAGAAAACCCCTAGCATAAACAGCCTCTTTACCAGTAGGAAAGTTAATGCCAAATTCAATTCTGAAAAAGCCTTGGACACATATATTGGTAGATTTTATCACCAAGCTACCTTTGGCTCAGGGATACAACTTGATCTTAGTAGTAGTCAATAGGTTAACAAAAATGGTACATTTTATACCTACTATGGAAAGAACATCAGCAGAAGGATTAGTACAGTTGTTTAGAGACAATGTGTGAAAGTTGCATGGGTTATCTGAAAGTATCATTTCAGATTGGGGGCCCCAGTTTGCAGCAGGAGTAATGCAGAAGTTGAATAAGATGTTGGGGATCAAGAATAAATTGTTGACAGTGTTCCATTCTCAAACAGACAGACAGACAAAGAGAATAAATCAAGAGCTAAAGCAATACTTGAGGATATTTATTAATCATAGGCAGGAACAATAGCTAGAATGGTTAGGAACAGCTGAGTTCACATACAATAATAAAGTACACTCAAGTACTTGGACGTTGCCTTTTAAGGCAAATTACAGACAGGATCCAAGAATAGGATTTGAAGAAAGGAAAAAGGGAAAGTATGAAGGAGTAGAAAGATTTGTGGAAAAAATAAAGGAAATACAGGAGGAGGCCAAAGTAGTACTAGGAAAAGCATAAGAGGATATAAAGAAGTACGCCAACAGAAAAAGGGTAGAAGTTGACGAGTATAAAGTAGGAAACTTGGTAATGCTTAGCACCAAGGATCTGAAATATCAGATAGTTGGGAGGAGAACAGAGAAGTTGACAAAGAGATTTGTAGGCTCTTACAAGATACAGAAAATAGTATTGTTGAATGCAGTAAAGCTGGAATTTCCAAGTACAGTAAAAATACATCCAGTAGTAAATGTTAGTAGAATATGATGTTATGTAGGGCAAGTAAAGGAGCAGAGGAAGGAGCAACTAGTTCCAGTAATAATTGAAGGAGAAGAAGAGTAGGAAGTAGAAAAAATATTGAATAAGCATGTCATATTCCGGAAATATAATAATTATGTAATTTATTTCTCCTAATAATTCCCCTAAAATTAATAATAGTAGAATAGCGTAATAGACTACTCTCCTCCTATTCCGCACATACTATAAGTACTGAGTAGTTACAGTGTAATTCCTCAGTTTGTAAATTAACGTCATCTGGTCCTAATATCTCCTTGTCCACTCCAACTCCTTCACTCGACTCTCTGGGACCTCTGTCTTGGTGACTTCCTTCACTCTGAAATACGCGACCAACCTCATGACCGGAGACCGGGGCGCAACACATAAGTTGAAGCCAAGGTCGTTCAATAAGTCGCTCTCCGCCCCGATGTCCTTGTCTCGCCGCCAGAGCCTTCTTTCTCTTATCGCTAAGTACCTTCCCCTCCGACGTTGTACCTTACTCCGGAACGGAGTGTAACTTCTATCTATTATCCTTCACTTCCGTTTCTCCGGATTCCGTCCTTGACAAAGCAGAAGATCAAAGGAAAGGACAAGTACTTAGTATAGTAGAAAGAATTTATGGTAGAGTCAGACACTTGAAAAAGAAAAGAAAATTTAGGAAATGCCAAGAAGGCAATTGAGGAATTTGAGAAAGAATATAGATGAAATATGAAGGATATAAGGAAACAGAAAAGAGAAAAAGGAACATTTAGGAGAGGAGAATTGCTAGGAAGATTCATAGCAAAGAAATTATTTGGATAAACAGACAAGAGATATAACTAGGAATATTGGGAAAGGTTAGAAAGAAATTGAAGAAAATGGAAAGAAAGCCAATAGAAAAAGAGTCAACCAGGGAAGAGAAAAACAACTCTAAAAACAATTAAGGAAAAAGAAGAAATTGAACAAAAAAAATTGGAAGTAAGAAAGTAAACAAAAGAAGATGACAAAATAGGCAACATGGTTGACCCATATTACAAATTGTAGAAAAAATCCTTGGGACAAGGAAACTTAAGAGAGGGATGGTGTTATGACTTGACAAAACAGCTAAGTTATTTTCTATTTTCATTTTCTATTTTCATTTTCATTTATTTAGTTAAATTACTATTATAAAGGTGAAGTGTGGGAAAGGAGTTACATTACTGTCACAAAAGATATGACATTGGTCACAGAATGGTCATGTCACAGTCATAGTCACAACATGTGATGAGTAACATGAGGACCATGGGAAGTAAAGTATATAACTATAATAGTAGTTATATATATAGTGTAGAAAATCAAATAGAAACTCTATTAAGTTCTTTTTGTTAACTCAGACTTGGAGTAAATTTAAGTTACCTTGGCTAAAGTCTTACAAAAACAGACCTATCAATACTGGCTTCTTAAATGAACTCTCCCAAGCTAATACTTTCGAGTAGCCCCCCTTTTCTAACTAGGAGTTTAGAAATATGATAGCTAAGTGGTCATCTTCTTTCATACCTGGCCCAGACCATATCTCTTAGAGACACCTTAAGCCACTCATCATGGATAATACCTACCTTAAAAAATTTGTATATATTGCTAATGCATGTATACATCTAGAGTTCTGGCTATTACACTTCAAAACTGCTATAACAGTAGCCATTCTCAAACCTAACAAAGACTCCTATAACATGCCCAAATCCTTCAAACCTATAGTACTCCTCAATACCATTAGCAAACTCATTGGAAAGGTAATCAGTAACTGTTTTCAATTTCATATGACATCAAATGACTTTCTGGACCCAATGTTATGACTTGGCAAAATAGCTAAGTCAATATTTATATTTCTTTTTTTTTTTCTTTTAGTTTCTGATTATTATTTTCTTTTTCTTTTCTTTTCTTTTCTTTTTTATTGATGGATGCATGAGAGGAAAGTGACTTATAGGGAAGTATAGAATAGAAGGAAGGGTTAGGGTTACTCTTCATGTATAAATAGTGTACCAAATCTAATAGGAACTCTATTGAGTTTTCTTTGTCAAATGCTGATAAAGAGGAGTTGGCTTACTGATATTCAAACCAACTAGGTAGTATCAAACAGTGCTCTATTACAGATGTAGACATATATCTCATGTAAGACTTTAGCCAAGGTGACTTAAATCCACTCCAAGTCTGAGTTGACAAAAAAAACTCAATAAAGTTTCCATTTGATTTTCTATACTACTTATACATTTTACTATAATGGCTGTGCAATATCCTTCCATAATCCTCATATTATTCCCATTATATGTTTATCTTATCACATGTTGTGACTGTGACTTGTGATATGACTGATGTGTGACCAATGTCATGCTTTGTGACTTTGTAACTGAGTCACATGATGTCTTCCCATGCTCCATCCCTGTAGTAGTAAGTTTAGATATTTTGCCAAGTTATGACATTTCACTTATTTTATTCATACTGGATGGTTAAAACAATATTATACAAGCATCATAGCATTTGACATTGCCCAATTCTTCTCCTTTCTAAATCACACCTTTTTATCTATGTGCCTTAGAAAAGCAGGTCTTAACTCTAATATTATAGGATTCTTTGATAGCTATCACTCAAATCATTCAACAGTATATACTTGGAATGGCTTCTTCTCCCTATTATTTAGCACCAATGTTAGAGTGGACCAAGGCTCAGCTCTATTCCCCATTATCTCTGCTATATACTTGGCTCTAATTATTAAAACATTCAAAAAAAGAATAAAAAGTCTAAAAGAAAAAATCCCAACAGACATTCTATCTTTTGTTAATGACAGTCTTTTAATTTCTCAGGAGAAGAGTTATGACCTTTCTTTCTCTTGATTCCTTTGTAGCTACAATATTATGTCAAAAATTCTCTTGAATTCCAGCCTGGTCATAGAACACAGCAAATCCAAAGTCTTTTACTTTACAAGGTCCTGCCACTCCTCCAACCCCTCCATCAATCTTATCTCAGTTGGTGGTCCCATTTTTATACCCAAACTAATCTGGCATTACCTAGGTTTCTTCTTCAACAGAAAACTCATATTCTACTATTATGTCCACTTCTATACCACCAAGTATCTCTCTACCCTAAACACAATGAAATTCCTAGACAACTTCTTATGGGGCATTCTCCTAATCCAGAAGCAACTTCTATATAGAACATATGTACTCCCTATTGTCCTATACAGATTCCAACTCTGATTCTTTAAGAAAGCACTGATCTACAAAAATATATCCAAACTGAAGAAAATGTAATATAGAGCTGCTCTTTGGATCACAGGAGCTTTCTGAACCTCACCATTGGAGAGAATAGAAGCTATTGCAGACCTTGTTTGCATCAGCTCTCATCTGCAAAAACTTAATGGCTGCTACCATTTCTGCTGTTATGCTGCTAGTGAATTTGCAGTGGAAAGTAACATTTGATACATATTATACTAATGAATTCCTAATTAGAATTCACTCTAGAACCTATTATCAGTTTTTGGAACATACCAAAGTATTATGTGAAATAGTGAGTAAGTAGAACTGGACCTAGAGCTTATGTAAATACCTTAGGAGGTAAGTAAGATGAACTGGCATCAGGTTATAGACAAAGTTATTAGATAAAAACATTCTAAATTTACTTTGTATGGGATATACCTTGATAAAGATAGGGCCCTTGCCCTTTAGAACCAGCAGTATACCAATAACAGACTTAAGTAAATAGACTATTGATTGCAAATAAGCATTGATGGTATCAGATCAGTTATATTTAGATAAATGACACCTAGGATGTAACTTAGAGATTTGGGACTATGGTTAGAGCTTACTAACACTTGACAGGTAACTAAGGAGTTCAAAATCACAAAGTAATAACAGAGAGAAGACTAACAAAGAATGAAGAAGATTCTAGAAGGAAACAGCAATAGAGACGTGTTATTGATGGAAAGAAGATAGGAGAGGGACATGTAATCAGTAGGATTTTGGGAGGACTTAGGACAAGAAGAAGTCATGAGAATCCTAAAAGTAGTTATAGTTTTCTTTTCTATATTTTATTCCTTGAGTTTCAGAGCTTTGTAATAATTTTAATATAGTATCCAGGGCAGGATGAGGAGAAAGAGAGAACCTCTTGGCACTTATCTCCATCATCACTGCCTCTGGAATTGTGAAATGTGAAACTATTGAATATAAGAGTTTGGAGTCAGTAGGATGTCTTGAGAAGAACACAGAATATACCCAGAACTCAATCTAGAGAGGAATAGCAGATGCAACTTGGGTAGGCTTCAGAGAGAACAGTAGGCTGGGAAAGCTTGGCTAGGTATATACTTAGATTGTATCATACCTATAAGGTTCAGTGTTAGGGGTACAGACAAGAAAACAACTGAGTGTAAAGAGTCTATGAGTGATCAACTAACTGTATTTTCTAGAGGAGCTTTTGTTATGGTATGTAAAGGTTGACACCTTAGGGAGACTATGCAACAATGATCTAGGAAGATCTTACCTTCATTTCACAACAACCAACCTATATTTTATTAGAGCTACATATAATCTCTATTTTCTAATTATTTATAACCTTTATCTTTGATTATCTCCCCTTGAACCTTTAGCACACAATTGAGAGCTGGTACTACATCTTATTGTTTGTCCCAGTGTGCAATTCCCTTTTGCACCCTTTTAATGCTCCTTGCTAGAAGATTTGGTTAAGGTTTTTAGTAAAGTAATATCAGAAAGGATAGATGTCAACAAGACTTTAAGTAGCACCCTTTGAGGTTGTTCAAAGACAAGTAAGAGCATTGATTCCTCAGAGTAAGATTTTATAGAGGAAATACAAAAAGAGAGAACTTACCATTCCCTTCCCTTTCTGGTTTGTATTTATTCTAACTAGGAATATAACAATTGTTATAATGTGGTAATACTATCTGTAACTAAAGGTGACTAGTTAAGTGACAGATCAGCAACAAAGGTAACAAGTGAGTTAAGGTCAAGTCAGAGTTTATAAATGGGTTAGTCTGATGTTGTCCCATTTAGATTGAGTCCAAAGATAAAAATAAAATAGTCTGAGATTTCTCTAAAAAGTCCTGTTTATACTATGAGCCAATTGTCTATTAGAGTCCTCAGACATTCAATGCATTACTGCATTGTAATATCCTCATCTAGCATCACCAATATCTTGTCTACTAACCATTCATTATCAGACCATAGCTGATAATAACTGTAGTCTCACTTGATGTTCATAATATATAGGGTATTAGTTAATTTCAATAACAGGGCTGAGTTTTCATTTGACATGATTGAGTTTGGTAGCTTATGTATTCTCCTTAGAACAATATATTATTCAAGTATTATTCAAAGCCAATTCTGACATTGGTGCAAAATTAGCAAATTTCCTGGCTACAGACAACCTTGTTTTACCAACAGGTTCTGACCTCTAACAAGTGTTGAGATTCACTATCATTGCTAAAAAGCTAAACTGGCTATGATATGTAAGTCACTTTCACTGTGTACATTGTCATGTTTTCTTTGCTAAATTGAAGACTACCACTGTCTGGAAGCTCTTGCCTGAAGTGTGGGATAAGTCTCAGTGATAATGATCATAGCAAGGCTAATGAAGTACCAGGCTTCTTGTGTCCTGTTCATACACCCAGTGGTTCCTCTTATAGTCTTCTCAACCTTCTTCTCAAACATGTAGAATTGTGATAGCTTTACTTACTATTAAACATATACCTACTCTTCTTGTTGCTTAGCAACCTTGGTGAAACTAACTGTAGAAAAGTTTAGATAAGTTCTTTTCATTATTTAGGTTGTTGAGGGCTTTTGAGAAGAGTAATTTGATTTATGTAAGTGTTTGCTTATTGCGATATCAAACCTGAAAACCTCTTTCTTAATTCAAAGGAAAATCTCAAGATGTGTGTCTTAGGTATGCCTCCTAGGTCTCAGATGGTGCTACTACCATCCTCCTTGTCTGCTGTTATGCTGCTAGAGAATTTTCTGTGGAAATGTAGCATGGGATACACATTATACCCCTGGATTTCACTATTGGAACCCACTCTAAAGATCTCCTACAAGCCCCAGACATAATCTATATCCAAGATTGGGTACTTCTATTAGGTAGTTGCCAAGCTGCCATATACTAGAATAGCATATATTTTGGAAGGCAAGACTGATAAGCTAGCATCAGGTTTCTCAGAGACAGACTATCAATGTCAATACTCTAGAACTCAGAGGCTCAAGAACATCTTTGGAATGTGATATAATTTCAATCTAGAGCAGACTTAGACTAATATGATACCAAGATGACAGATCAAAAGTCTATCAGTGACTAGTGATCCCATCACTGCTGGACTTAGTCAGAAAGTAGACATGCCATAGAGCAACAGGAATATTGATGACCTTTATATGCACTTGCATATATTTCTAGATTGTATTCAGAGTAGAAGGAAGCTGGTTCAGAGGTTAGGGAATATCAGGTAAGAGTAAAGTATGGAGGTGGAGTAGGAGCACATGGCTATGGCTGGTAGGCATGGAGGATAGAGAGGTGATATCTGTCATGTCTACATGGTAATGTCATGGAAAAGAGAAGTGATAGAGACTAGAAGAAGAAGAAGTTTCCTTTTTTATTTATTTTTAATTGAGTCTCATCAGTTTGTACTTTTAATATAACACTTAGAGAGCCTGAGAGGAAGACAATGGAATCTTGATACCTGTCACCATCTTAAGGGCTTAAGAGTCATCTTATAGCACTTTTTTGAGTTCTAAGTAAAGTGATTGGGTTGTTAAGAAGACTAGAACTCTATACCCTACTTGGTCAAGAAATAAGATATAGTGGTCACTCAGACAACCTTCTACAGAGTAACAGGCCTGAAAAGCCTGGCTAATCATTGACTCAGATTGTATCACACCTATAAGGTTTGGTGTGGGAGTGTAGATGAGAGCTTGATTGAGTGTGATAAAGCCTATGAGTGATTTACTGACTACTTTAATAGTGAGCTTGTTATGGTGTGTAAAGGTGGATATCTTAGGGACACCATACAAGGAGGATCTAGATCAAGCTTACAATTCTTTCAAATACTTTTATTTTAATTATCATACTAAGTTTCTATATTCTCTTTTTAATACCTTTATTTTTGATTTATTTCCACAAACTCTTTAGCATGCAATTGGGATCTGGTACTGCATCATTAGCTTGTGCCAGGCTAATAGTCCCTTTTGCCCCCTTCACTGCTGTTCTGCCACTACCAAGTTTGGTTTACTTATCATTGTAAGGATAACTTTAGCACTTAAAGTGACATGAGAACTAAAGTGTACATTATACTACTTAGTATTTTATATATGTGAAACTAGTAGCTATTAGTGTCCCTTGAGAATGTGGAATAGTACCTAGGTTACTAGACAATTGATGGCACTAATGAGAATAATGAAAGATGTGTTTTGTTAGGGAATCACTCAAAGGCGATTACTTCTTAAGCTAGGTAAGAGTCCCGGAAGCTAAGTTGAGATTCAAGTGAAGTATATCTACGACAGCTTGCTAGTATATGTACTTCTACACTAGACGATCACACACACCATCACATGAGCACATGGATCAGTAATCACAATGTCCTAATAATAGAATAGAAGGCATCGCACCGTATGACACAGACAGGGAGAAGACAGGAACTATGAGAATACATACACGTACTGTCAGTGGGCCATTAATAGAACAGACCCTCAGTGGTGACTAAGCACTACCCTAGATGTCCCCTTACATGTTCCATAAAAAGACTTAGTGTCAAAGTTAGCATCGTTGCAAGTTTGCTAATCTAATAATCATTGGCAAATTTATCAACTCCACAGTGGTTGGTGTACCTCTATGCATTATGGTCTATACACATTGAGATTTATCATAAACATTTTGAGGATGACTAGACCCATACATTGAAGCTAATATAATTACAGTTTTTTCTAATTATAATTATGATATAGATTATCTACAAGTATTGTGATTGTATGCTCAATACCAAATGTCCTAGGAGCTTGATCATAAGATGCTACTTGACTGATCACTTTCTCAAGTTAAGTGATAATCATGTTTGTGACTCTGACCACAGGAGGTAGGCATATATAGACTACTACACACTAAAAACCAGAAAAACCAGAGTATAGGCTAAGTGACCTATCTGTATTAGACAGTTGTTCATGAGGAGAGATAAGGAGAAATGTATACTAATCTGTATCTCCATTACTCAGAGATTGAACCCAAATAGAGCAAATAAGACCATATTTAATTGTTCCAACATTGCTGTAATATCCAATAGAGCTGTTTTCACTATGTTCACTGAAGGTAGATAATAACTATGTCTTATAAATGATATGGTTCTTCTCTAAGGCCCAAGGTAAAAGTATATGTATATCTGGGAGGATAAAGAAGATCTTTGTAGTGCCAGAAATGTAGATGTTGAGTATAAATATAGTCAAGAAGAAGATCATAAACATTTGATAGAAGACATTGATGTTTTTTGTTTCATAATAGAAACAGCATTATAGTTAGGTAAAGCTAGTCTAGAGCATAGTACTGTGAGTGCTGCTTTTGAGGTCTCTAAGATATGATATGATGACCTATTACTTTTCAAATAACCCAAAAGCTAGCCTTGACAACAAATCTGTTGTAGCATTGTCAAGTCTGACTTCCCTATAATGAGATGTAAGTCTTGAAGATTGATATAGTAAAGGGAATATACTCACAAAGATGCTTATTTATCTTAATCTTTTGAAAAAGACCATTATGTTTTTTGTATGGAAATTCACTTAGCTTAATGAGTGGTCCCCAAAACTAGAGAAAGTCAGGAATATGCATAGCATAATGATGATTTGGGTGAGATGAAACATTTGAAAATAAGAGTTGAAATGATTTACAGTATTGAAGATAGTGCTTTCCAAAAGATGTTGTTATAGTACTTGATGTTTCATGTGATAAAATGATATGTGTACATACCATAAGATCATGGAAATTCTTTAAAAGTACAGTATTTTGTTGCCATATATTTTTACTTTATAATTTAGGAAGTATAAAAGGAAGAAATATTGTGAATAGTGTTAGCTAATTGGTCAGCTTTGAGTTTTCCATAAAACTTCTCACTAAGATTTAATGGTGGTCAATCAATCCAGATTGGAATAACTGTATTTTGTCACAAACTTCATTTGGCCATATCTCTATCAATTCTTTGACAACTTTTATGGTCTTAAAGGCACCCAAAAGCCCTTAAGAAGATCTTTCAATTGATACCAGTCATGTCTTGAAGCAATCAATAATGGCCGAGATATTAGATAGATCAACAGGTAACCACTATAGTACTATTTATTAAATCGCCAATATCTTGGAAACTGCCACAATCTATGCTTTGCTTTTAGGCATCAGAGAAGCCCTTTTCATACTGCTCAGAATGAGCCTAAAATAGCACCAAGGCAATCAATATTTGTGGAGATATGAAGGCCTCAATGTTTGCATATAAACTTTATTAATTACTCATAGATAGTCATCTGTTCTTTTCTTAGAACAAAGAACAATCTCCATATGGTTAAGTTATCACTATTTCTAGCACAAAGGTACTACCATATATAGAACAATAGGTAGTAGCATGTGATGATCTGTCCTAGTGCATAAACTATCACTTTTCTGTATTTAAGGACTCATAGTCTGAGGATTAGACCTCAGACTTAACAACATCTTTTGTCACTTGTCTAACTTTGCATTTTTGAACTCTTTAAAGTATCAAAGTACCTATCACAAATAGTAAGTAACCATTTGTGATAGTATTTGCAATACAGTAGTGAATTTGTGATAATGAAAAAGTATTAAAGATGTATATTGTAAGCAAAAGGTTGTCTTTTTATCTTTTTATCATTTGACTCTAAATCAAATATGACTATATGAAAATCACAATTATCTATCTTTTCATCAAACACTAGTATTGTGCTTGTATTGAAAGCATTTTCATGTGTGTCTAAGTGCTGTGCTAGATTTAAAGAAACATTATTATGAATTTGACTCTCTTTCTGTAGTTCTAAAATTTCTTTGTCTAGCATCTCATTCTCACTATTACCTTTAGCTAAGTCAATGACTATGTCATGATCAGATATATGTTCAACAGTATTAGCTCCTGATAAAAGACCAATATCCTACTTTAGCCAAATATAATGCTGAAGAATGCTCTCAAGCCAATTATATATTATCCCAAGAACAGTATGCTGGACTGGATCACAGTAAAGAAGTTGGTGTAATGATGACTAGCAAATACCATGGTTCTTGAATATGAACTCTCGTTTCTTTTTTGTCAATGCTTGGTACTATTGTTCTGCTGCTACAATAACCTCTGTTCCTTTTTACAGTTTCCAGGTTTCAGAATTGAGATTTTCAATATCAGATTTGTGTAAGGTGCAGAAAAAATGAAAATGGTGAGATGTTATTCTAGCAAATCTAAGCACTTTGCAGATTACAGGTAAGTCACCTATAGCTAGTAAGAGAACTACTTTTTTTGTTATTCCAGCTTGATGTCAATATGTGTGGATAACCTGTTTATGATAAAAATACTACAATTGCTCGACAATTGGGTCTAATAATGCTGTGATAGTTGTGATACTAGGCTTATAAAGAGAAGGAGTAATTCCAGTAAAGTAGGTATTTTCTGGTTGGTATTACAAATAATAGAGAAGATTAAGACAAAACATCATAATGGTACCACATGAGACTGTCTTGCCTGAAATCTTATTTGTGAATAGATTAAACCAATCAATAAAGAAACTAAATGTAAGATTATTCTTTGTAATTGTAAAAGGTTCTAGACTTTGTCAGGTTAGGCTATCCCAGATGTCATATATTACACTAGTATCTGGAGACTGATGCTCATAGCATTGATCAATAAGATCTTTAATCCCAGAATGAAAAAGAAAGATTTTGAGCCTTGAGCTGAATACCTGTACATTATAAAGTTATTGAGAAATAAGTTTTGAGCCTCTACAAGTAGATCATAGTGTCCACAGCTTTTCTCCACATGGTCTACTCTGGGGAGTCTCATATCAAGTACAAAATTTAGCAAGTTCTCTAAGTAAATAATGATAAAAGCATTTAGGGCAGCATATGTAACATGTAATCTAAGGTTAAATAGATAAAGTCATTATAGCAGTATGAACATTGTATGGTAGTGAGAATGAATGATTTGAGTGACCAGAGATTATTGGCAGTATGTCAGGAATGTGCAGAGCAGGAATGGAATGACCCAGAGTGGAGCAGAGTACTCTGGAGTAGAAAGAAGTTGACAACAAAAATGGGGAACAATCTTGGTCTCAGCTTGTGCACTGTACCTTGATCTACCATCATGTGTGTAGTTGCGTTGTTATGCCATTAGAGAATTTTCTGTGGAAATGTAGCATGGGATATACTTTATACCCCTGGATTTCACTATTGGAACCCACTCTAGAAACCTCCTACAAGCCCCAGACATAATCTAGACCCAAGATTGGATACTTCTATTAGGCAGTTGCTCAGTTGTCACATGCTAGAATAGCATATACCTCGGGAGGTAAGACTGATGAGCTAGTATTAGGTTTCTCAGATACAGACTATCAATATTAAAGCTCTAGAAATCAGAGGCTCAGAGATATCTTTGGAATGTGAGATAATTTCAATTTAGAGCAGACTTAGACTAATATGATACCAAGACGGCAGATCAAAAGTCCATCAGTGACTAGTGATCCCATCACTGCTGGACTCAGACAAGAAACAGATGCACTGCTGGACGATAATCATATCGCTAACACTTGCACATACTGTCATGTATTTCTAGATTGTATTTAGAGTAGAAGAAAGCTGGTTTGGGGTTTGGGGGACGACAGGTAGGAGTAGAGTATAAAGGTGGAGCAGGATCATATAGTCATGTCTGGAGATATAGGGGACAGGAAGGTAACAGCTGTTGTGGCCACATGGTAGTGTTATAAAGAAGAGACACGAGGGAGAGTGATAAAATAAAAGGTTTCCTTTTCTATTTCTTTTTAATTGAGTCTTTAACATTTGTAATATTCTAATATATTTCTCAGAGTGGAGATTGATGAAGGGAGCCTCCTTGGCCCTTGTTTTCATCTCAGAAGCTCTTGAGGTTGTAAATGCAACTCTCTTGAGTATATAAGGGGTAATTTTGGTGAAAGATTGAGTTGGTGAATATTTCCTACTATATACCCTACTCTTTTCTGAGACAAAATGCAGCAGTTGCCTAGACAACCTTCTATGGAGTAGTAGGCCTGAAAAGCCTAGCTAATCATTAACTTAGTGTCACAAACTTCATTTGGCCATATCTCTATCAATTCTTCATTGATTCTCATGGTCTCAATGGCTACGGAAAGCCCTTGAAAAGACCTTTCGATAAATACTAGTCATGTCTCGAGGCGATCAATAATGGCCGAGATATTAGGCAGATCAACTGGTAACCATCATGGTACTGTTTATTAAATTGCCAATATCTTGGAAACTGCCATGATCTATGCTTCACTTTTAGGCATTAGAGAAGCCCTCTTCATACTGCTCAGAATGAGCCTAAAATAGAGCCAAGGCAATTAATATTAGTGGAGATATGAAGACCTCAATGTTTGCATATGGATTTCATTAATTACCTATAGATAGTCATCTGTTCTTTTCTTAGAACAAAGGACAGCCTCCATAAGGTTAAGTTATCACTATTTCAAGTACAAAGGTACTACTATATGTAGAACAATAGGTAGTAGCATGTGATGATCTGTCCTAGTGCACAGACCATCACAATTCTGTATATAAGGACTTCCTGTCTGAGGATTAGACCTCAGACTTAACAACATCTTTTGTCAC
>Ga0157360_1000203_pt1 | contig 26238 bp, 26 predicted proteins | sample AttlaeALBM1_FD_111483 | JGI IMG/M metagenome (GOLD analysis project Ga0157360, IMG submission 111483) | Fungus gardens microbial communities from leaf cutter ant in Ribeirão Preto, State of São Paulo, Brazil - Atta laevigata ALBM1 | ecosystem: Host-associated > Fungi > Mycelium > Unclassified ...
TCAGGATGGCGCTCCAGCCAGGTTTTCACCTCAAGCTGGAACGCGCTGGTTCGTTTCTCTTCACTGTGAAGCGTGAAGTCTTCCACTTCTACCAGGTTAGTCATGATCTCACCCGCCCCTATAAGGTTTGCGTAATGCTCAAAATAACGGCCACAACACTAACATAGCGCCAACATAAAAAGTGTGCAAATGTAACAAATCTGTTTGAAGAACAAACAGCAGATTGCTAGGTTGAAAAAATATTGCACACTTAACCGCCAGACGTGCCCTTTCGGTAGATATTTCGAACAGCGATGCGAGGACGTGAGATGGGCATTATTTTTGACAAACCGTTGATTGGCGTAGTGATGTGTCAGAAAGATCTGGGCGGCCACGCCACTCAGACGGTTCATAACAAATATATCGATGCGCTCGTCCAGGCGGGCGGCGTCCCCCTCGCTTTGCCTCACAGCCTGCTCGCAGCGCCTCATCTATCAGAAAACGCTATGGCTGTACTGGATGGTTTGCTGCTGACCGGCAGTCCCAGCAATATCGAACCCTGGCAGTATGGCGAGGCCGGCGAGGAGCCGCACGCCGATCCCGGCCGCGACCGTCTCGCCTTTCAGCTGATTACCTGGGCCACCAGCCACAAAATGCCGATGTTCGGGATCTGCCGCGGGATGCAGGAGCTGGTGGTGGCAAACGGCGGCGCGCTCTGGCGGGATCTCACTGAACAGCCGGGCCTGCAGGGGCATCACGAAGATGAGACGCAGCCGCTCGATCGGCAGTATGCGCCTGCGCATCCGGTCGCCATCGAGCCGGATGGCCTGCTGGCGACACTGCTCGGCAGTCACCCGCCGCTGCAGGTTAACTCACTCCATCATCAGGGTATCCGCGAGCCGGGTCCGCAGCTGCGCGTTGAAGCACGCGCGCCGGACGGGCTGATTGAGGCGGTGAGCCTGCGCCATCATCCCTTTGCCCTGGCGGTGCAGTGGCATCCCGAATGGCAGCCGGAACAGACGGCAGGATCTCAGGCGCTGTTCAGCGGCTTTATACAGGCCGCCCTTCACTATCACAGAGGAAAAGAGGATGAGTGACGCCACGCTGGCACCGGGACGCCGACTGGCACAGATCCGGCAGACGCTGGGCCTGTCGCAGCGGCGTGTGGCGGAACTGGCCGGACTGACCCACAGCGCCATCAGCACCATCGAACAGGATAAGGTCAGCCCGGCCGTCAGTACCCTGCAGAAGCTGCTGAAAGTGTACGGGCTGTCGCTGTCAGAGTTCTTTTCGGAACCAAAACCGGACGCAGCGCCCAGGGTGATTGTGCGCGCCAGCGAGCTGCTGGAGATTGGCAGCCAGGGCGTTTCGCTTAAGCTGATCGACAACGGCAAGACACAGCGCACGCTGGGGATGCTGCTTGAGACCTATCAGCCCGGCGCCAGCACGGGCGAGAAGCTGCGGCATCCGGGTGAAGAGACCGGGACGCTGCTGGAAGGCGAAATCACACTGGTTATTAACGGTCAGCAGTTTCATCTCACGGCCGGAGAGAGTTACGTCATCGATACCGGCCTGCCACACAGCTTTACGAATCGGGCTGAAATTCCCTGCCGCATTGTGAGTGCCCATACGCCAGCCAATTTTTAGGCGCTTTCTGGAGGTTGTTATGAATTACGTGGAGAGTTATTACGCAGCGACCGCCAATCCCCATGCGCCGTGGCCGACATTACAGGAGAGCATTCAGTGTGACGTCTGCATTATCGGCGGCGGTTTTACCGGCCTGTCGGCGGCGCTTCATCTGACCGAGGTGGGTTACGATGTGGTGGTGCTGGAGGCGGCGCGGGTCGGCTTCGGGGCCAGCGGACGAAACGGCGGTCAGGTAGTGAACTCCTACAGTCGCGATGTGGATGTGATTGAGCAGCGCTACGGGAAAGAGAGCGCCCGAATGCTGGGCAATATGATGTTCGAAGGGGCGGCGATCATCCGCGATCGCATCGATCGTTACGCCATCGACTGTGATTACCGGCCTGGCGGCATCTTTGCGGCCCTGAATGCGCGCCAGATGGCGCATCTGGAGAAGCAGAAAGCGCTGTGGCAGCAGTATGGCAACCAGGATCTGGAGCTGCTGGATGAGCGCGCCATTCGCCGCGAAGTCGCGACCGAACGTTATGCCGGGGGTCTGCTGGACCGGCGCGGCGGCCATCTGCATCCGCTGAACCTGGCGCTGGGCGAAGCCGAGGCGATTCGGCGGCATGGCGGGCGCATCTATGAACAGTCGGCCGCCACAAAGGTGGTTTATGGCTCTCCCAATCGGGTGAAAACAGCCCAGGGTGAGGTCAGCGCGACCTTTGTGATCTTCGCCGGTAACGCCTATCTGGCTCCCCAGCTGGAACCGCGACTGAGCCGGAAAAGCATGCCGTGTGGATCGCAGATTGTCGCGACCGAGCCGCTGTCGCCGGATCAGGCCCTGTCGCTGCTGCCGAATAACTACTGCGTCGAAGATTGTAACTACCTGCTGGACTATTTCCGTCTGACCGCCGACAACCGCCTGCTCTATGGCGGCGGCGTCGTCTATGGCGCACGCGAACCCGCAGATATCGAAGCCCTGATCCGGCCCAAGCTGCGGCGCACCTTTCCCCAGTTGCAGAACGTGAAGCTGGACTTTGGCTGGAGTGGCAATTTCCTGCTGACGCTGTCGCGCATGCCACAGTTTGGCCAGCTGGAGAACAACGTCTATTTTATGCAGGGCGACAGCGGTCACGGCGTGACCAGCACCCATCTCTCCGGCAGGCTGATCAGCGAACTGCTGCGCGGCAACGCCGAGCGGTTCAATGCCTTTGCCCGCCTGCCCCACCTGCCGTTTCCCGGCGGCCGGCGCTTCAGCGTGCCGCTGACCGCGATGGGCGCGGTGTGGTATGCGTTGCGGGATCGGCTGGGGGTGTGAGGCCAGCTCTCACCCCTGCCCCGCCGGGCTATTCGCTTCCAGCGGGGCACCTTCCGCCCTGCAGAGTCGCCAGATAAAATATGTTGTAACTATGGACCGGACAGGCGCCACAGATAAAACGGGGGCGAACGGGCCCCCACGGAGGCGATGGCTGCGCTTTACTCCAGCGGCATCTTCACCGGATCGTCGTAGCGATACTCGAAACCGAGTTCACTACAGATGCGTGACCCGTCGATCAGCTTGCCGCTATTCTTTTCCGCCTCGGGTGCGAACTGCGGCGGCTGCAGGCCCAGCTGGCGCGTGACCGCCGGATAGAAAGTATCGCGCGACGGATGCGCTGGTGCGCAGAGGTTGTAAACCCGGCCCCCTTTCGGCGATTGCAGCAGCAGCGTGATCGCTTCCACCACATCATCCAGATGCACCAGATTCACGCCCTGGGAACCGTTCGCCACATCCTGCTTACCCGCCAGGAACCGTCCGGGATGACGTTTAGGCCCGACCAGACCGGCCAGACGCACAATATCCACGCTGGTGCCCGGCAGATCGTGCAGCCAGTTTTCCAGCCTGACCAGGGTTTTCCCGGCGACCGTTTCGGCCTCCAGCGGACTGTTCTCCCGCTTAGGCCCCGACCGGCTGCCATAGACGGAGGTTGAGCTGGTAAAGATGATGCGCGGCACTTTATAGACCAGCGCAGTGTCGACCACGTTCTGCACCGCCTGCAGATAGGCTTCGCCCCCTTCGGCGGTCCGGCTCGCTGGCAGCGTGACGATAAGCGCATCCACGTTGAACAGCGGTTCGATATCCGCAGCATCACACAGCAGTTCCGGCGTCAGCTCCAGCTGAAACGCCTCAATGCCGCAGCGGCGCGCCGCATCCACCCCGTCCGGCGTTGTTTTGCTGCCGGTGACCTGCCAGCCCCTGGCTGTTAACGCGGTGGCCAGCGGCATGCCTAACCAGCCCAGCCCCACAATCGCGACCTTTTTCATGTTCACTCCTGACGTAAAACATCCACCCTGACTTCACCGTAGTTTGCGCCCGGATTGCAAACCGGAACAACCTGTTTCAGCGCTTTCCGAACGTCATGTTTAAAAAAGTGTTGCCAAGCGCAGCCATCTTCGCTAGGTTAAACCCCACAAATGAATACTCATTCATCGACGAGATTAATATGACACGCGTTCAGTTCAACCATCATCACCACCATCATCCTGACTAGTCTTTCAGGCGATTGGTGCTGGGAGACTTTCAAGATCTTCCAGTGGTGTGAACGCAAGAGAACCCCCGGAAGATCGTCTTCCGGGGGTTTTTTTATGGGCTGACGTAACCATCGATTCAGGACAGGATTAAGAGGACAGGAACCATGTTAGATAACACCCGTTTACGCATAGCTATGCAGAAATCCGGCCGTTTAAGTGATGATTCACGCGAACTGCTGGCGCGCTGCGGCGTTAAAATCAACCTTCAGCAACAGCGCCTGATTGCGTTTGCGGAGAATATGCCCATCGACATCCTGCGCGTGCGCGATGACGATATTCCTGGCCTGGTAATGGATGGTGTGGTCGATTTGGGCATCATCGGCGAGAACGTGCTGGAAGAAGAGTTACTCTCGCGCCGTGCTCAGGGTGAAGACCCCCGCTACTTTACGCTGCGTCGCCTGGACTTCGGCGGTTGCCGCCTGTCACTGGCCATGGCGACCGACGCCGAGTACACCGGCCCGGAGTGCCTGGATAAGTCCCGCATCGCCACCTCCTACCCGCACCTGCTGAAACAGTACCTCGATAAGAAAGGCGTCAGCTTCAAAACCTGTATGCTGAATGGTTCTGTGGAAGTCGCGACCCGCGCCGGGCTGGCTGACGCCATCTGCGACCTGGTCTCTACCGGTGCGACGCTGGAAGCCAACGGCCTGCGTGAAGTGGAAGTGATCTACCGCTCGAAAGCGGTCCTGATCCAGCGTGACGGCGAGATGCCTGCCGCCAAGCAGGAGCTGATCGACAAGATGATGACCCGTATTCAGGGCGTGATTAAAGCGCGTGAGTCGAAGTACATCATGCTGCACGCGCCGAGTGAGCGTCTGGAAGAGGTGATCAGCCTGCTGCCTGGCGCAGAGCGTCCGACCGTGCTGCCGCTGGCAGGCGATGTCAGCCGCGTGGCGATGCACATGGTCAGCAGCGAAACCCTGTTCTGGGAAACCATGGAAAAACTGAAAGCGCTGGGTGCCAGTTCGATTCTGGTGCTGCCTATTGAGAAGATGATGGAGTAAGCCATGGCCTTTTCTACCCCTATCGAGTGGCAGGCGTGCACTGCCGAACAGCAGCAGGCGCTGCTGTTACGTCCGGCCATCGCTGCGTCGGAGAACGTCACGCTGACGGTGCGTAACGTGCTGGAACAGGTCAGGCTGAACGGTGACGAGGCCCTGCGCGAATTCAGCGCCCGTTTTGATAAAGCCCAGGTGGAGACGCTGCGCGTGACCCCGCAGCAGATTGCGGAAGCCAGCGCGCGTCTGAGCGAGGAGCTGAAGCAGGCGATGGCCGTAGCCGTGGGAAATATTGAGACGTTCCACAACGCGCAGATCCTGCCGCCGGTGGATGTAGAAACCCAGCCCGGCGTACGCTGCCAGCAAATCACCCGGCCGGTGAAGTCGGTTGGCCTCTATATTCCGGGTGGCTCTGCCCCCCTCTTCTCAACGGTGCTGATGCTGGCCACCCCGGCGCGTATCGCGGGTTGCAGCCGCGTCGTGCTCTGTTCGCCACCGCCGATTGCGGATGAGATCCTCTATGCCGCCCAGCTCTGCGGCGTCGAAGAGGTGTTCCAGGTGGGCGGCGCACAGGCCATCGCCGCGCTGGCGTTTGGTACGGAAACCGTGCCGCGCGTGGACAAAATTTTCGGCCCGGGCAATGCCTGGGTGACCGAGGCGAAACGTCAGGTCAGCCAGCGTCTGGATGGGGCGGCCATCGACATGCCGGCCGGCCCCTCCGAAGTGCTGGTGATTGCAGACGAGGGCGCGACGCCCGCGTTTGTCGCCTCCGATTTACTCTCGCAGGCCGAGCACGGCCCGGATTCACAGGTGATCCTGCTGACCCCCTCACTGTCGCTGGCAGAGGCCGTGGCGGATGCGGTGGCGCAGCAGCTGGCGCAGCTGTCACGCGCCAGCACCGCACGTCAGGCCCTGGAGAGCAGCCGCCTGATCGTGGCGCGGGATCTGGAGCAGTGTGTTGAGATCTCAAACCTCTACGGTCCGGAGCACCTGATCCTGCAGACCCGTCAGCCACGCGATCTGGTGGATGCGATCACCAGCGCCGGTTCGGTGTTCCTGGGCGACTGGTCACCGGAATCGGCGGGCGACTACGCATCCGGCACCAACCACGTTTTACCGACCTACGGTTATACCTCGACCTGTTCCAGCCTGGGACTGGCCGATTTTCAGAAGCGCATGACCGTTCAGGAACTGACCCCGCAGGGCTTCCTGAACCTGGCCGCGACTATCGAAACCCTGGCCGCCGCCGAGCAGCTGGATGCCCATAAAAATGCCGTTACCCTGCGCGTTGCCGCACTCAAGGAGCAAGCATGAGTCAGGATATTGAGCAGCTGGCACGCGCCAATGTGCGCGCCCTGACCCCCTATATGTCGGCACGCCGCCTGGGCGGCAACGGCGACGTGTGGCTGAATGCCAACGAGTTTCCGCTGCCGGTGCCCTTTGAGCTGTCGCAGCAGACGCTGAACCGCTATCCGGAGTGCCAGCCTAAGGTGGTGATTGAGCGCTACGCTGCTTACGCAGGCTTAACACCGGAGCAGGTGCTGGTCAGCCGCGGCGCGGATGAGGCAATCGAACTGATCATGCGCGCCTTCTGTGAGCCGGGTCAGGACGCGATCCTGTTCTGTCCGCCGACCTACGGCATGTACAGCGTCAGCGCCGAAACCATCGGCATCGACTATCGCACCGTTCCGGCGCTCAGCGACTGGCAGCTGAACCTGCCGGCTATTGCGGAACAGCTGGATGGCGTTAAGGTCGTTTACCTCTGCAGCCCGAACAATCCGACCGGCAACCTGATTAATCAGGACGACATCCGTCAGTTGCTGGCGATGACCGCCGGTAAAGCCCTGGTCGTGGCAGATGAGGCTTATATCGAGTTCTGCCCGCAGGCGACGCTGACCGGCTGGCTGAAGGCGTATCCGCACCTGGTGATCCTGCGCACGCTCTCCAAAGCCTTTGCGCTGGCGGGGCTGCGCTGCGGCTTTGCGCTGGCGAACAAACCGGTGATCGATCTGCTGATGAAGGTGATCGCGCCCTATCCGCTGGCGACGCCGGTGGCGGATGTGGCGGGTCAGGCCCTGAGCGAACAGGGCATCGCCCTGATGCGTGAGCATGTGGCCCAGCTGAATGACAATCGCGGCTGGCTGCTGGCTGAACTGGCGAAGCTGGCCTGCGTCGTGCAGGTTTTCCCCAGTGAAACCAACTATGTGCTGGCACGCTTTACCGATTCACCAAAAGTCTTCAAAACCTTATGGGATCAGGGCATTATCCTGCGTGATCAGAACAAAAATCCGGGCCTGTCGGGATGCCTGCGCATCTCCATCGGCACGCGTGAAGAGTGCGGGCGAGTGATCGCCGCGCTGCAAGCCTTTTCTGTGGAGCAAGCATGAGCCAGAAGACCCTTTTTATCGACCGCGACGGTACGTTAATCTCTGAGCCACCTGAAGATTTTCAGGTGGACCGTATGGATAAGCTGGCGTTTGAGCCAGACGTTATCCCGGCGCTGCTGGCGCTGCAGGCCGCCGGTTATCGCCTGGTGATGATCACCAACCAGGATGGGCTTGGCACCTCCCGATTCCCGCAGGCCGATTTCGATGGCCCGCACAATCTGATGATGCAGATTCTGACGTCGCAGGGCATCGCGTTTGACGATGTGCTGATCTGTCCGCATATGCCGGACGATCACTGCGACTGCCGCAAGCCGAAGACGAAGATGGTGGAGGCCTGGCTGGCCGAGGGCGCACTGGACACCCGCAACAGCTACGTTATCGGCGATCGCCTGACCGACGTCCAGCTGGCGGAGAACATGGGTATCCCGTCCATCCGCTACGGCGCAGAGGGCCAGACCTGGCAGACCATTCAGCAACGCCTGACCCAGCGTGACCGCCATGCGCTGGTGCAGCGCAACACCAAAGAGACGCAGGTCCGTGTCGAACTCTGGCTGGACCGCGAAGGTGGCAGCAAAATTAATACCGGCGTCGGTTTCTTCGATCACATGCTGGATCAGATCGCCGTTCACGGCGGATTCCGCATGCACATCGACGTCAAAGGCGATCTCTACATCGACGATCACCACACGGTGGAAGATACCGGTCTGGCCCTCGGCGAAGCGCTGCTGAAGGCGCTCGGTGACAAACGCGGTATCGGCCGCTTTGGCTTTGTGCTGCCGATGGACGAATGTCTGGCCCGCTGCGCGCTGGACATCTCCGGTCGCCCGCACATCGAATTTAAGGCCGAGTTCAACTATCAGCGCGTCGGCGATCTCAGCACCGAGATGGTCGAGCACTTCTTCAGCTCGCTCTCCTACGCCATGATGAGCACCCTGCACCTGAAAACCAAAGGCAAAAACGACCATCACCGTGTCGAGAGCCTGTTTAAAGCCTTTGGCCGTACGCTGCGTCAGGCGATCCGCGTTGAGGGGAATACCCTGCCGAGCTCGAAAGGAGTGCTGTGATGAACGTGGTGATCATGGATACCGGTTGCGCCAACCTCTCGTCGGTGAAATGGGCGATTGAACGTCTGGGCTACACCCCGGAAGTGAGCCGCGATTCCGATGTGGTGCTGCGCGCCGATAAGCTCTTCCTGCCCGGCGTGGGCACCGCGCAGGCGGCAATGAATCAGCTGCAGGAGCGCGACCTGATCGATCTGGTCAAAGCCTGTACTCAGCCGGTGCTGGGGATCTGTCTGGGGATGCAGCTGCTGGGACGCGGCAGCGATGAGAATGGCGGCGTTCCGACGCTGGGCATCATTGATGAGCCGGTCTCGCTGATGGAGACGCACGGCCTGCCCCTGCCGCATATGGGCTGGAACCAGATTACCGCCCAGGCGGGCAATCATCTGTTCCGTGGCATCGATGAAGGCAGCTATTTCTACTTTGTTCACAGCTACGCGATGCCGGTCAACGCCAGCACCATCGCGCAGTGCCATTACGGTGAAGCCTTCACCGCCGCGGTACAGAAAGATAACTTCTTTGGCGTCCAGTTCCATCCGGAACGCTCGGGTAAAGCCGGTGCGCAGCTGCTGAAAAATTTCCTGGAGATGTAATGATTATCCCCGCGTTAGATTTAATTGATGGCAAAGTGGTGCGTCTGCATCAGGGCGACTATGGCCAGCAGCGCGACTACGGCAGCGATCCGCTGCCCCGTCTGCAGGATTATGTGAGCCAGGGCGCGACCCTGCTTCATCTGGTGGATTTGACCGGCGCGAAAGATCCGGCGAAACGACAGATTGCGCTGCTGAAAACGCTGCTGGACGGCGTTGATGTGACGGTGCAGGTCGGCGGCGGCATCCGCAGCCGTGACGATGTTCAGGCGCTGTTAGCGGCCGGCGCGAGCCGGGTGGTGGTGGGTTCCACCGCCGTAAAACAGCCTGACGAGGTTAAGCGCTGGTTTGCCGAGTTTGGGGCAGAGGCGATTGTGCTGGCGCTGGATGTGCGTATTGACGCCAGCAACCGCAAAGAGGTGGCGATCAGTGGCTGGCAGGAAGCTGCGGGCGTTACGCTGGAAGAGGTGATCACCGATTTCCAGCAGGTGGGCTTAAGGCATGTGCTCTGCACCGATATTTCCCGCGATGGCACCCTCAGCGGTTCCAACGTGGCGCTCTATCAGGAAGTGACGGCGCGCTTCCCGGCCATTGCGTTCCAGTCCTCGGGCGGCATTGGCGACCTCAACGATATTGCCGCCCTGCGCGGCTGCGGCGTACAGGGCGTGATTGTCGGACGCGCGCTGCTGGAAGATAAATTTACGGTTTCGGAGGCGATCGCATGCTGGCAAAACGGATAATCCCCTGTCTCGACGTTCGTGACGGTCAGGTGGTCAAAGGCGTACAGTTCCGCAATCACGAGATCATCGGTGACATTGTTCCTCTGGCGCAGCGCTATGCGGCCGAAGGCGCCGACGAGCTGGTCTTTTATGACATCACCGCCTCCTCTGATGGCCGGGTCGTCGATAAGAGCTGGGTGTCGCGGGTCGCAGAGGTCATCGATATCCCCTTCTGCGTAGCGGGCGGCATTAAAACGCCGGAAGACGCGGCGCGTATCCTTGAGTTTGGCGCGGATAAGATTTCGATTAACTCACCGGCGCTGGCGGATCCCTCGCTGATTACCCGGCTCGCCGACCGCTTTGGCGTGCAGTGTATCGTGGTCGGGATCGATACCTGGTTCGATGAAGCCAGCGGCAAATATCAGGTCAATCAGTACACCGGTGACGAAGCGCGTACCCGCGTAACCCAGTGGGAAACGCTGGATTGGGTGCAGGAAGTGCAGAAGCTGGGCGCAGGCGAAATCGTGCTGAACATGATGAATCAGGATGGCGTGCGTAACGGCTATGACCTGGTGCAGCTGAAAAAGATGCGCGACGTCTGCAAGGTGCCGCTGATCGCCTCGGGCGGCGCAGGCACGATGCAGCACTTCCTCGACGCCTTTACCGAGGCAAACGTGGATGGCGCGTTAGCCGCGTCAGTGTTCCATAAACAGATTATTAATATTGGTGAGCTGAAGAGCTTTCTGATCGACAACGGAGTGGAGATTCGCGCGTGCTAACCGAACAACAACTGGCCCTTCTCGACTGGGATAAAACCGGGGGCATGATGCCGGTCATCGTGCAGCACAACGTCTCCGGCGAAGTGCTGATGCATGGCTACATGAACCCGGCGGCGCTGGAGAAAACCCTGGCTGAAGGCAATGTCACCTTTTTCTCCCGCACCAAAAACCGTTTATGGACCAAGGGCGAAACCTCAGGCCACTTTCTGCAGGTCGTGAGCATCACGCCTGACTGTGATAACGACACCCTGCTGGTGCTGGCGAATCCGATTGGCCCGACCTGCCATCTCGGCACCACCAGCTGCTTCTCGCCCGCTGCACCGGAGTGGACCTTCCTCTATCAGCTGGAGCAGCTGCTGGCATCGCGTAAAACGGCCGACCCGGAAAGCTCCTATACCGCGCGGTTGTACGCCAGCGGCACCAAGCGTATCGCCCAGAAAGTGGGGGAAGAAGGCGTCGAAACCGCACTGGCGGCGACGGTCAATGATCGTCACGAGCTGACGAACGAAGCCTCCGATCTGGTCTATCATCTGATGGTGCTGTTGCAGGATCAGGATCTCGACTTCAGTGCCGTCATCAATAACCTGCGCGCCCGTCATAGCTGATTGTGTAATAAGCTGCTCAGAATGTCGTGTGTCTGCAGGTTCTGAGCAGAATCCTTCTCCAGAATTAAACGCTGTTGTTGAGCATAATATTGCTCAACAGGTGTTGCCACGCTCATACCCGACTCAGGATTCAGCCTCCCCTCCGGGAGCATGAACGGGCCGCCTTACCTGCCTGCGACTCTGACTACGCTGGTGATTATCCTGAGCGTAATGAAGCCAGCTGCCGTCTCAATTATCCGGTCATGCTTATTGGCAGTTATGCCGCACTGGCAGGCATCAGCCGCCGGACAGGTTCAGACATCGGGCAGGACAGGGAGACTACCCCGCAGGCTCCCCTCAGCCAGGCGCTTAACCCCCAGGGGCTGAACACCGGCATAGTGCCGCACCAATCGCCTACGCTGGAGAGACTGATGCTGCAACTGACACCAGGAGAGAACCGTGACGACTCATGAGAAACTCATCGCCCTGCTCGACCAGCATCAGGCCCGCTATCGCCTGATGGAGCATGAGGCCACCGGAAAATGTGAAGCGGTCGCGGCGATACGCGGCACCGAAATCGGCCAGGGCGCGAAAGCGCTGGTCTGCCATGTAAAGGGCAACGGCGTGAAACAGCATGTGCTGGCGGTGTTACCGGCCGACCGGCAGGCCGATCTCGGCAAAGTCGCCGCCGCCGCAGGAGGGCGACGCGCCTCACTCGCCAGCCCGGCAGAGACCGCCCGGCTGACCGGCTGCGTCTTCGGTGCGATCCCGCCCTTTAGTTTTCATCCCGACCTCAGAGTGATCGTTGACCCTGCGCTGTTTGAACGTTATCCGGAAATCGCCTTTAACGCCGGTCTGCTGGAACGCTCGGTGATCCTGAACACCGAAGATTACCGGGCGCTGTGCGCGGCGGAGGTGGTGCCGATCACACAGTAATTGCCATCCCGCCAGCCCGGCGATACTCTGCACAGACACTCATCACGACAGAATAAGAGCAAAATCATGAACATTTTCACTCAACGCCTGCGCCAGACGCTGGCTGTAGCGGTTTTGGCAGGCTGCGCGTTCGGCGCCCAGGCGAAAATCGACCAGGTTCGTTTCGCGGTCGATCCGACCTATCCGCCGTTTGAATCGAAGACGCCGCAGGGCAAGCTGGTCGGCTTTGATATCGACCTGGGCAACGCGCTCTGTACCCAGATGCAGGCGAAGTGTGTGTGGGTTGAAAGCCAGTTTGACGGCATGATCCCGGCCCTGAAAGCGCGCAAGTTTGATGCCATCCTCTCCGATATGGGCATTACTGAAGAGCGCCTGAAGCAGATCGATTTCACCGTCCCGCTGTACGACACCCATACCCAGCTTATCGCCCGTAAAGGCGCCAATATCCTTCCTACGGCAGACTCTCTGAAAGGCAAAACTGTCGGCGTGGAACAGGGAACGGTGCAGGAGCGCTATGCACTGGCGAAGTGGCAGCCTTACGGCGTGACCGTGGTGCCCTATGGCGATCAGGCGCAGGTGGAAAGCGATCTGGTCTCGGGCAGGCTGGATGCCGTCTTTACCGATGCGGCGCAGGCGGCCATTGGCTTCCTGAAGCATCCGCAAGGCAAAGATTTTGAGCTGGCCGGTCCGATTATTCAGGATCCGATTATCGGCCCCGGCACCGCTATTGGCCTGCGTAAAGGGGACAGTGAACTGAAAAGTGCGCTGGATAACGCCTTTGCTGAGATCAAGAAGAACGGCACCTTTGATCAGATTCAGAAACGCTACTTTGCCACGGATATCTCCATCCAGCAGTAAGGTCCGGTCGCCCCCGTTCGTCCTCACCGCGATCCGACACTATACTGTTACTTTTTCGGGACGGCGCGCTGTCGTCCTTTGCCGATTAAAGGACATTAACACGGTATGCATCAACAACATCATCCACTGTTAAGCGCCTCTTTAGGCACCCAGCGTGAAATCATCAGTTTCCATTTTGCCGGGGATCACGAACGTCAGGTTTATATTCAGGCTGCGCTGCATGGCGATGAACTGCCCGGGATGGCGGTGGCCTGGTTTTTAAAGCAGCGTCTGCAGGCGCTGGAGTCCGCCGGACAACTTAAAGCCGCCTTTACCCTCGTACCGGTTGCTAATCCTCTGGCGCTGGGACAGCACTGGCACGGCACCCATCTCGGCCGATACCATACGCTCTCTGGTCAGGACTTTAACCGCCGCTTTCCCTCTCTGGGCGCGACCCTGGCGACCACTCTGGCTGACAGCCTGACGCAGAGCGAGTCACAGAACCGAAGCCTGATCCGCGAGGCGATCGATCGCCACTATCGCGACACCGTGCCAAAAACCGAACTGGATGCGCAGCGCTATACGCTGATGCGGATGGCCAGCCAGGCGGATCTGATGATTGACCTGCACTGCGACTGGGAAGCCGTGCCGCACCTCTATACCACGCCGCATGCCTGGCCGGAGATTGAGCCGCTGGCGCGCTGGCTGGGCAGTGAGGTGCAGCTGCTGGCGCAGATCTCCGGCGGTGAGCCGTTCGATGAAGCCTGCTGTGAGCCCTGGCTGACGCTGGCGGAACGTTTTGGCGAGGCCTATCCGATGCCGCGCGGTTTACTGCCGGTGACGCTGGAGCTGCGTGGTGTGCGGGATGTTTCGCCTGAGCAGGCGGAGAAAGATGCCGATGCCATTATTTCGGCACTGCAGGAAGGCGGCTATATCGCCTATAGCGAACCGGCCATTTCCGTGGAGGTAGCTGCGCCGGTGATTGGCGGGGATGAGCTGGTGCCGGCGAATGCGGCGGGCGATGATGTGGTGGCGATCAATGATGGCCCCATCGGTCTGACCGTGCCTGAGGCAGCGGAAGCGCCGGGCGAGACGGGGGTGATTAAGGAGCGTCACAGCGAAGGCACGTCGGCCTCCTCCCCTGCTCTGAAAAATCCGCCGACGCCGTTAGCGGGCTGTGAATATATTCACTCGCCGGTATCGGGTCTGATCCTGCATCGTAAGCCGCTGGGCGCGCTGATCCGGCCTGGTGAAGTGGTCGCTGAGATTGTCGATCCCGTGACCGATCACATTACGCCGCTGGTCGCCGAGTATGGCGGTATTCTTTATGCAAGGCACTGGATGAGGTTTGCAACGGCAGGCATGCTGGTCGTCAGGCTGGCAGGAGAACAGGAAATCCGGAGTGGGGATTTGCTGGCATGATAAAAAAAGGGCTTCCCGAAGGAAGCCCTTTGATTGCTGCCATGATAAAAAAGGGCTTCCCCAAGGAAGCCCTTTTTAGTGATTAATCTAACCACTCGGTGTGGAACACACCGTCTTTATCAATGCGTTTATAGGTATGCGCACCGAAGTAGTCACGCTGCGCCTGAATCAGGTTGGCAGGCAGGACTTCTGAACGATAGCTGTCGTAGTAAGCGATCGCTGCAGAGAAGGTCGGCGTCGGGATACCGTTCTGAATCGCATAGGAAACCACGTCACGCAGCGCCTGCTGATACTGATCCGCGATATCTTTGAAATACGGAGCCAGCAGCAGGTTTGCGATGCCAGCATCTTCTGCGTAAGCATCCGTGATCTTCTGCAGGAACTGGGCGCGGATGATGCAGCCAGCACGGAAGATCTTCGCGATTTCACCGTAGTGCAGATCCCAGTTATTCTCTTCTGATGCGGCACGCAGCTGTGAGAAGCCCTGCGCATAAGAGACGATTTTACCCAGATAAAGCGCACGACGCACTTTCTCGATAAATTCCGCTTTGTCACCGGTAAAGGCCTGAGCCTGAGGACCGCTCAGCACTTTAGAGGCGGCGACACGCTGCGTTTTCAGTGAAGAGAGGTAACGGGCGAAAACAGATTCGGTGATCAGGGAAAGTGGTTCGCCGAGGTCCAGAGAACTCTGGCTGGTCCATTTACCGGTGCCTTTGTTTGCCGCTTCATCCAGAATCACATCAACCAGATATTTACCGTCTTCATCTTTCTTAGTGAAGATATCTTTGGTGATGTCGATCAGGTAGCTGCTCAGCTCACCATTGTTCCACTCGGTGAAGGTCTCAGCCAGCTCTTCATTGTTCAGACCCAGCGCGCCTTTCAGCAGTGCATAGGCTTCTGCAATCAGCTGCATGTCGCCGTATTCGATACCGTTGTGGACCATCTTCACGTAGTGACCCGCGCCGTCCGGACCGATGTAAGCCACACAGGCTTCACCATCTTCGGCACGCGCAGCAATCTTATCCAGAATTGGCGCAACCAGCTCGTAAGCTTCTTTCTGACCGCCAGGCATGATTGATGGGCCTTTCAGTGCGCCCTCTTCGCCGCCGGACACGCCGGTACCGATGAAGTTGAAGCCCTGGTCAGACAGCTCTTTGTTACGACGGATGGTGTCTTTGTAGAAGGTGTTACCGCCATCGATCAGGATGTCGCCCTTATCCAGATGTGGCGTCAGCGAGGCGATAGTCTTGTCGGTCGCTTCACCCGCCTGAACCATCAGCAGGATACGACGTGGTTTTTCCAGCGATTCAACAAACTCTTCAACGGTGTAAAAAGGAGCAAGCTTCTTGCCCTGATTCTCGGCGATGACTTCATCAGTCTTTTCGCGTGAACGGTTAAAGATAGAAACAGTGTAACCGCGGCTCTCAATGTTAAGAGCCAGGTTGCGGCCCATCACTGCCATACCTACAACGCCGATCTGTTGCTTGGACATTACATACTCCTGTCTGATTTTAAGACTAATAATCATTCAAAAATGCACTTTTTCATAATACATGATGCAAATCAAAAATTACATCGGCTTGTAAAATCAAGCACTAACAGACAAAAACCGCATTCATGCCTGAAATCCAATGCGGTTCTATAGTCTGTTGCGTAACTGCTCTAACTCTTCTTCACAAACTCTGACACGTTCAATGTAGCGCTGAAGTTCAGTGACGATGCTTTCCTTTTCTTTCTTAAGATTTTCATACAAGTCTATTGCTGCATACGCATCAAGAGTAGATTGTTTGGCTTTGCGCTGTTCATATTCAAGACGGCCGTGCAGGTCCAGAATGATAGGCAATAATACATCTGATGGATTCAATTCCGTGGCCAAATCTCCATACTCAGGATCAAAGCTGGCTAGCGATCTATCGATAGCATCGTCAAATTTTGACGTAATATTGGGATCGATCCAGTAATCGGTCAGAAGGAAAGCAAGTAATTTCTTCTGATTAGCATTCATTTTCTCCGGATTATCAGAAAACGCTTGTTCCAGATCTTTTTTATCTTTAATAATAGTTGAGCACTGCTGCCATTCACATTTACCTGCGCAAAAAACAGAGGCTCCATCAATTAATGCTTCAATTCCAACGCCGGAATTAATGGTAATCACCGACCGGGATTCTCTGATCAGGTGGTGAATGTTGCTGTTAGTTCTGACCACCCAGGGATTGCTTTGCGTGAGCAATGTAATCGTCTCTTCAACAGCAAAAGACTGGCAGAACGGATGTCGTTTAACGAATAAATAGATCTCTTTTTCTCGCGCAACTTCTGCCGCATCTAACAGTAAACGGACGCCATCATAGTGACTATGAATAGCGACCGGATCATTCTGGACCTGCATAGGATAAAAGACAAAATCTTTAGCACTTTCAGGCAGTGCCTCATCAGACTGAGGATATTTTGATTCATTTTTTTCAATGAACTTCAATTTCCATTCGTCGAGAATTTTTTCGACTTGTATTTCATCTAAATTTTCGACTTTATCTTTGTAATCATCAAAGTTTAGCGAAATATCGGACCAGCCGGAATAGCCGGAAAAATCCATTGAAAATAATGGAGTAACTGCAGCTTCTTTCATCCTGACAATATTCTTTTCCTCACCCCACGAGTGGTATGAAAAGACTAAAGTTCCCTTTTCTGGCTTTCTGGGAGCCTCATCAGCGCCAAAAGGGACTTCTCTGAAATAAAGAGGAATTTTTCTTTCTGTGAGCGCCAGAATCAGGTTAGTAATAAAAAATCTGTGCTTGTGTCCATCGACTGGGTTTTCCATCCAGGAGACCGGAACTTCTACAACGATTTTTGATGGCATCGATATCTCTACTTTGTCACTCAAGCTCATTGTATACCCCCAGTGTTTTCTTTATCACGTACGTTGAGCAAAAACGCGACATTACCCAGGCCCGAGCATTCACTCCGAAATCCATTCTCAGTTTTTTATTCGTAATTAAGATTTCAAGTTTTCGCGCCAGATCATCAATATTTTTATCAACGATGAAACCTGTACTGTTGTTAACAATGATACTGCTGCACCCACCCATGTCATATGAGATTGAGGGACGCCCAACAGCCGCAGCCTCTATCAGGATTCTTGGCACACCCTCGGCATAAACTGATGGCAAGGCAACGATATTTGCTTGTTCAATAAGCGTCTTAACATCATCACGTTGGCCAAGCCAGATAATATCTTCTGCTTCGGACCAATTTCTGATGACATCATCGGGAATAGCGTCAGGGTCTTTCTTAACTGTAATACCTGCAACCACAAGGTTAAAATTCACGCCTTTTTGCAGAAGAACTTTTCTTGCCTCAATAAGATCAGAAAGGCCCTTACTCCAGATTAGACGACTGGCAAATAAAACGGCTGGAGGCGTATTATCGGGCTCATTCAGATATTCAAACTTCTCAGTATCGATTCCTGCACCATCGATCACGATCGTTTTGGTCGGGTCGACTCCTGTAATTGAAATTATTTTATCTCGATCCATTTCATGTTCGAAGATAAAGAATATATCCTTTTTTTGACTAACCCATCGATAAAAAGCTGAGACACTATGTTTAAGTATTTTGTATTTTTTTGCATTTGAAGAAAATACCCTACCCAAACCAACAAAGCTTAATACCAGTTTTTTCCTGAGAACTTTTGCATAAAACCCACCAATAAGGCACGGCTTGATAGTGATGCAGTGTAAAATATCGGGGTTTATTTTCCTGATAATCTGAAGCGATCGGACTAAATCCCTGAACATGACAAGCGGATTAAGAGATTGCTCTGACATTCGGGAGTCATGAGGTATAATGCCTGATAACTCGAATTCTCTGAAGATCTTCGCGTTTTCGAAATTACAGATTACATGAACTTCGTATCCATCTTCTTTTGCAGCCAGCGCCCGCTCTTTCCAATGTAAATTGAAATACCAATCAGAATTAATATAAAAACAAAGCTTTTTCATTAACGCCTGCCATTTTTAGAACCTTTAGCCGCAAAGAACAAGCCATCAATAACACCTCTGGATAGAGACGTAAGGTAACTAAATTTGCTTTTCGACTTACCTGCCAATAAATAATATTTAGTCACCCGCAAAAAAATGGAAATAATGCTAAACGGTTTTCTGTCGGAAAAAATATATCGCGATGATATCAAATTTCGTGCTAAATAATAAATTTTCCATGGCATCATAGCAGAACTGGACTCAACAACATCGTGATGAAAAACCAGATCGGGATTATACACTAATTTACAACCTTCAATATGCAATTTCCATGAATAAAAGATATCATCGAAATAGATAAAAAGGGACTTATCAATGAATTGATAAGTCTCTTTAAGCGTATTAAACGCTATAAATACGCCTACAAATGAAATGCCTGAATCTCTGTAGTGGACAATTCAACAGCTTCAAATTCGGAACTTTCACCAGAATACTGGAGTAATTCACCGACAGTATTGGGGATTTTTTTCCACGGAATATTCATTTTACAACGTGAACCTCGCGTATCCAGAACGCGGGTCGCAATCGCCTGAGCATCTTGCTTATCACTGGCAATGAAGTTTTCGAGTAATGTTGAGTCCGGATAGGCGTCGTCATCAAAAAACAGCACCCAGTCCGGGGTGCTGTTTGCTGCTATCCATTCAGAGCCTCTGTAAAAGCCACCAGCTCCGCCATCATTAACTTCACTTGAAATTATTTTCAGACGAGGGTCGTTCAGATTCTTTAACCAGTCAGAAGTAGCATCGGTTGAAGCATTATCCACAATAACTATTTCATAAAAGGGTAAAAGCGCTACCGCAGTCCAACACTTTTTAAGTTTTTCGAGACGATTGTAGGTGACAATTAAAGCGGCAATTTTCATCTGGGATTGACCGAGAAAACAGCCATTTTCTGATCGTTTTGCAACGCGTGGCGATATTTTTCAACAACATCCAGGGCTTCTTTTATCGTCACATCCATATCAAGATAGCGATAGGTACCCAGGCGACCGATGAACGTAATGTTCTCTTCCTTTTCCGCTTCATCCAGATACTTGTTCAGTAACTGCATTTCGCCCATCTGCCGGATAGGGTAATAGGGAATATCGTTTTCAGTGCAGGATCTGCTGTATTCTTCATAGCACACAGACTGCTCATGATGTTCCCACGGCGCAAAGTATTTGTGCTCAGTAATGCGCGTATAAGGAACACTAACTTCACCATAGTTCATTACGGCGCAGCCCTGGTAATCACCTTCAGCTTCAAAACGCTTAAAGTCTAATGTTCGGTAACCTAAACGTCCTTCCTTGAAATCAAAATACCCGTCTAAAGGACCGCTATAAAATACATGATCATAATTCTCTTTTTCGTTACGATCAAAAAGGGTATTTAATTCAACCGTGATATTTTCATGATTAAGAATCGATTCGACGATAGGGGTATAGCCCTCTTTCGGCATGCCCTGAAACTTATGATTGAAATAGTTATCGTCATAATTGAATCTGACGGGTAATCTTTTCAGAATAGACGCGGGTAACTCTTTAGGTTCCATTCCCCATTGTTTGATTGTATAGCCTTTGAAGAAGGCCTCATATAACTCTTTACCGACAAAACGTAATGCCTGCTCCTCGAAAGTCTGAGGATCGGTGATACTTTTATCGCCTTTTGATTCAATGAGTTCTTTAGCTTGCGTCGGGTTGCAGGTTTTACCAAAAAACTGATTAATGGTATGCAGGTTAATGGGAAGCGAATAAACGCTGCCATTTACAGTTGCTTTGACGCGGTTGATATAAGGCATCATTTCGCAATGCGAGTTAATGTATTCCCACACTTGTTCATTATCGGTATGGAAAATATGGGGTCCATAGGTATGAACCATCACATCCGTCTTAGCGTCTCTTTCGCTGTAGCAATTACCCGCAATATGATTGCGTGCATCGATAATGCGTACTTTATGGCCGTCTTCAGCCAGTTCACGGCCAATTACCGCACCAGAGAAACCAGCACCAACAATCAGAATATTTTTTTTCATAAATTAGCCTAAAATCACACGACGGATTTTGTAATAGTTACGAGCGATCATTTGCCTGCGTTTACTGCCAACCGGAGCAAACCTGTTAAAGTAAGGCATAATCTTCCTTTTAACCTTTGTCTGAAACAGAACATGCTGACTAGCTACTGCAGACTGCATTGTAAAACCGGTTTTATTAAGACGGTCATAGACCTCTTTCTGCCAGGGTGTCGCATTGATATAGGACATAAAATTATCGAAGAAATCTACATGCGGTGCATCCCACGGCTTATTTTCACCCGCAAAATGGATCATTTTAGGCTGTTTTCTTGATTTCAGAAAACCCATATAGGTTTCAAATTTCAGGTTAGGGAAGAAATCATCGGTATTTCCATTACCATGATAAACATTCCATTCGCCTGGCAGATAGTGAACACGGCCATAAAATACCTTATTCATAATATCCTGATCGAGGAACCAGTATCTGCGGGCCTTCATCGCCGCCATCAGACTGGCAAACGTGTTTTCTTTTCTCATTTGAGAAATATTGAAAAGAATAATACCAGCCTGGAAGTAATTTTGGGATTCTTTCATCCCCAGAATCTGTTCCAGATACTGGCCAGCAGTCAGGTTTGCAGGTTCATCGATATGTGCGATCGCGCCAAACTTAACGAAGCCTTCCATTACGATGTCACGCACTGCAGCGATTAAATTGTCGCCCACTTCAGTATGAACCAGTTCTGCAACATCGCTTTCCACGATAGTGTCAGCGTCTATAAACAGAACTTTTTCAAACTCACTGAATATAGAGGGTATGAACAGCCGGGCATAAGTAGCAGCACTGAAGTGAGCACGAGTATATACGCTTTTCATTTCGCTAAAGGCATTTACATCAAAGAAGCGTAATGAGAAGTTGCCCCTGCCTTTGATTAGAGAGAGAAAACGAGACTTGTTTCTTTGTGAAACACCGTTTTCCAGAACCACAATGTCGTAGTTATCGCTTTCACTACTATTTTTAATAATTGAGTTGACCAGCGCACCGCCGCTGAGTGCATAATTATCATCAAAACAAATAACCACAGGAATATTATTGTGGCTAAAAGCTGGCTTTAGCTTTCCGTTAAATGTTTCAGTTTTAACAAAAGTTCTCTGGAGTTCTTTCTTTTTCAGGCCCGCCGACTTTTCCTTGTGAATCAGGAAAATGTTGAACAGACGTTCGGAGATATGCCCGATAACGCGCTTCTCCTGACCATTATAATTTCTCATTGAGAAATTGCTTTCCAGGTCATCAAAAATGCTGAATAGCCACTCTGAGTATTCTGCAAATAGCTCAGATTTCATAACAAACATGTTAGTGTAGTAACCATCATGGGCACTGTTAAAAATCTTAACTGCTGCCGCATACTCCGGATACAGATAAAGCAGACTGTCTATAGCTGACTGATAATCCTCAATATGCAGATGCTGTGAAATCTTGTAGTGCTCGTAATTATTTTTGCTCCCCGCCTGTCTGACACTCCATTTTTTAGGCAGTAAGATATCGTTATCGGCGATAGCATCAACGATTGACTCTTCATTCAGGCCGAATTTAGTTTCATATTCTTCAGAAATAATTTCGTCATTCACAACGCCCCAGACATCTTCAGGGTAATCCTGCTTATCTGAAAAATTCAGATGGCGCCTGTAGTGCATGAAACCTACATATTCAGAAGAAATATCATTCTTCCACACCCAATATTGTGCCGTCAGCTCGCAGTAAAATGGATTTTTAATCGAAATATTTTCACCGGAATCATCACCATCACAACAAATTTCATTGAAACTGTTCGCTTTTCCAACATGAATAGGCTTGATTATTGGAGATGAAAGAAAAGCGCTAGGCTTATGATGGCTTGTGTAGAGTTTAACTTTATTAGTATGAATACTCATTCGATGTTTCCTTACATAGAAGAACGGTATTGTTGCAATAGACTTCCTGCATCACCGCTCGCTCTCAATTTGTGATTCTCAATCCAGACGACACGATCACAGATTTTTTCGATATCACTTAGATTGTGGCTTACAAATAGAATTGTTACGCCTTTAGCTTTGAAACTATTTATTGTTTCAATGCATTTTTTCTGGAATGCATAATCTCCGACTGCCAGGACTTCATCAATGATGAGAATATCCGGGTCAACCTGAGTAATCACCGAAAAACCCAGCTTAGCTAGCATCCCGCTTGAATAGACACGAATAGGTTCATCGATAAACTCACCTAACTCAGAAAACTCTATTATCTTGTCTATTCTTTCATTTAGCTGCTTACGTCGCAGTCCAAGAAGGGTTGCATTCAGGCGAATATTTTCACGCCCCGTGAGTTCCGGATGAAACCCGCCGCCGAGTTCCAGCATTGAGGCAACCCTGCCGTTGGTTTTGACAACACCGGTAGTGGGTTTAATAACTCCAGCCACGAGTCCAAGCGATGTACTCTTACCGGCACCATTACGGCCAATCAGCGCAACGGACTCACCTTTATAAACAGTAAAACTTATATCTTCGATGGCGAGATAGCTTCTGCCAGAAAGCAGCGTTAGCGCACGCTTAGGATTGAAAATAAGCTCTTTTATCCCGGAACCAATATGGTGATATAGAGGATAACGCTTGGTAACTGCTTTAAATTCTATTGCTACTTCCATTATAAGATCTCTGCAAATCGGAATTTCAATTTATTAAATACCCAGGAGCCGATAATAACTGTGATTATGCCCATCCCGTACAGTGAGAGAATTTTTTCATAATCAACATTACCGTTCATAAACAGTTCTCTCCAGCTTAATACCATGTCTGCCAGAGGGTTATAATTAACTAACCACTGATAATTGGCTGGTATCATATCTCCTGCATATAAAATTGGGGTGCAGTAGAAAAGTAACATAATGCCTAGTGTGACAAATCTCTCTAAATCTCTGAAAAACAGGTTCAGCGTGGACAGGAAAAGCGCTATCCCATAGGAAAATATTAACTGCCCTATCCCTATTAGCGGTATCCCATATAACCAGTTCCAGTGGGGGGTCATGTCATATATAAATAAGAACACGATAATTACAGGGATGGTGCACAAAAAGTGCAGACACTCCATCATGACATTACTGAAGGGGATAACCGATCTGGGAAAAACTGTTTTTTTAATAATCTGTGCATTTGCAATGAATGAGAACAGCGAGTTAGAAGTCGTACTTGCAAACCATTGCCATGGGAATAATCCGGTAATGATGAATATTGTGTAATTAGGGATCTGAACCCGCATGATGAGCTTGAAAATAAAGTAGTAAATCATCGCGAAAAGAAGCGGATTGGCAATCGACCATAAATAACCAAGGAAACTACTTTTATATCGAACCTTTAGCTCTTTCTCAGTGATTACTGTAACTAAATCAATGAGATAACCTAAACTATACTTCATAAATTACGCTCTGTTTTCAACTTTTAAAATGATTAATTTATGTTCGCCGGGCGCTTACACCACGCTACCGCCCCTGGCTTAACAGCTACCACAAGACTATTTAACAGACCAGATTTTTGAATTGTTTCTTTATATTACAGAGAAGAGCTGATTAGATTTGGTTAATCATCCCTCGTAGAAAGAAAAACCGATATTAAACCTGCGATGTTATCATCTTCCTGATGCAGTTCAAAGTCTGCGAATTTACATGTTTCATAACGCAAAAAAGCCTGTCCATAGACAGGCTTTTCAGCTGCTTTAACGTTTATTTAAACCCGTCCGGGTTCTTGCTCTGCCAGTTCCAGGTATCGCGCATCATCTCATCGATGCCGCGCGTCACCCGCCAGTCAAGCTTCGTGTTCGCCAGCGAGGCATCGGCCCAGAACGCCGGCAGGTCGCCGTCACGACGTGGCTTGATCTCGAAAGGAATCGCTTTGCCGGAAGCGTTCTCAAACGCCTTGATCATCTCCAGTACGGAGAAGCCTTTGCCGCCGCCCAGGTTAAAGGCGGTGTAACCTTCAACCTGACTCAGATAATCCAGCGCTTTCAGATGCCCTTCCGCCAGGTCGACCACATGAATGTAGTCGCGCAGACAGGTCCCGTCTGGCGTATCGTAATCGCCACCAAAGACACCGAGCTTCTCCAGGCGACCAATTGCCACCTGAGCAATATAGGGCAGCAGATTGTTCGGGATACCGGTGGGGTCTTCACCGATCTCACCTGACTCATGCGCGCCGACCGGGTTGAAGTAACGCAGCGCAATCGCCCTGAACTTCGGTTCCGCTTTTGCGAAGTCACGCATAACGAATTCGATCATGAGTTTGGAGGTGCCGTAAGGGCTGGTCGTACCGCCAATCGGGGTTGTTTCCACATACGGAACCGGCGCATCTGCGCCGTAGACCGTGGCTGATGAACTGAAGATAAAGTTCCAGACACCGGCATTACGCATCTCTTCCAGCAGAACCACGGTACCTGCAACGTTGTTCTCGTAATACTCCAGCGGCATACGGGTCGATTCACCCACCGCTTTGAGTGCTGCAAAATGGATGACCGCAGAAATGCTGTTGGCTGCAAACAGGTCACGCAGACAGGCACGGTCGCGGATATCGCCTTCGACAAAGGTCGCTTTCTTACCCGCCAGCTTCTGCACGCGATTGATCGCTTCGCGTGAAGCGTTGCAGAGGTTATCCAGCACCACAACATCATCACCGCGCTGCAGCAGCGCCAGTACCGTATGGGAGCCGATATACCCTGCTCCGCCCGTGACTAAAATTGCCATGTGAACTCCTTTCAATCGGCCGCGCCACGCGCGGCAAATTCATTACTTTTGTTTTGCGAGAATAGTCTGAATCGCTTCACGGAAATCGCGACCCTGCGCGTTGTTGCGCAGTCCATAAGAGACAAACGCCTGCATGTAACCGAGCTTGCGGCCGCAGTCGAAACTGTGCCCGGTCAGCAGTGAAACATCAACGGTTTTATGTTTGCTCAGGCTGGCAATCGCATCGGTCAGCTGAATACGGCCCCATGCACCTGGCTCGGTACGCTCAAGTTCGGCCCAGATATCGGCAGAGAGCACATAACGACCCACTGCGGCCAGGTCAGAATTTTGTTCCGCCGGGTGTTCTGGTTTTTCAACAAAAGTTTTAATTTTACTGATATCGCCCGGGTGATCGATCGGCTCTTCGGTGGTGATCACCGAGTATTCGGAGAGGTCAGACGCGGGCATATGCTGCGCCAGAACCTGGCTGTGGCCGGTCTCTTCGAAACGGGCCACCATCGCTGCAAGGTTGTAGCGCATATGGTCTGCGGTCGAGTCATCCAGCAGGACATCCGGCAGCACCACCACGAACGGATTATCACCGATCATCGGACGGGCGCAGAGAATGGAGTGGCCCAGACCCAGTGGCTGTGCCTGACGCACGTTCATGATGGTCACGCCCGGCGGGCAGATTGACTGCACTTCGCTCAGCAGCTGACGCTTCACGCGCGCTTCCAGCAGCGCTTCCAGCTCATAGGTGGTGTCGAAATGGTTTTCGACCGCATTTTTCGAGGCATGCGTGACCAGCACAATTTCTTTGATACCCGCGGCAACACATTCGTCAACGATGTACTGGATCATCGGTTTGTCGACGACGGGCAGCATCTCTTTCGGAATGGCTTTAGTCGCAGGGAGCATATGCATACCGAGGCCCGCAACCGGGATTACTGCTTTAAGCTTGGTCATATTTATTCCGTTTAATAA
>Ga0157360_1000205_pt1 | contig 25767 bp, 29 predicted proteins | sample AttlaeALBM1_FD_111483 | JGI IMG/M metagenome (GOLD analysis project Ga0157360, IMG submission 111483) | Fungus gardens microbial communities from leaf cutter ant in Ribeirão Preto, State of São Paulo, Brazil - Atta laevigata ALBM1 | ecosystem: Host-associated > Fungi > Mycelium > Unclassified ...
AAAAGCGAATCAATACGATTAAAACGATCGGCAAAAAGCGAATCTGAAAAGCCAGGGAGTGCTGACAAGGTTCTGAGTGCCATAAGTTAACCTCCTGAATAATCAATTCAAAAGCTCAAGTTAAAGGCAAGCCTTGCTTGTCCGCTAATAAAAATAATGCCATCGGAACGTTTTTCAAGAGTGGGTAAAAATTTTTTTTGCGGCTGTGCAATGTGCAGAAAAAGCAGTGGGGGAAAACAGTACGCGGTGCCGGGAGCGGCGGGAAGATGGTACGCCCTACAGGGTTCGAACCTGTGACCTACGGCTTAGAAGAACGTAGGGCATGATTTAACTTACTGTTATCACGAAAATAAAACCGCGCTCGCAACCGGTTTGTGTCACTGCGTGTCATCCAGTTACATCTCACATACTTTCGCGCCTTAGAGGTATGACACAAACGCGACACAGAGAAAGCAAACCAATGCCTAAGGCATCGGCCTGCCTTCTCCATCACATCACTGGATTATCATCGAACTCGCCGGTGCGCGCGTCATTGATGATGTAGGTGATCACCCCTTTGAAAACCAGACGTCCTTCGAAGTCATCACTCGTCATCGGGTAGGTGATTTCCGGCCTGTCGAGTTCTTCCAGTCTCGGGCGCGGATGAAGCCGCAACCGCAGCATGCGCATCTGCTCATCCAGGTGACACATCACGATCGACCCGTCTACTGGCGTTGCCGAAGTGTCCAGTATCAGCAAAGCCCCTTTCTTTATCGCTTCGCGTCGGGACTCAGTCGCCGCGCGCAGGAAGTATGTCGCGGAAGGTACGCGGATCAGCTCATGGTCGAGCGATATCTTTTCATCCATGTAGTCAGCAGCTGGCGAAGGGAATCCCATCACAGGCCTCCGTTCGGGTTGTACATCATGAACGTGCGGAGTTCGCCCTCTTGCTGAGAGATATCTTTGAACGTGCTGACATGTCCCTCAATCCACTGGTTGGCCTGCCTTGGCGACAAGTCCCAGTTAAAGGTGAGTAAAACCTTAACGAAGTTTTCTGTAGTGATCGTGCGTCGACCGCTCGGCTCCATCACTATGGCCTGCCTGAATGCTGTCTCGATATCGTCTCTTCTTGGCATAGTGCACCCTCCCGCAATACTGTTTTTATATACAGTATTTGTCATCAGAGAATATATCAAGAAGGCGAAGCCTATTGATGATCAGAATGTTGATGAAGATTTTTCTATTCCTAAACATTCTCTTTGCAACACATAGGCTTATCTTTATAGGATTTGCCCCACTACATTCTCGATCGATGCCACGCCCGATGGTAGACTATGCCCCTCATAAAACTGATGATAAGAAAATGTTAAAACTTTTTGCTAAATACACTTCTGTTGGCTTAATCAACACGCTCATCCATTGGGTTATTTTTGCCATGTGCATTTACGTTTTTCATACGAGCCAGGCGCTAGCCAACTTTTCTGGATTCATCGTCGCTGTGAGTTTCAGCTTCTTCGCTAATGCACGATTCACGTTCAATTCTTCTACTACCACTTTGCGCTATATGCTTTATGTAGGCTTCATGGGTGGGCTGAGTGCCGCTATTGGATGGATGGCTGATAAGTGCGGTATGGCGCCGATTATTACACTCGTTGCCTTTTCTGCTATCAGCCTGGTGTGTGGTTTTATTTATTCCAAGTTCATTGTTTTTAGGGATGCGAAATGAAAATCTCTCTGGTCGTTCCGGTATTCAACGAAGAGGAAGCAATTCCAATCTTCTATAAAAAAGTCCGGGAATTCGAAGAGTTAAAGCAGCATCAGGTTGAAATTGTATTCATCAATGACGGCAGTAAAGATGCTACTGAAGCCATTATTAACGCCCTGGCGCTATCCGATTCGCTTGTCGTGCCGTTATCTTTCACGCGCAATTTCGGCAAAGAGCCGGCTTTATTTGCTGGCCTTGAGCATGCCACAGGCGATGCCATCATCCCTATCGATGTTGATTTACAGGACCCAATCGAGGTAATCCCTCACCTCATTACGAAGTGGCAGTCCGGGGCCGATATGGTGCTGGCAAAGCGAGCAGATCGATCTACAGACGGGCGTCTGAAACGGAAAACAGCAGAGTGGTTTTATCAACTGCACAATAGGATCAGCAGCCCAAAGATTGAAGAGAACGTTGGCGATTTCCGCCTTATGTCACGTGAGGTGGTAGAAAATATTAAGCAGATGCCAGAGCGAAACCTTTTCATGAAGGGCGTGCTGAGCTGGGTTGGCGGGAAAGTGGATGTTGTCGAATACGCGCGCGCTGAACGAGTTGCAGGCGACTCAAAGTTTAATGGCTGGAAGCTATGGAACTTAGCTCTTGAGGGTATTACCAGCTTCTCGACGTTCCCGTTGCGAATGTGGACTTATATTGGTCTGGTTGTGGCCGGCTTATCATTCCTGTATGGCGCATGGATGATTATTGATACTCTGGCTTTTGGCAATCCGGTGCGAGGCTATCCATCTCTGCTGGTTTCGGTACTGTTTTTGGGCGGCATTCAACTGATAGGAATTGGCGTTCTTGGTGAGTATATAGGCCGCATTTACATTGAAACCAAACAAAGACCAAAATACATCATAAAGGGAAGTAAATAAGAAATGTTCCAGCGTACTTTAAAAATATATTTATCAGTACTGGCAGCGTTTGTTTTTCCAATAATCCTTGCTGACCAGTATTATGTTGATGATATAGGCAGGGCATCAGGTGGTTATACAATGTGGGGGGTTGACGGCAGGCCTTTTGCTGATTACATAATGCAGGCCATTAACTTCAGCTCTCGGCTATCAGATCTTGCACCGCTGCCCATTATACTTTCTGTTGCCATTCTTTCTTTTGTCATGGCTTCGTATCGCAGCAAATACTTTCATGGAAAACTAGGATGGTTAGTGCCATTAGTTTTCTTTGCTAATCCAGCGATGATTTCGATTATTTCATATCGATTCGATGTTCTTACCTTTTCCTGCGCAATAGCATTTTCGTTTGCTCCATTCCTTATCTCAGCGAGGAGTAAGATTGTAGATTTTGCATACACCGTATTGATGGTTATTTTTGTGCTAGGCACCTACCAGACAATGGTTAATTTGTTCGCTGTATTATGCATAGTCGAAATGTTCAGGAACCTACGCGCCAATGAAAATATTAAATCAATTTTCATAGTTATTGCACTGAGAATAGCTTCGCTTCTTGTTGGCTTGTTCATATATATGAAGGGGATTCTGCCTTTATTTTTCACCGTGCATACTAGCAATCATCCTGAGATATCCGCAGACTTGTTCCATACTTTACCTGTAACCGCAGGTGATTATTACCACTTTATATGCGAAAACTTCTTTAGATCAGGAACTGAAAAACTAATCATAATATCTCTTTCTATTTCGGTTGTATGCACGCTGATGATAGCCTTGAAAGGCACGAGAAGCTACAAAATGCCGATAAGAATAGGCTTATCAATTTTTGCCGCCATCTCTGTTATCGTATCCATCCCTCTGTCTATGGCGGTACAACTGGTTCTTTCTGGTTCTCTTATTACTTCCGTTCAGGGGTATGTTGGTATAGGTGGATACCTCATCCTTTTTGCTTCGCTCGTCTATTATTCATCAGAGAGATTTAGCCTTATGACAGCGGCTTTCATTTTCCCTATTTTTTACAACTTTGGCCTTGTGTATGCGTATGGCAATGCGCTGAAGGGTCAGGACTATATGAATAAGCAGATCGCATTTGAAATAAAGGATGCACTGAGAGATAGTGATTTCAGAACAAAGTATATAGTATTCAATGGATCATCCCCAAGATCTTTCGCTGTTTTAAATCCAGCTCAAAACTATCCTATTCTGAATATATCTGTACAGGACTACTTCAATAACTGGTACTGGGCAAACGCCAGTCTTGCGATAAGTGGAATTCCTCAGTTATATCCGACTCCAGAAATAGTGGCTTCATCTCAAGCTAATTACTGCAGCTATGATATTAAGTATAAGGGGCAGGACTTCTACCTGTTCGAAAAGGATGATGTTGCCGTTGTAGATTTTTCAAGGAATAATTGCGGGAAGTGATAAAAGCACTGCGGAATAAAAAGCAGTGCTTTCTTTCATCAGAAATATGAAGTAAGTGGGGCGCGATCGGATTCAATGCGACATTGAATCCGATATGTGTTTGTGTCTCCGCTAATCAGGAATGCCAAGTTGTTACCAGTGAAACCAAAGTTTATAACTGCGGCGGAGAAATTAGGGCTTTTAGCTGGCGGTGCCATATTAAAAGTCCACCCTCCTACGCTGTTGCGCAAGCAATGCAAAACAGCGAAGAACGATAAATCAGAACTACCAACCCTCTCACCAATCACGCTGACTACTGCTGCCTGCCTGTCGAAACCAAGATTAAGTATGTTTCCAGCTGACACAACCTGGACATCGGAATCAATATTGAAAACCGATGGTGTACATGCAAAGTTAACCTTATGTCGCGTGTTTGCGCCAATAAGATCTGATGGCAATACGTTTCCGGTAAAGTTAATCACGGCAGCAGGGTCATGACTGACATTCCAAAACGACATATCGACAATTTTCCCAACGTTCTTGCCTGTCATTGGCAACCCATGCCACGTACCGAGAATAAATACACCATTGCCTGTCGGTGATATCCACGCCCCGCCCTTTTCGCTTGAACAAAGCAGGTTCTCAACTCCTGTTACTCTCGCGCTGTTGGCATTGATATTGATTGGTCCATTACTAAATGCTTCGACGTCATTCACGATCTGCTCAAGATGGAGGCCTTCAATATCGCAGCGGAAACACTGCACATCTACAATGTCGCCTTCACCAACATTTCTCGGTACACCGGGAGCAAACTCATAACCATCGTAAGAAATGTCATACATGCTGACTTCGTTTACTCCCTTTATGAAGTAACCTTTCAGACCTGCTCCACCAACGCTTCCTTTTCCACCAACTGCAACCTTCTTGATGTTTAACGTAGTGTTGCCACCCTCTCCGCCGTTGCTGTCGAAATAAATGCCGCATGCTTTTTTTGAAGAACTTCCCGCACGCAGCATAAGTTCGTGGTTTGCAAGCTCCAGCATCCATACTGCTGTACTGTCATTGGCAAAGCTGATGCCTGTATGCGCGCCCCATACACGAATTCCTCGAATGGCCGAGTTCATAACCTGAATCGGGTTAATCTCTGGAGCAAGCTCCATAGCAACACATTGCTCAGTAACTGCAATATTATCCAGACCCATGTAGTCAAAGAATCCGCCTTCCCATAGGCCGTTATGCATTGAAAAGCTAAAACATGTCACTGGCTCAAGCATCACAAATCTTGCGCCATATGCATCGACTTTAATTGGTCGGCCAAATGATATCTTCTCACTCACTCCATATTTATTGCGCATCTGAAAGGTGCCGAAAAAGTTTTCAGCCAGTGTGACGCTGTTGTTCGCGCTATCAGCCATCATTTGCAATGCCGTAGTATCATCAGTTACGCCATCACCAATAGCTCCGAACATTTCAGGCGTTTTATCCACCACGCCCTGTCTAATCCAGCGCCCTGTAGTGACGCCTGTCGGCTGAATAATGCAACCGCTATCATCGGGATGTGTAGAGGTGCTACTCCACTGGAAAATCCCTCCACCAATATTTACCCCAGCATGCCATGACTTGAGAAAAATCTGCTGCCCTGCATAGGTGCCCGATACGCTACGAAGCATAGATATGCTATCGCACCCACCAATGAGCTTGAGGCCATCCTTCTGCGATAGTGCATAACGCAGAGATGAATCGCCAACACTGATCCATGCATCCACGCCAATCCCACCAGATGTTGATGGAGTTGAACCTGCTGCTACAGTTTTAGGTAATATTCCATCCCAGCGATAGTACTCACCATCTGTTTCGTCCTTAATAATCTGGTTTGGCAGTGTCAGCGTATTCCCGTCCTGGAAGGTGCCAACCGGAATCCATCCATACTGCGCGATTGCCTGCTGAGCCAGCCAGCGAAGCCCCTCAATGGTGTAGTGAGCATTATCGAAACGGTCGATATACTGGTGAACAAGGGAAGTAACGAACTCGTCGATCTTCCCAGCGTTAAATTTCAGGTCACGCGGTGTCTCACTCGGAACTGGCAAGTTTGTCGGTGTGGTAGCCATATTTTTTCCATAAAAAAACCCGGCGCGATGGCCAGGTTGGATGGTTGGATGTTAGGAGGAAAGAATTACGGGTAAATCAGATCGCTGTATTCAGTCAGCTTCAGGGAGGTAGTTCCGTCTGAGTTTGGTTTTTTCTCGGCTATCATCCATTGAGTTGAGTCGAGTTCTGCCTGAGTTGCTATCACATATCGTGATGGCGACTGAACGTTGTAACCGTCGAAGATATTGAGTTGGATGGCTGGTATCGCAGCAGAAAACCCGAAGTCAGTATCTGCGCGAGGATAGGCCTGATAGCGTGCGGTGGTATTACCCAAAGAGTCTGTTACAACAACCCACATGTCACCTTTAAAGGTGATCCGCTCACTGGTATCGAAGTTATTACCGGCGCGGGCGACAATGTAACCGTCCTGCTGGTTGATATCGTACGTATCGGTAAAGATGATCATGTCGCCAGGGTAAACATAGTCCCCGTCGGCGAGTACCTTTCCCGACATCCGCAGGCGGGAAAAGAGCAACTTCCTCACCTCCAGAAGAGCTCTGTCACGCGCCTGAATCTCATTCCTGCATCCGTTAAGTGTTACCTTGAGTGGCGTCTGAGCGGCAGCTTCAACAATTCCCTCAGCTGTATGACGGTAACGAATGTATGTTTTTTTATTCGTTAGCGGGCTGACATACTCCACTTCGACGCCGTCATACTGACCAGGCATGCGCATGTCGTAGGTCAGACGGAACTCCTCGCCCTTTTTGTTGGATCGGTTGAAGAGAGCAGCCGGCGTGGTGCGCTTCTCGTCACGACTGAATGTCAGAACGCCGTTATCCCAGAATGCTATGACCCGGGCAGCGTTGCAGATCATCTCAACGCGCGCGCCAAGAGAAACATCCTCATCATCAAAGGTGTAATCGAAGTATCCAAGTTCTGACGGCTTTATGCTCGCTGCGATACGATAGAGCTCGTAAAGATCAATGGTTGCCTCAGGCTGCCCACCGATCACGAGCCATGTGTGTGCTACTGCATCAGCGAAATTGCGGGATGGACGCAGCGTGTAATTAATCGTACGCGTCGCAAGTTCGTAACTGATGGTATGGCGCTTCACCAGCGCGTTGTACTTCCTGTCACGAACGCCTGTAGCCTGCTCTGTGGCCTGAACCGTAACCCGGACGAGCGTATCCTCAGCATGCACCTGATTTTGCAAAATCCTTACAGAGTGAATTTCGGCTATCTGCAGACTGTTACTGTCGCTGGAGTTGTTGGTTTTGACGATAGTTACCGAATACCGCCCAAAACCTCCTGATGGTGCAACCTTAAGTGTCTTGTAGATGACATCTGACCTGCCGCGGCTATTGAAAAGATTACCTGTCAGGACTTGTGTCGTACCTGGTACCTGACTGTTATCGTCATTCACTCTCCAGATCGTAACCCGGTAATCTGCGCCTTCACTGTCTCCAAGTTGAGCCATGAAATGAATCCACAACTGATCGCCGGCGAGAGGTGAAAAGAAAGGACCGGCAGCAAGCGCCTGGTTGTCGTTGAGAATAAATTTTGTAGTGTTAACAGTGGCACTTGCTGGCGTGTTGCTGACATCAGTGCCGGTTAAATTACTGAAAAAGAATGTGTAATACTTGACTGCATTGATCACTGATCCGTCATCTGTCTGAGTGACGGAAATCAGGTCGGCCGAGACTGTTATGTCCTTTGTAACGTTTCCGCTCGCAGTGGCATAAGTCACGTTGACAACGAAAGTCACCGAGTGCGGCAACGCGAGTCCGGCAAAGTAATCAAACGCCGCCTGCCTGACGATTTTAACGGAGGCTTGGCCGCCAGAAAATGTACCGGAAATTACTGTTGTAGCAGACGCTGAATAAACAGGGACGTCATTGCTTTCATTTGGACCGGATATCTCCTGACCGTCGACATCGTCAAACTCGAATCCGAGAACCGATTGGGGAATAACCTCGCCAGGCTGATAAATCTGGTAGGACGCACCGGCAAGAGAGCCAATGGACGATTCTGAATAGCGGACGTTTTCAATATCGTATCTCCCAATTCCAAAGTTCATCCACTCGGTGACGTACTTTATGTTATTGATGAACTCAAACATTGATGGCTGAATCAGATCCGGGTACGCCCTCACCTGACCGTAAATGTCTGGTCTAGCCTGATAGGTTCGCGCGACGTTTGTCTGGCCGGTTAGTTTGTTGTTCGGCGACTCCTTCGAGTTGTAATCGGAGGCACTGAAGCTCTGCTTAGGGGCAAGGAAGGATAGGACCTTCGATATGAGTTTGAATACGGGATTAAGTACCTTGCCGATTGCCCCTTTGGGCTGGGAGAAGATCTGGATGGTGTGCAGTTCAGTAACAGGAAAGTCCAGCTCATCGCTGTCATCAAGCTCCCGGCCATTCACCACGATGATGACATCCGCGAAAAAATCCCGCGTGACAAGCCACTGATAAAAGCTGCTGCCGGCGGTGAGGTTAACCCTCTCTTTGGGCCGCCCCGGCATGTGCTGTATTTCGATAATCGGCATGCGACAGATACTCCACCCTGGTAAATAACTTTTCGATAACGCGCAGTCGCGTATGCATCACCCCGCCACCGTCTCCTCGGCTGTGTAAGCCGGCGCCGTCGACGATAATGCCGACGTGTTCTGCCCTTTCGCCGACGTAGGCCACGAACAAGCCATCCTCTACCGGCAGTGCGCTCGGCTGCCAGTAGACGACCTCATCCAGATAACAGGTGATGAAATCACTCCCCGCTTCGTAACCGGGGAGATTGTGCAGCTCTATACCAAGAACATGGCGGTAATAGAGCACTACCAGGCCCCAGCAGTCGCAGGCCGAAAAGCTACAGGCGCGGTCAGCCCACGGAACTCGCTCGATCCGTTTAATGAATTCACTTTTATCCATGGGTTATCCGTTAACGAGGCCTGGCCATTCAGCCGGGTCATATATCCGGCCTATGTTGCGGTTGAGTGGGTTGGTCATTGAGAGGCTGACGTTAACGTCAGTTCCATCCATATTGCAGTCAGCAACGTAGAGCACCCATGAATCAACAGGTGTAGCGGTATCTGCCGCATCGAATCGCCTGATAGTGCAGGTGATCGGCTGGATGCGGGAGGTGCCAGACCAGAGTTTCAACTTCTGCTTAAAGTCGCTGGCGAGTTGGCTGAACTTGAGCGTGCTGTCGATCACTGGCGTGCTGCTTTGCTGGCTCTCTGTCAGCTCAAATCGACAGGGATCGTAAACCGCACCGCCGAGTGACTTTGGGAAAACCTGATTGTTAACCAGGCGCACATATCCAAATGAAGGATGATAGAAAGCTACCGTCTCGTACATGATACGGTTAGGCCGCTGCGCCTTGAACTCTCGATAAGTTGGCATCAGTTAACCCTCGGCAACGATTCCGGGTCACGGTTATCCGGATACCCCGTCACCACAATATCCAGCCATGATCCCCACGGCGGAGGTAGTTCGACGATAATGTCGGCAAAGTCATCATCAGCACTTACAATCTCCCTGCAAATTACATCACCAGTCCAGGTGAATACTGATCCGGTCTGAGACCATGTCGGGAATGACCGGAAGTGAAGCTCCTGCTTTTCCAGCCCTGTGTCTCCGGTCCCGGTCCCCACAAGCATTTCAAACCACTGATTCCCGTTATCCAGATACGCAGGGCTACGCAACCATTGATAGAAAGCACGGTGCTGATCCTGTGTCAAAATCCAGGTGAGCGAGAAAGCCGTCTTGAGATCGTCTGTCAGCTTCTGAAATATCGGAGCACCGACTTCCGGTAAATCAGTCCGGAAGCCAGTGTCAGTGACTGGAGACTTCGATTTTTGGGCAAGAGGCAACCAGTCCGGGTACGGAATAGCCATATTATTTCCTTAGCCGGTCGCCCGGCGTGGTGCCTGGTGATTACGTGAAATTGACTGGCTTATCGGCCCGCCATTGTTGATATCAGCAACGATCACATCCACCGTCACTCCACCGTTGGCATCCGTTCCTGCCTGCGCGTCGACGGTTGAACTGGTGTAGTTCTGGATGTTTATCGTCACCCCTCCACCTCCGCCAGCAGTCATATCCTTGTTGCTGATCACCTTGCCATTATCACCCGGTATCATGTACTGCTTACCTGTGCTGGCCTGGTAGATTTCAGGCATACCGCCCTCGCCTACCTGATACATTCCGCCAGCAGTTACCGGGCCACCATTCTTCCTTTTACCGAGCAGGCTCATGCCAATGATGCCAGCAACTGCGCCGATACCAATAGCCGCAGCTGTACCCATAGAGGCGATAGAAGAAAGAATAGCCGCCGGAGTCCATGCTGCCGCCGTTGTAGCCGCCGCCGCGGTGCTGGTTGCGGTTTGAGTGGCGACAGCTGCCGTCTGCACCGCCGTAACGGTACCGATCGCTGCCGTCTGCGCCGCTTGTCCCATGATCGCCGATTTCACCCACTCAACGCCCATCTGCACAAACGTATTGATGAGTGAGTTCAACACCGTGTTGCCGATTGAGCGCATTGCATCCTCTGCTGACATGCTGCCAGTGATAATTCCCGTGAGTGCGTTGGATGCGTTACCCGCCAGGGCGTCGAATGAGGCTGCCAGTGCCTCATTGCCGGCGCTCTGGTTACGCCAGATTTCCCATTGCGCAGCGATGCGGGCCTGCTCATACTCCTTGTCGGCTGACGCGCGAAGAGCCAGCGCATTCTGATGGGTGATGATTCCCTGCTGCTCATACTGCTGAATGAGCGCGAGCTTACGCGCATTCTCATTCGCCAGCTGCTGCACAGGGTCAACGCCGCCAGCAGCTTCTTGCTGAGGACTGACCACCTGATCGGACCGTATTTTCGCGAGGTTGGCCTGATGCTGTTCCTCCAGACGCTCAATGGTCTGGTTATACTGCTCCTGGCTAATTTTCTTAGCAGATAAAGCAGTGTTCAGATCCTGAACGTCCTGCTTAAAGCTTGCGTTCTCGCGCGCCTCTGGCAAAAGCTTCTCAGCTGCCGCCTGTGCCTTGATAGCGTTAGCGGTATCCCACTTCGTCGCTGCATACTCGCCGGCCAGCTTAATATCAGCTGCTGATGCAGTTGTGCCGAGAGATTGTTGAGCAACTAAAATCGCCTGATCCCTACTCAGTTGCCGCGTTGATTCACCTGCCAACTCTGATTGCTCCTTAAGTTTGGCAAGTTTTTCAGCCACTGATTCAGCCGCTGATGCTGAACGTTTAGCTTGAGACTCGGCGTCTGAAGCTGCTTTCTTTCTCGCATCTTCGGCTTGTTGGAGATCAAAGTTTTCACCCGCTAGCCTTTTTGCTGCTGCAATTTGATTGGGGTTACTTGTTACTTTAGCCTGCTCCATCCCGGCCTTGGTAACAGCGCGCAGCCTTTCATCCTGGATTTTCAATAAAGAATTTTGTTGCTTGAGGCTCAGTATCGCCTCATCCGCTTTAGCAGTGGGCGGTGCTACCTCAAGTGACTTCGGATTGAAATTTTTACCGGCCTGGTTTGCCCTGTTTATTTCATCCGCAGTTGTGCCGAATGACTTTGCAACAGCCCCCTGCACTCGCTCCAGCACCGTGCCTTTTTCAATCAGACGGTCATGAATGCCCATAGCAGTGAGCATATTATTGCTGAGAGTAACCTGAGCATCATCACGCAGCCTGGTGGTGTTAATCAGCTTACTTTCTGCAGTTTCCAGATCGCGTTGCTTCTGATTTATCTGGTCAGTAAGCTGAGCGGCGCGCTGTAGCAGACCATTACCCTGCTCGATCGTAGTGCCATATACGCGACCGGCAGCTTCTGCTTGATCTCGCTTTATAGTCAGCTCTTCGATTTCATCCTTAAGATCTGAGACAACATCTTTTTGCCCACGAATGGCAGTGTTTGCATCTGCTATGGTCCCTCGCAAGGAGGTGTTGCTCATGGATTTGAGAGAAGATGCTAACTTGTCCACCCCATCGGCAAACGCCATTGCTTCTTCTTTTGCCTGTTGCGATTGTTGCCAGAAGTAAAAAATTGCCGCACCGGCAATCATCGCAACACCAGCAGGGCCACCTATCAGACCCATCGCCCCACGAAGTAAGCCAAGAGAGGCTGAAGCGGCGCGTGTAGCAATCACAGATGCTTCCTGAGATGCGATGTAGCGGCCATTGGCAGCTGTGGCCACGCCAGTTGCATCAGCTGCCGCAAGCCTGGCGGCGCTGACTGATGCCTCTGCTGAGGCAATGGCTGCGGCTCTGGCCTCTGCTGTGGCTGTTTCTGCTGCTGCAAGCCGGGTATTCAACGCGGCTGATGCCTGCTGTAATTGAGCCATGCGTGTAGCCGTGGCAACTCGTCCCTGATCAGTAATCTGAGCACGCAGTCGCTGTGCCTCAAGCGCCTTTTCCGACTCAATCTGAGCTATGGTGGTTCTGATTGAAGCAGCCTCTGCCTCCGCTAACTGCACCTCAGCCGCAACAGAGGCCTGCGTGCTGCGCATTGTTGCCAGTCGACCTTCTGCTAACTTCAGCGTCTCGATGGTTGCTGCTTTCTCAACATTTGCCAGGCGAAGTTTTGCAGCCGCTTCAATCTCCGCATCTTTAGCGGCTACTTCCGATGCTTTTGCAGATGCGATCGTCGCTGCGGTGTCTTTGACCTTAGCTGCAGCTGACATTGCAAGCGCACCAGCCAGTCTGCTGCCCATCACGGCGGCCAATGCCACAAGCACTGTGCTGACCGTATCTAGGTTCTGGGAAAGGCTTATGACATTGGAGTTGAATGCTTTGATGCCGGTAGAAACCGTCGAGCTTTCACCGACGAACTTAGTGATGTTGTTTGTGGCGATCGTAAACGCCTGACCCATGGTTGTTGCAGTATTGGCGAACTCTTTAGCAATAGCATCGCTTTGCTTAAGGAGACCATTGACTACCACTTCAGTCGTCAATTTACCCTCTGCCGCCATTGATCTTAACTTACCAATGGTCACTCCAAGCGAATCAGCAAGCGCCACAGCAAGGCGGCTGCCGTTCTCTGAAATGGAATTGAATTCTTCGCCGCGCAGAACGCCCGACGCAAGAGCCTGAGAAAGCTGCGTCATGGTAGAGCTGGCTTCTTCAGTCGTCGCACCGGATACGGCCAGACCTTTGTTGATGGTCGAGGTGAGCGTTACCAGGTCTTGAGTGCTGGTTCCGGCGCTGCGGGTTGCACGCTCAAGGCGACCATAAAGGGTGGCGGTAGCTGTGAGGCTACTCATAGTATTCTGCGCGATGTCGAATACTCGCTGAGTAACATCTGCCAGCGATTCACTGGCGCGAACGGAGTTTGCCAGTTTATTGTTGACCGTTACCCACTCATTGCCATATGCAGCGACCTGCTGAACAGAAATGGCAGCGATAACCCCGCGCGCGACGGCGCTAAGGCTCGACATCGTGTTCTGCATAGAGGCGACAGAACGCTCAGCGCGAGTCACAGTGGCATCAAGCCTGCCAACCGTCCCGTTCATTCCACTAAGCGCAGCGTCTACTTCCCTGCGCGCAGCCAGCAGCCGAGCGGTGTCCATATCGACTTCATAAACGATGCTTCCGGCGTTAACTGATCCAGCCATCCACTATTCTCCAGGCGTAAAAAAAACCCGCAAGAGCGAGGTTTTTTATTTCAATGATTTTGTCAGGCCGATTTGGCTCGTCGTTTCTCACGAAGAGAAAAATAATCATCAGCAGCCTGGTCGTACTCTTCCTTTGTGTAACCGTTTTGGGGAGGATATTTTGCAGCCAGCATCAGCTGAAACTCTGTCATAGTTAGGTTCTGAGCCTCTTCACGGCTCATGCCAAAATGATTCCTTGCGGCACTGATATATTCGAACGCTGAAAACTCTGATGTGCCCTGGCTGCTTTCGTGCCTCTGGAGCTGCCGTACTTTAGCTTTTCCTATGATGCCATGTGTAATCAGCGATTGGGCGATCAACAAGATTTCAAAATCCCCCATGGCTCCAGCGCGGCGCTTGAACGGCCTTCCCTTTGTTTTGGCAGGGCGAAACTCGCCAATCAGTGGTGATAAATCATCACTGCTGCACGCCTCCATTACTGAAAGAGCTGCCAACAGCGCACGCTTGCCGTAAGTGCTTGTTCGGATATGCTCAACAAGCCAGGAGGGAATGTATCCGTAAGCATCCGCTGCACGCTCAATGAGCGGCGTTACTTCATCGCTGTGTAGGTCGGCGAACGCCTGCACGATTTCTTGCGGTTCACCGATGCGCATCATGTTGGCGAGCGACGGACGGAACATGTAATCAGCTTCGTGCGTTGAAATCAGGCATTCGCCAATTTCTTTCATCGGTATCATGATTGTTCTCTCAAGTCAGCATTATGCGGGCTTCCGTGGAAGCCCCGGTAATGATGACTACGCGGTCACTGTTACAACGAACGTCGCAGTAAATGAGCCATCGGTGGTTGTTACTGTGATGTTCGCGTTACCCGCTGTAGCGCCAGATGGGGCGCTGACCGTCACTGTGTTGCCATTAATAGTTGCGGTCGCGCGCGCAGGCACTGATGATGCCACTGTGAACGTTTTGACCGATGCATCAGCTGGTGCAACGTTAACTGTGAAAGTCGTTGAGGCACCTGCGGCAACGCTAGCGCTGGTAGGTGTTACAGTGACGCCGGTTGCAGGGACATCGCTGCCATCAGGCTCAATCTCGAAGGTGGTGCCTTCGTTAAGCTTCAGTTCGAGGCTGTACGTCACGATCTCTTTCACACCGCCGCCGTCACTAAGGCCGGATGCCACCATGTAGCCAATGTGATATGAATCGCCCCAATGGAATCGCATCCACACAGTTGGTTGTCTGCGCGCACGCACTTCATCAACAACGTATTTGGTGAACTGCTGAATGCCAAATTCATCAGTACGGTCTTTGACGCGAACCTCACCATCAATCGAATAGGTCGGATCGAGGCTGGCGATCATTGTCGACGTGAAACCACCATCATCGGCGTCCGATGTTAATGATTCCGGGCTTAAGTCCCACGTCGCAGACGTTGGAAGCCCCAACAGTTTCCACTCCGATTCTTCCGGGCGAACATCCGGGCAGCCATAAGCCAGTTCCAGCGTTTTGGCGCGGCCAATCAGGCGGTCAAAGCTGCTTGCACAACCTTCCATATTTATTTCCTCATTTCATAAAAAAGGCCGCCTGAGCGACCGTTGTGATTTTTTGCAGTTTTCATTCGCCATACAGGCAGGAAAACATCAGGCGGAAAACCAGTCGGCCTTCCGTGGTGGGGATTGGTGGTGGGATTCCACCAACATTGGTAATCTGTCCAAGACACTTGCTGGCGGTTGGATTTGATTTAACGTGCTCAATAATCGCCTGCACAGTTGAATCGACGAGACCGTTAGCCCCCTTTGCGCCAACAACATCAACCATCACGTAATATTCAGAGCTGATCACGTCATCAATTGAAGTGCCGCCGCCAGGCCTGAAAACCATGAATGCGTCGGTTAACTTGCCGGTGTCATTCCACATCAGCAATTGCGTGATAAAGCCAGTGGTTAACCCGGCATCAACGAAGTTATTTCGCACGCGCGTATGCATTGGGGGATTCATAGCGACATCTCCCTCGCTACAACACGATCAATCGCGTCGCGGCTATCTTCAAAGCCCTTTGTAAGAAACTCTTTTTCAGCTGTAGCGCGGCGGAAGCGCTGCGGGTTGGCATGGTCATGCACATAGGCTGCATATGAGGCTGAGTAACCGACACGGCCAGTGAAGCGGGCTCCATTTACCAAAATCTCCCGGAACTGGCTATTAAGGAGGTATGACGTGTCGATTGGCGTGTAGATTGCCGCCTGAGACGCGCCGACAATCATGGCGCTGGTTAAAGCCCGGACCACGCGACGTTCCTGAATGTTATTGATGGCACGGTTAACGTTACGCGTTACCTGTTTGAGGCCTTTTACTTTCACGCCCAAAATTATGCCCCCGTCAAAATCGCGTAATCATCGGCGGTGCGCTCGAACGTATCCGCGTAGCGAATGGCCTGCATAATCTCATCGGCACCTGCAGCAATAGGATTAAGCTCGGCAGAAATGCCAATCAGGACGTAATCACCTGCCTCTGCCAGCGCATACTCGGTCCATATCGTGTTCTTCACGACCTTCTCGCTACCGATATCTCCTATTCGCTTTGAAATTCCGCCCTGATAATCACAGTTAATTACCAGAGGAGTTTCGAACATCGGGTCGCCATAATCATTGGTTTCCCCTGTTCGCTTCCATATGGTTGCCTGTGATGTGTATGACCAGCTAGCTAAAGATGACATCAACCCTCCTTCCAGCTGAGCACCTTGGCGCCCGTCGCCCGTATGCTCGCGCAGTTGATGAACCACTGACCGTCAGATTTGACGTGGCCTGTGGTCTCCCGCCCGGTGTCGGTCTTCACCCATACGCGCGTGAATGTCGCCGGCAGTTTTACCTCAACAGGTACCCAGGCCATCAGCACCCCCCGACAACATCGAAAAACCCGACACTATTACCGGCACTGATCGGCAACTCGCCGGTGCAGCAGCTGGTATCGAGGCGGGATAGCGTGTCACGCAGCCATGTCACACCGTCGTCGCCATACTCAAATGAGCGTGACGCACCAGATGGCGCTGACTGCGATTTGATACGCCGCGCGCCGGATGAAGTAGCCATCAGCGCCGCAGCGTAGATAAGAATGAGCTGCGCTGTGCACTCGTCATAGCCCGCACCTTCAAGGCAAGGGATTATTTTGTTCACCACGCAGAGGATTGGATTAAGCAAAGCGTCAGGTATGGCAAACCCCAATTCGGAGAGGAAGCCTTTCACATCGTCAGCCGTAACCGGGGTCGCCATTGTTATTTCACCTTCTTCTTCAGTTCTTCCAGCGCGGCTTCTGCATCATCAGCGCGTTTCTTTTCTGCTGCCAGCGCGTCGGCGTGCGCTTTGTCTTTAGCTTCTGCATCAGCGGTCAGCTTGTCGATCTGCGCCAGCGCGTCGGCGTGTTGATTTTGCAGTCCAGACAGATCAGCGGTCTGCGCGGATGGCGTGGCTACTTCGAAGGAAAGCTTTTCGCCTTTCTTTTGGTCAGTCTTCTTCGCCTTGCCGGTCTTTAACCAGCGCTCAGCCGTTGCGTCGTCTACATCTACCACCGAGCCAACCTCCAGTTTGCGGAGGTCGGCACCGGCGTGCAGGTTGGTTGCCACGATTTCTACCAGTGCCATGATTTATCCTTAGCTCGATGCGTGAATGACGGAATATTTGTTGTTGATGTCCTGCTTGACCATCAACCCCATTGCGCCCCAGGTGCGCCAGATGTAATCGCTGTTGTATTCCGGGCGAGGAGATGCGACGGTGCCGATAGCCTGGCCGACGATCGGAGCGATAACGCCTGCGCCAAGCGGCACAATGACGATTTCGTTACCAGACAACTGGCTGTCTTCTTTGATCGCCGCCACGCCGGTCAGCTTCAGGATTTCATCCATCACGGTGCCGGACTGGTAGTTATCGGAGAAGAAACGCTCCCAGTTGGAGATGATTTCGCCGGACACATACCAGGTCTGCTCTGCATACTGGCTGTTGATGCGGCGCATCTGGTCACGCAGCGCGATAGCACCAGCGCGCATCTGCTGAGAGGTTGCATTCGTCGACGTGAAGTCGATGTTCAGACCGGAAGCGCCCAGGTCAATCTGCGCCACACGCTCATCATCTTTCAGGCCTTTCCAGGTCAGTCCATCGAAAACAGCAAAGTTACCCGCTTTATCGCGGAAGCCGTTGAAGATGTAGTCGACGTAGCGGCGCTGCACGTCTTCAACCGATCCGCGCTGCGCATCAGCCTGAGACTGAAGAGCGGAGGGGCTGTTGAAGATCGGGTCGCGCCATTCGAACTTGAATCCCGAATCATGGATCGGAACCATGGTACCGTCGAAGGTGTAGCTGCGGGCATCAAGCGCCGCGCCGACCTGACCAGACATGGATGTGTGAGCCCAGCCGCGACCGCCGGTACGAGCGTAATCGTAACGGGACTGCTCCAGGCGAACAGAGCGTGACAGCGGCATCAGGTCGTTAAGCAGGGTGAATTCGGTATTCGGCTCAAACTGCTGCAGGACAGTAGTATCGAATGCGCGGTAGAGGCGGCGAATATCATCAACTGCGTTCACTGCATCAATGCGCGGCGCGTTCTCTGCGATGCCTCGGAAACTGGCGCGGGCCAGAAAGTCAGCGGCGGCCTGAGCACTGGCGTTACGCTCGGCGGTCAGAGATTGAAACTGCTCCTGGTTGATCTCCAGGTTGCCTGTCTCCTGACCAATCTTCTTGGAATAAACAAACATTCAGTGCTCCTTACTTGAACACAACGCGAATCAGATCGCCGGCCACCGCAGTGACTGCTTTATCTTCTTCGATATAAGCGAAAACCGCGGCATCCGCAGTGACAGCGGTAACGCGACCGTTAGCGACAGCAACCGGCTGGCCTTTGGTGTAGGTGCCTGCCGCCGCACGCACGTTGAGGAACATACCCGGCAGCGGGTGAATGCCGATCACCAACTCATTAGCAGCGATAGCATCATCAACGCCAAGGCAGCGCAGGTAGTCTTTGTTAGCCACGTACTTGATAGCGCTTTCAGCACCGGCTACTGACGCGGTGAACTTGTCCGCGGTGCTGAAGAAGCCCACAGTGCCTGGCAGAGTTGACGCGGCAGCGCCGCCTTCACGGTTGAGCAGCGGATTAGGGAATACGCCGCCCGCGTGGATCACATGCTTTCCATCTTTAGCCATTATTTACTCCGGCATTTCGCTGACAGATTGAGTGTTATTAGCCTGGCGGAATGCACCATTCAGGCCGGTGGAGGTGTGGCACTGCGCATACAGGCCATCGAGCGCGGCACCATCAAGCGCGTTGACTGCCAGATCGTCGAGCTGGAACTTAGCTTTCACCGCAGCGCGCTTTTCGCCTTTCTCTTTGTCGGCGTTCACAGCAAGACCGCTTTCGATGGCGTTAAGCTTGTCGGCAAACGGTGCGAACCAGGCTGGTGCCTGCTCGCTGTTGGTGGTTTGCTCTTTCGCCTTTTTCTCATCCGCTTCTTTCTTTTCGCGGGCGGCCTTCTCTTCAGGCGTTTCGGTTTTCGCTGCCTTTTCGGCGGCCATCTGGTTGTAAGCGTCCATCAGCTCAGCATCGGACTTGCCTTCGGTCGGCTTACCAGCGGCTTTCAGCGCATTGATAATCAGATCTTTCATCGGATCGTTCTCTCCGTTGGTTTTAATTTCGTACTCAGTGGGTTTGCGCACGACTTCTACAGGTTCGCCGACGAACACGGCCTTGCCGCCCTCATCGATGAGGTACTTCTGTTTGAAATATTTCGCTTCATCGCGATAAATGAAGGTGTCCGGCCACACTGACTCAGGCCAGAGGAAGGAATCTTTTGCACGGCCCTCTCGAAGCTTGTCGCTGATGGCTCGCTGGATATCGTCGAAGGAGAAATTAGAGGCGTTGGTGAAGAAGAACTTCGTCTTGTTCAGCAGCCCTTCCCGCGTGCAGTCAGCCGCGTCAGAAAGGTTAGCAACCTCGATCTCCTGCTCGTCACCCTCGGCATTAACGAAGATGCCAACACCCTCTTCTGGTGTGCCAGCGCCGGGCTCGTCCAGCAGCACCGCGACATGGTCAAACATCATGTTGGTGGCGATCTCGGTATACTTCTTGCCCTTCGATTCACCGTTAGCGGCGATGCCCGAATAGAGCAGCCCGGTAGAGATGTGGATAGGCTCGTAGTTGCTGCCAGCGACCATCTCATCCAGGCGGTTGATCAGACGCTTTCCCTTATCGCTGGATTCAGCGTACTGGCGGTCGACGTACATATCGCCGCTGACCTTGCCGTCTTTATGGCTGACGTTCTGCAGCCAGGCACCGACGTGGTAGTTGTTTACCGCCCGGACATCGCGCGCCGAAACATGCTTGCCGTCCACTTTCGGGTGGCCCAGCGGCATCGGGTTACGCTCAAGCGTGTTGTAGGCCTTTTCGATTTCGGCTGCCGGGTACAACTTCCGGTTCATCACAATATCGTCCACGACAGGCGTGATGCCGCGAACCACGATATGTGGCTTGCCGTCGATGGTTTGAGTGGTGATGTTTGAAGCGGAGTTGACGACGGTCAGCACGTTAACGCGGTTGCGTTTCATGCTGGGTCCTCGTTAGTGAAGTTTGTTTTTTCGCGCCTGGCGGAGTTGCTTCTTTGTTGGTTTGGCAGGGAAGAAGTGCCATAAGCGCACATTCTCAACACTTCCATTGTCCCGACGAATTTCTAAAGGCATTGAATAAATCCAACCTCGGATCGGGAAATTAAGGTCATAGGACAATTGCCACATAGCGTCCTCATTTGTGTATTTCAGACAATAAAAAACCCGCCGGAGCGGGTTGATTTTATTTAGATGAAGTCTTCATCTTTATATCCGTGGAATTCAGCCCATTTCATAATTTTCTCGCGGGCCTCACTTTCATCTTCTGTGATTACTCCGTAGGAGTGAACCTCATTCCCGCGATCTGACTTGAACGTAGCCGTAAACTGACTGCGCCCGCCTTCTACCTGACTCTTGATTAGCTTCATATCATTAACCTCATTTTTTTTGATGTGTTAATGAGATTGCCACTGCTTGCGCTCTTTCGCCAGCTTATCCGCCAGACCTTCGTTATAGATGCTGCCTTCGTCATTCAGCAGGCACGGTATGTTTCCGCAGTAGCAGTGATACCTGTTGCCGTCTCTGGCATAGAAATCCCTCACCTCCTGTGGCGAGAAGGTTTTTCCGTGCCGTGCCGCGTGCGTTGCTCTTGTTGTGGGCTTGAGAGCGGAAATCCATAATATCGCTGTTTTGAGCCCCAGGCGCTCCTGCGTCCACTCGGTCTCATTCCATTGAGCCTCACGCAATGCTCCGACTTGCTCGGTCTGAGCAATGTTCTTCGCCTTTGCCATGCTTAAATCGAGGCGCTTGCTGACGATCTGAGCGGTCTCTCTTGGGTTAACGCCACGGCCTATCGAATCGGCTATTACGTTAGCGAGGTCGGCGCGAGCGGTGTCGCTGATACCTTTCCAGTCGCTGTAAGTAGAGACGTAAGCAGCTGCTATCTGGTTCTGATAGGCCGGGCTCGACAGCAGTTGAGGCAGTGTTGTCTGGCTGGCGTACGCCGGGGACTGCACGGACAGGTTGGTGAATGCGTTAAGCGTGCCGCGCTCATACTCTGCGGCGACATAACCAAGCGCCCAAAGGTTCTGGCTCCCGCCATCAAGCAGAGAGCCATCAAGTATAGCCTGCACTATCTGGAAAAGGTCAGCGAGTTGCGCCGCCGACATGTCATAGATGTACGTGCCGGCATTCACCTGGTAAAGAGAAGGCTCAGCGACATCGTTGTTGCATACCATCCATGACTTTTCGCCATTGTTCTCACGCTGCCGACCAGTAAGTCGCTGATCGAATACCTCTTTAAGCTGGCGCTTGATCGTGAGATACCGATCTTCGATATCCCTGAACATCCGGCTAACCTGCCGGGCGGATTGCGTCGGGTCAGACTTGTTGCGCGGTACGATCGGCGTCCCTATTCTCTTCTGCTGGGTTGAGAGGATCAACGGTAGTCACCTTTGCATTTGGGTCTGGCGTTTCAACATCAGGCAGCGGCTCAAGCTCGCCAACAGCGCGCACCTCACTAGGTTCGACAGCTGGCGTACCGAATGCCTGCTGAGTATCTCGCGCTACGGTCGCCATGGCCTGCATATTGGCAATCTTCTCTTTCTCGCTAGGTGCGAGCAGATCAGACCATGCCAGAGTTACCTCTCCGGATGATGGCGGATCGATAACACCTACTGTCCAGAAGCGCTCAAGGACTCTTTCAACCACTGATGTCTGAAATCCCCAGCGGCGTCCGTTGCATCGCTTTGCCCAGTCCGTTTTGTCCTCATCAGAGGCGAGACGTCCCGTCTGCTGGCCGAACTGAATGGTGAACGGGCACTGGATAGATGCGGCGAACTCGTTGGCAGTGACCTCCCAGGTTGGTTTGGGGTCAGCCGGGGCAACAGAGAGAACGGATGGCGTTCCGGCCTGCATTACGAGCGCCGCGTCGGTACCGCGATTCATCCTGGAGACTTTGTCGTTTAGCGCATCGCCCAAATCTTTGAAACCAGCGTCTGTGGCTGCCTGTTTAAGCGCTGCCATGTTGGTCTCTTTATCAAACGCAATACCAAGCTGGCGACTCGCGTTCTTCAGAAAGCCCTCGGCGCTGCCGCCGGAAACCTTCTCAAGGTCGAGTAGTTTGTTATAACCCGCGCGCAGGAAAGGTACACCGGACAGAATGTTGTCATCCTCGGCCCCCTCACACAGGATGATGATGCGTTCCGGATGAACGGTAACGCCGCGCACCGGCCCGTAGGTGCCGTCATCGCCAACCGGCTGCTCGTTGAAGTTGTACGAAACAGGCTGTCCGTAGGTTTCTGAAAGCGTGTCGGTGTCGAAGTTGCCCGGCTTGACCTGAGACTCCCAGGCGGGTATGAGCTTAACGATGGCTTTGTCTTTCAGCCTGCCAACAACAGCCCGATCCACAGGCTGATTCCACTCTCTGCCATCACGAAACTGAATGAGCAAAGCCGAATAACGGCCAACAAGGTTACGGCGATCCGCATCCTTGATTTTCGGCCAGTGTTTCTTCATCAATTTCGTGACTGTTTTTTCCCAGTCGGTTGTTTTGGTCGCCTCTTTGGCTTCCTCGCCGTCGATGATTGTCGGGTTATCCATCCAGCAGGATTCGAGCAACTTGTGCACTGCAGCATAAGCCACAGCGTTACGCTCATAGGCGCGATAGTAGCGATCGAACTCAAGGCTGTCCGGGTAGCCAAACTCATCCCACAGCTTCGTGCGTTTTGTATTCCCCGGCTGGCCTGCGTACAGCATGCGCTGCCGACCGATAGCATCAGCAAGGGCGTTCACGAGGAATGAAACCTCGCCTTGTTGTTCACTCACTGATGAGCTCCTTAGAAGAATACTGCGCCGACCTGCTTGCGGTTGTTCTTCGCTACAGCAAAGTAACGGAAGCCGTCAGCGCCGTGAGAGGTGAAATCGTGAAGAGGTTTATCTTTCCAGCAGCCGCGCTTGTCGTCCCACTCCTTGCGATAACCTTCGAGGTGAGAGATGCCTTCGGCGCACTTCTCTTCATCGAAAACGCATGACGGGAGAATCTCACGCACCGACTCGATGCCGGTGTCGACGCCTGCCTTCGGCACAACATTGAAAGTCATGGAGTACATCTGGCCGTCAATCTCGTAGCCCTCTTGCGCCAGCTCTTTGCGTGACTTCGCGTCTGCGCCGAACTCGCGGTTCTCAATGTCGTGCGGCCCCCAGTGCTCACCGTACTCATAGCCGCGGTCTTTCAGCACCTTCATGTAGTGCCTCAGTCCTTCACCGGAGTTTTCGTAGTAGTCGATGATGTGGAACTCTTCGCCTACCTCACGAACGAACCAGATCGCCGTGGAGTCGCCCACGCCGATATCCCAGAACGTGTGAACTGGTAGGTGCGAGTTGTCCGGGATTTGACCGATCCGCTTATTGGTGTAAAGCCAGCGGAACTGTTTGGCGTAGTACGCTCCCTCAACAGACTGCTGGAACGCCTCCGCCGGTATGGTCGGGTATTCGCGCTTCATGTCGTCGCCGAGAGTTTTCTCTTTGGCGTGGTACCAGGCCTTCTGGCGCTCATTCAGTACAACGCCGTGCTTCGCCTCCATCTCAGCGAAGTATTCAACCAGGCGCGCTGGCAGCGGTTCAACCGGGTCGATTGCATACTGCGGATTCTTCCACCAGGAGAAGAAAAAGAACTTCCAGTCCAGAGCTGATAACTGCTTACCCTGAAGCAAGGCCTTCTCGGCTGTCTGGCAGTAATCGAAGAAGTAACCCGCTCGCCCCTCTGCCGTACTCTCTATAGTCGCAAAGCAGCCGGTTGATACGGATTCAAACGCACCAGTAACAATCTCGCGGGCTTTATGCGGAAACTTGGCGCATATCTTCCCGAACTCGGAAACGTGCAGGTAGCGCAGTGTGCCGCCACGGAAAGACGTGCTGACGTAAAGCGATCCGCCCTTCTTGAATACGAGTTCACCGGAGGAGTCATTGCTGGCCGGGTTGGCCGCCTTAATTTCTGCCGGAAGCTTGTCGTATGCGTACTTCACCTTTTCGCGAAACAGTCGCTTTGCGTCGTTCAGCGTATGGGCGATCAGCGCGCATTTCGCCGACTCAAATAGCGCGGCGTCGAGCTGGATAATGCAGACCTCGGTAGTGAATCCGAGCTGGCGGGCTTTCAGGATGATGTTGCGGGTGTGGATGCCTTCGAAGTATTCGCGCTGCTCAGGCGTCATCCTGAAGCGGGTAGGCTTGCCTTCTTTGTCGGTGATCCAGTAAAGGTTATTCAGCCGCCAGTCTTTATCTCTCAGCAGCTTGATGTGCTCAGGTTTCATTACGCCCCCTGAGACAAGGAATCCATCAGGTTAGACAGGTCATCAACCGTCTTATTGCCTTCCTCGGTGTCGAGGTTATACGCCCTGCGCTCCGCGTTTATGACTTTGATTTGAGCATCGACACCGGCTGTTATCGAGCGAGACATTGACGCATGATTGTCTTCCGTGATTTCTGCGTCCTCGAGGAAGTCGCGAAGCTTATTGGTGATGCCGCGCCATGCCGCCAGACCTTCACGGTGAGCCATGATTACCGCAGCAGCTTCATCAGATGCCTGGTCGATTATCTCATCGTCAGTAACCACTGGTGCCTGGTTACCGTCTTTGGTTACCGATTTGGTTACCTTGGCCTTCGTTGCAGTCCTGACCTTTTCAGTCAGGTCGCGCTGCCATCCCTCTTTGTTGGCTCTCTTCAGTATGGTGGCGTGGTTAACGCCGTGCTTTTCACCGATGGCCCTTACTGACAATGAACCAGCCCGGTAAGCCGATTCAATGGCCTCCCAATCTGGTTTGCTCATTGGTTACTCCGTTTTTTCTTCTGTAGTGCTTTCTTCTGGTGCGGCCTGCTCAGCCTCTTCGACTACAGGCTTGAACCGGAAGCGCTTAACGTCGGCCGGAGCGAAGTAAAGCCACTCCCCACTCTCCTGCGCCAGAGCAACAAAGCCGTTTACCAGCTCAGGCTGACGGCGCGTCATCTTACCGGCGTACTCTTCGCCGTCCTGAGTGGTGATGATGATTTCGTAGATGTCAGCCATAAATGCTCTTTTTCCTATGTATCGGATTTAGGATTTTCGCTATTATTTTCAGCCCCATACCAACTATGAAAGCAGCATGGAAACCGCGATTGTCATCAGACGAGTAGCCATCACCTCTCGACCGCAGTGGGCTTTGATTATTCAAAGCATCAACGGCTACAGCATTTGCGTTGTAGACAGAGACGTTGGGGTCGTTGAAGGCCAGGAGTTGTCGCGCCATCATTCTCACCGGGGCGTATGGGTGCTATCAGGAAGTGGGAAAGTTTTCCCGGCCAATATAAACGGTGGACTGTCTCTCAGTGAGGCTGAAGCTGCGCTTTCAAAAATCCTCGCGCTATAGCCAGCTACTTCAGGCATTGAGTGTTGATGTAATCTTGCAAGTA
>Ga0157360_1000206_pt1 | contig 25756 bp, 21 predicted proteins | sample AttlaeALBM1_FD_111483 | JGI IMG/M metagenome (GOLD analysis project Ga0157360, IMG submission 111483) | Fungus gardens microbial communities from leaf cutter ant in Ribeirão Preto, State of São Paulo, Brazil - Atta laevigata ALBM1 | ecosystem: Host-associated > Fungi > Mycelium > Unclassified ...
CCGGAACACGTTCACGACGCAGTGCGTTCAAAAACGGGTCTTGTAATGATTGCCCCTTAGCCATTCTATCTTTTCCTTATATGCTTGTTGTTTATTACTTGTAGAACCGAAGTCCTGAAAAAACTGCGTAAAAATTTGCGCACGATAACCAGCCAATTGTACACAATCACCCATGCTTCGCACTAAGAACCTGAAGCACCTCATTACGCGCCGATTCTGGGCTGTCGCTGTCAAGCCAGCGGACATTTTCCCAGCCGCGTAACCAGGTTATCTGGCGTTTAGCGAGCTGCCGGGTTGCGCAAATTCCCCGATAAACCATCTCGTCATAATCGATTTCGCCAGCCAGATATGACCACATCTGGCGGTAACCGACACAGCGGATGGAAGGCATATCCGTATGCAAATCACCTCGTGCAAACAGGGCCCGAGCCTCCGCTTCAAATCCTGACGCCAGCATCTGCTCAAAGCGCAAGGCAATGCGTTGATGCAGCAATTCACGGTTCGCGGGGGCGATTGCGAACTGATACACATCGTAGGGTAACGCTTCGCCGGATGTTTTTGTCAGTTCCGTTAAAGTTTTACCCGAAATAAAAAAAACTTCCAGTGCTCGCGAAAGTCTCTGTGGATCATTCGGATGAATACGACTCCCGGCGACCGGATCGATTTCGCACAGCTGACGGTGCAGGGCATCCCAACCTTTTTCACGCGCCATTTGCTCTATGCGCTGACGCACCTCAGGATCGGCCGAGGGCAGCGGCGATAATCCTTCCAGTAACGCCTTGAAATAGAGCATAGTTCCACCAACAAGCAGTGGGATACGTCCGTTCTGAACGATCTCGTCCATCGCTGCCAGCGCATCGCGGCGAAAGTCGGCGGCCGAATAGGCTTCCGACGGATCGCGGATGTCCAGCAGGCGATGAGGTGCCTGCGCTAACTCGTCAGCCGAAGGCTTTGCTGTACCTATATCCATCCCGCGATAGATTAAGGCAGAGTCCACGCTAATAAGTTCCACCGGCAATTGTTTACGTAATTCAATCGCCAGCGCGGTTTTGCCTGAGGCGGTCGGCCCCATCAAAAAAATAGCCTTTGGTCGGCCAGCCTGGTTTTGTTCACTCATGCTTTAATGCGGCAAGCGCGCTCTCAATCTCTATAGCCTGAATCAGGCCAGACGGCGGCGATTTCAATAGCTGTGGACAGAGCCGTTCAAGCTCGGCCAGCAACGCAATCGCCTGTGAGTGATTCCAGTGAGGCGTTTCGGTGTCGCAACGTCGCGCCAGCCATTGAGCCAGCTGGGTTGCAGTGCTCTCTGGCTGCTGGGAAAGGTAGCCTAACAGCTCTGGAATCAAGATTTGTAAATTTTGCGTGCGCAAGGGTAAAGGCACCGCACGCAGCGTGACATGGTCGCCTTCAGGTTGCAGATCGATACCCATTTCGCTGAGCAAGTTCTGCTTTTGCGTGGCGATCTGGCGCTCGGCTTTAGCAACTTTCATGCGTACCGGAATTAGCAGCGGCTGCGACTTCAATCCCGTGTCGCCTGGCTGCAACTGTGCATGCCTTACCCAGCGTGCGGCTACTGGCAGCGCAAGCAGCTGCAGTGTTTGATCCTGCTCCAGCAGCGCGTAACACTCCTGTACCACCGTCAGCACACGGCCAAAACTTTGCGCATGGGACGTCAGCGGCGCCTCGACAGGCCGCGCACGCGGCGGCGCGGCGGGTGCAGCAGCTGGCTCAACCGGCGCAGTCGGCTGTGACGCGGGCGTGTTCAGCAGTTGCTGATAGACCTTGCCCTCGCGCTTGCTGTAGCTGTTCTCTTTGCTCTGCCAGGCCGGCTGCGCACCGCCGCCTTCGCTACGCCGCGGCGCGGCGGGCTGTGAAAAATGGTTGCCGCCCGCTGCCTGACGATTTTCTGGCTGCCAGCGTGGCGCGGGTTCTTCCGCCTGGAGCGCGGGCAAGGATGGCGCACGGCTCTCTTGCAGCACGCTCATCACGCCCTGATAGATAAAGTCATGTACCAGCCGTGACTGGTGAAAGCGCACCTCATGCTTGGCGGGATGCACGTTGACGTCCACCTGATGCGGATCGATCTCCAGATAGAGCACATAAGCGGGCTGCTGATCGGCCTGCAGCTGCGTCTGAAACGCCTGGCGTATCGCATGGTTAATCAGCTTGTCACGCATCATGCGGCCATTGACGTAGCAATACTGAATGTCAGTCAGCTGGCGTGAACCCCCCGGATCGGCAACCCAGCCGCGTAGCAGCAGGTCGTCATGTTGCCAGTCGATGCGCAGCGCATGCTGCATAAAGGTCGCGCCGCAAATCGCGCCCAGCCGCCGTTCGCGCTGCGCCTCTTCACTTACCGCGCGGTACTGACGCATCAGCTTGCCGTTGTGGCTGAGAGAGATCGCCACGTCAAAACGCGCCAGTGCGATACGGCGAATCACCTCGTCGATATGGCCAAACTCGGTTTTCTCGGTGCGCATGAATTTGCGGCGCGCGGGAGTGTTGTAAAACAGATCGAGCACTTCCAGCGTGGTGCCGCACGGATGCGCAGCGGGTTTAACCGTGACTTCCATATCGCGGCCTTCCGCATACGCCTGCCAGGCTTCGCTCTGCGCCGGGGTGCGTGAGGTTAAGGTCAGGCGCGATACCGAACTGATGCTGGCCAGCGCCTCACCGCGAAACCCCAGGCTCATAATGGCTTCGAGATCGTCCAGTGAGGCAATTTTGCTGGTGGCGTGACGCGCCAGCGCCATTGCCAGCTCCTCTTTGCTAATGCCGCAGCCGTTATCGCGGATGCGGATCAGCTTCGCACCGCCTTTTTCAATATCAATATCGATGCGTGTCGCGCCCGCATCCAGGCTGTTTTCCACCAGCTCTTTTACCACCGATGCAGGACGCTCGACGACTTCGCCCGCCGCAATCTGGTTAGCCAGCTGCGGCGGTAAAATTTGAATGGGCATGGTGATAATCCTTATAGAGCCTTGCCCGGCACCTGGCCGGGCTGGCCGTCAGGAGGCGGGAATCTTCAGGGTTTGCCCCAACATGACGTTTGAGGACTTCATATTATTAGCCTGCATAATCGCCTGCGGGCTAACGCCGTAATGCGCGGCGATAGCCGTTAGCGAGTCGCCGCGCACCACTTTGTGGCGCGACGGACTGCGCGCAGCCACTGTGTTGCTGGCAGGCACTTTCAGGCGTTGCCCGACCCAGACTACATCGCGTTTAAGCTTGTTCATCTCGCGCAGCGTTGCCATCGTAACGCCATATTTTGCGGCAATGCCGGAGAGCGTCTCACCGCGCGTAACCGTATGGCGCTGCACCGCGCCCGTGTACTGCGTGGTGCCGGTAGCCGGATTACTGGCGACGCTCACCGTCGGCGATGAGCCGAGCGGTCGGTTTTCCTCCTTTGGGAGCGATTGTAGCGGGTGCGCCAGGAAGTAATTGCGCAGGCCTTTGTAGATGGCTAACGCAATTTTATCCTGGTGTGCGCTACTGCCGAGCAGTCGCTCCTCCGAGGCATTACTGATAAAGCCGGTTTCCACGAGCAGCGAGGGAATATCCGGCGAGCGTAGCACGCCAAGGCTGGCGTGTTCGGGCAAACGCTTATGCAGCGGCGAAACGCCGCGCAGCTGTTGCAACACCTTCACCGCTACGTCGTAGCCGACACGCTGCGAGTGACCAAACTGTAAGTCCAGCACCGCCTGGCTCAGATAGGGATCGGCCTGGCTGTTCGCCAGCAGATCGCCTGCGCCGCCCAGCAGCTCGGACTGCTTCTCACGCTGCTCCAGCCAGTTCGCCATTTCGCTGTTGGCGCGACGGTTCGACAGCACCCATACCGATGCGCCGGTCGCGCTATGGCTCGGGGCCGAGTCGGCGTGGATAGAGACCAGCAGATTGGCGTTCTCTTTACGTGCCACTTCAGAGCGGCCCATCACTGAAATAAAGTAATCGCCGTCGCGCGTCAGTACGCCTTTGAACATGGGATCTTTGTTCAGCAGCACCTTCAGCTTGCGGGCGATCGCGATAGTCACGTTCTTTTCATGCAGCCCGTGCTGACCGGTCGCGCCTGGGTCTTGCCCGCCGTGTCCCGCATCAATCGCCACAATCACCGTATCATTGCTGCTGGGCACGGCATTGCCCGGACGCGTTGTGGTGTTGGAATTGCTCACTGCCGTTACCTGGTTAGCGTTAAACGGGTTAGCGGCTGTTCGGCTCGGCGCAGGCTGGCTCGGCGCTACCGCCGTCGAGACGGGCGCGGCGCGAGTGACGGGCTGCCGGCCCTGAATGGTCAACACCACGTTGTAGCTGCTGCCGTTACGCTGCGTCACCGCGCGGGTTTTACCCGACTGCGTTAACTCCAGCACCAGCCGAATGCTCTCTTTATCTTTTGGCGTGCTGGTACGGATGCGCTTAACAATATTCTCGCCGCTAAAGTTCAACGGCAGTCCCTGAATCACGCCGCTTTGACGAATATCCAGCACCACGCGATCCGGGTTGCGCAGCGGGAAATAGCCATATACCGGCTGTCCAGCAAAGCTCAGCGTGACGGTGGCCTGGCTGTCGCCGTTCTCCACTTTGATATCCGAGAGGCTGGCCGCCAGCGATGGCGCTGCAACCAGACACAGCAGCAACAGCAGCGTGCTTTTCATCCGTGCGATCATGCCTGCGCCACCTGCTCAATCAGGGTTTGACCCAGCGCGGAAAGCGCTTCAAGGCGCGCCTCGCGCGCGGTGCCGACATAGCTCAGCGTCAGCGCCAGATCAGGTGGCGGTAATACGCCCGCGCCCTGCTGCGGCCACTCAACCAGACAAATTGCGTCGCCGGTGAAGTAATCGCGGATACCCATAAACTCCAGCTCTTCTGGGTCGGCCAGACGATAGAGATCGAAGTGATAAAGCGAGCGCTCACCGAGCTGGTAAGGCTCTACCAGCGTGTACGTTGGGCTTTTAACGTTACCCTGATGGCCAAGCGCCTGCAAAAACCCACGGCTGAAGGTCGTTTTGCCTGCGCCCAAATCGCCATAGAGATAGATCACCGCCGCGCCAGTGCAGGCACGGGCCAACTGAGCGCCCAGGTCGAGAGTAGCTGCCTCATCGGGCAAGGAAATAACACAGGTCTTCATGCTTTATTATTGGGTCATCTCTGGATTAACAAACTGCCAAAGCAGCTCGAATAAATCTGTGGCCAGCATGCCGCGCGTACCGCGCCGCGCCGCCACCGCGTCTGCTGCTGCACCGTGCGCAACGCAGCCTGCACAGGCCGCGTCAAATAGCGCCAGCTGCTGCCCCATCATTGAGGCGATAATACCACTCAATACATCGCCCATGCCGCCAGATGCCATCCCAGCGTTGCCAACATCAGCAAAGGCCATCTCGCCCTGCTCGCTGGCAATAATCGTTCCGGCTCCCTTCAGCACCACGACACCGCCGTAGCGCGTTGCCAGCGTCTGTGCGGCGTGCAGGCGATCGCTCTCGACTTCACTGGTCTTAACGCCCAGCAGTCGCGCCGCTTCGCCTGGATGCGGCGTAATGATGCGATTCTGACGTTTCTGCGCATTGATTGCCAGCAGGTTAAGTGCATCCGCGTCCCAAAGCATCGGCTTTTCGCTGGTCGCGACCGCTTTCAGTGCATTCTGTCCCCATTCGCGCTGGCCCAGTCCCGGGCCAATGGCAATGACGTCTGCCCATTCCAGGCCCTGTTCAAGGCTGCTGTCGGTCAGCTCGTCAACCATGATTTCTGGTCGCGCCGTCAGCACTGGCGCAATATTATCGCGATGCGTTAGCACGCGCACCAGCCCCGATCCGCTGCGCAGTGCGGCTTCTGCCGTCATACGAATCGCGCCTGCGGTGCCGGTATCGCCACCGACGACCAGCAAACGTCCATGGTTGCCCTTATGCGAAGTGGGTTTACGCGGTTTTAGCCAGTGCGGTAAAAACGTAGCATCAAAGCGCGCCATCGGCGCGTTTTCACCGGCAAGAAATGGCGCTAAACCGAGATCGGCGTAGTGCAGCGTACCGATGAGATCGCGCGCCTGGCCGGTAATCTGACCGGGCTTAAGCGCGATAAAGCTCAGCGTCTGGGTTGCACCAATCGCTTCGCCTGGCGCATTGCCCGTTGCAGCAGACAAACCCGATGGCATATCCAGTGCCAGCACTGGTGCAGCATGCGCGTTTGCCTGCTGGATAAGTGTGGAATAAGGCTCGGCAGGCGCGCGATTGATGCCAGTGCCCAACAGGGCGTCGACGATCAAATCGACCTGTTCCGGCCAGATGGCATCAGCCGCATGGATTTCGCCACCGGCTTCCAGCCAGGCCTCACGGGCGCGCTGCGCCTCATCCGGTAGCGGTTTATCGCCTTCGCATGCCAGCAGCGTGACCGTCATGCCTGATGCCTGCGCCAGCCGCGCAGTCACATACCCGTCGCCGCCGTTATTGCCGTGGCCACACAGAATCAACCAGCTACGCGCCTGTGGCCACTGCGTGCGTGCCATTTCAAAGGCCGCCTGCCCTGCGCGCTGCATTAGTTCATAAAGCGTAATACCCAGCGTATCAGCCCCCTCGCGCTCCAGCTGGCGCAAGGCCTGCGCAGGCCAGACGGAATATGGTAAACTGCGGCTGTTTGCTTTCGATTCCTGGTCACTCATGTCATACCCTCTCGATCTTCATCAGCTTGCTCAACAGATTAAACAGTGGGGCAAGGACCTCGGCTTTCAGCAGGTCGGCATTACCGACACCGATCTCAGCGCGGAAGAGCCACGTTTACAGGCGTGGCTGGATAAGCAGTATCACGGCGAAATGGAATGGATGGCGCGTCACGGCATGATGCGTGCACGTCCGCATGAACTGCTGCCCGGCACGCTGCGCGTTATCAGCGTCCGCATGAATTACCTTCCGGCGAAAGCCGCCTTTGCCAGCACGCTGAAGAATCCGCAACTCGGCTATGTTAGCCGCTACGCTCTTGGGCGTGATTACCACAAAGTATTGCGCAATCGCCTGAAAAAGCTCGGAGAAATGATTCAGGAAAAGTGCGGCGAGCTGAATTTCCGCCCCTTTGTCGACTCCGCGCCGGTGCTGGAGCGCCCGCTGGCAGCCAAAGCGGGACTGGGCTGGACCGGCAAGCATTCGCTGATTTTGAATCGCGAGGCGGGTTCATGGTTCTTCCTCGGCGAACTGCTGATCGATCTGCCACTGCCTGTTGACGCGCCGCAAGAGGAACAGTGCGGCCGCTGCGTCGCCTGCATGACCATTTGCCCCACTAACGCCATCGTCGAGCCCTACGTGGTAGATGCGCGCCGCTGTATCTCCTATCTCACCATTGAGCTGGAAGGTGCGATCCCGGAAGCGCTGCGTCCGCTCATGGGTAACCGTATTTATGGCTGTGACGACTGCCAGCTGATCTGCCCGTGGAATCGCTATGGGCAGCTCAGCGATGAGGCAGATTTCTCGCCGCGCGCGGTGCTGCATGCGCCGGAGCTGATGACGCTGTTCCAGTGGGATGAAAAGACTTTCTTGCGCGTAACAGAGGGATCGGCAATACGCCGTATCGGCCATCTACGCTGGCTGCGTAATATTGCCGTGGCGCTGGGCAACGCGCCCTGGACGCCGGAAATTATAAGCGTGCTGGAAAAGCGGCTGGGTGAACATGCCCTGCTGGATGAGCATATTGAATGGGCCCTGGTGCAGCAGCGGGAAAAACGTCAGGCACAGGCCATTGAAGTGCAGCCTGCGCAACAAAAGCGGCTGGTGCGGGCCATTGAGAAGGGTTTACCGCGTGATGCATGATTAATCAATGCGAATCACAGCTTACTTTTCCACATGCTGTGTATAAAAATAAAAAGCTGTTGTCATTCAACTGACACAGAGGGCTGCAAGCCAGATTTTAACAAAATGAAATATTCTCATTGATTTATTAATCAATGATTTACATCAGCAATGTGTACAAATGCAAATGTGGATAGCGTACGGCTGCGCAGACAAAGTTGTGGATAACTCTGTTTAAAATAGTTTTACAGATCGACGTAAGCGGCGAATAACGTGGCTGGCGCGCTGTGGATAACCTGATAAGCGCAGCGTCATGCAGCGGCCGTCAACGGCTTAACCTAAACGTATGATTTTTTAGTGATGTAAAATTTGGAGCGGGAAACGAGACTCGAACTCGCGACCCCGACCTTGGCAAGGTCGTGCTCTACCAACTGAGCTATTCCCGCACAGGAAAGGTACTACTAATCAAATTTTGGAGCGGGAAACGAGACTCGAACTCGCGACCCCGACCTTGGCAAGGTCGTGCTCTACCAACTGAGCTATTCCCGCTTAGGAAAGGTACTGCTAATCAAATTTTGGAGCGGGAAACGAGACTCGAACTCGCGACCCCGACCTTGGCAAGGTCGTGCTCTACCAACTGAGCTATTCCCGCGCCGTGTACCGCGACATAAAATCTTCATCGGTACGGGGTGCGCATTATACGAGAAATTGCTGCTGCTGCAAGAGTCTGAAAGCAAAATTTTGCGCTTTCGATTCGTTTGCCGATTAAAGCAGCAACCTGCTGTTTTCCTGCGCACCTTTCAGCACTAGAGCTGCAAAAAGTGCTCGCGATAGTATGCCAGTTCGGCAACGGATTCGCGAATATCATCCAGCGCCTGGTGCGTGCCCGCTTTTTTAAAGCCTGGCAGAATCTCTGGCTTCCAGCGGCGCGCCAGCTCTTTTAGGGTGCTGACATCGAGATAGCGATAGTGGAAGTAGGCTTCCAGCTCTGGCATATATTTGAAAAGAAAGCGACGATCCTGGCCAATGCTGTTGCCACAAATTGGCGAACTGTTAGCAGGCACCCACTGTTTTAAAAATTCAATCGTTGCCTGTTCAGCGCGACGATCGTCAAACTCGCTGGCTTTTACGCGCTCAACCAGGCCGCTCGCAGTATGGGTGCGCACGTTCCACTCATCCATCAGCGCCAGCTGCGCGTCAGACTGATGCACCGCCATTACCGGCCCTTCCGCCAGGATATTCAGATTCGCATCGGTAACCAGCGTTGCGATCTCAATAATGCGATCGCGCTCTGGGTCCAGCCCGGTCATCTCGAGATCGATCCAAATCAGATTATTTTCATTTCCTGTTGCCATGCTGTTTCCCGCCGTAGCCGTAGTCGTCATCAATACTGAATAAGGTGTATCATAGACGTTTTGCCCAGCGGGGCGAAGTCTGGCAAAAGCCTGAGAGGATGCGTGAGCAAAAATAAACTGTCGAAAGGTCAACAACGTCGCGTCAGCGCTAACCATCAGCGTCGTCTGAACCAGCGTGATGCGCCGGAAGCTGACGACAACCTGTTTGGTGAAGCGGCGGAAGGCGTGGTGATCAGCCGTTTCGGCATGCACGCAGACGTTGAAGACCACGCGGGCGACGTGCACCGCTGTAACCTTCGCCGCACTATCCGCTCGCTGGTCACCGGCGATCGCGTCGTGTGGCGGCCAGCGCTCGGCGGCGGCAAAGGCATCGTCGAAGCGGTGCATGAGCGCAGCAGCGTGTTGACGCGTCCCGACTATTACGACGGGCTGAAGCCTATCGCTGCCAATATCGATCAGATCATTATCGTTTCGGCGATTTTACCGGAGCTGTCACTCAACATCATCGATCGCTATCTGGTGGCGAGCGAAACCCTGGGTATTGAGCCGTTGCTGGTGCTGAACAAGACCGATCTGCTGGACGACGAGGCGCGCGCATTCGTCGACGAGCAGATGGCGATCTATCGCCATATCGGCTATCGCGTGCTGATGGTTTCCAGCCATGCGAAAGAGGGGCTGGCGGAACTGGAAGCCGCGCTTACCGACCGCATCAGCATCTTCGCCGGTCAGTCTGGCGTCGGCAAATCGAGCCTGCTGAATGCCCTGCTCGGCCTTGATGCCGCAATGGAAACTGCGATTGTCACCAACGACGTCTCTGACGTTTCTGGCCTGGGCCAGCACACGACTACCGCATCGCGCCTGTACCACTTTCCTCACGGCGGCGACGTGATCGATTCACCGGGGGTGCGCGAGTTTGGTTTATGGCACCTCGAACCGGAACAAATTACGCGCGGATTTGTCGAATTCCGTGAATTTCTCGGCAGTTGTAAGTTCCGCGACTGTAAACATGGCAACGATCCCGGCTGCGCTATCCGTGCCGCTGTCGAAGAGGGCCAGATAGACGCTTCGCGCTTCGACAACTATCACCGTATTCTGGAAAGCATGGCGCAGGTGAAAACGCGCAAAAACTTCTCCAGCGAGTGACGACGAATTCTTATCACGGCATTGCCCTGCATCGTCTTTGTTACAGAGAGGAACTCGGGGAAATTCGCCATCTGACCGGGGCGCTGATATTATTCGCCCCCTTTTTTGATTGACGCGAAACAAAGCCAGGAGGCTACGGTGTTTGATCGTGTAAAACTCGGCCTGAATCATGTACTGCCGAAAAAATGGTTAACTGAACTTGCGGGCTGGGGTGCCAGCCGTCGTGGTGGCTGGTTGACCAAACTGGTCATTGATATTTTCGTCTGGTTCTACAAGGTGGATATGTCAGAAGCCCGTAAGCCTGATACCGCCAGCTATCGTACCTTTAACGACTTCTTTGTCCGCCCGCTGAAAGATGACGCGCGTCCTGTCGATCCCGACGCGAATCTGCTGGTTCTGCCAGCCGATGGCGCTATTAGCCAGCTGGGCGCGATTGACGGTGACCAGATTTTCCAGGCGAAAGGCCACCACTATACGCTGGATGCGCTGCTGGCCGGTCAGGAAGAGATGGCGGCGCAGTTCCGCGACGGCCATTTCGTGACCACTTACCTTGCGCCACGCGACTATCACCGCGTACATATGCCGTGCAGCGGTATTCTGCGTGAGATGATCTACGTGCCGGGCGATCTCTATTCCGTTAACCCGCTGACGGCGCGCAATATCCCGAATCTGTTCGCGCGCAACGAACGCGTTATCTGCTATTTCGATACCGATTTCGGCCCGATGGTGCAGATTCTGGTCGGTGCCACCATTGTAGGCAGCATCGAGACCAGCTGGGCAGGCACCATTACGCCGCCGCGCGAAGGCGTGATCAAACGCTGGCACTATCCGGCTGCGGATGACGAAGGCGCGGTTGTGCTGCTGAAAGGCCAGGAGATGGGACGCTTTAAGCTGGGTTCCACCGTTATCAATCTGTTCGCGCCTGGACGCGTCAAGCTGGCAGAAAGCCTGGAAGCCGAAAGCAAGACTCGCCTCGGCCAGCCGCTGGCTATAGCGCTGCCGCAGACTGACACCGTCGACGCTATCGCCGACTAACCGCTGAGAGTATTTTTGCTGTGCGATCGTTACTCATCCTGGTGCTGAGCCTGTGTCTCAGCACCGCCGCGCTGGCGGCCACCGTACCGGAAACCAGCCAACTTAAACAGGCGCTGGACGAGGCGAAAGCAGCAAAAAGCTCTCCTGCCCAGGCGGATCAGGTTCAGTCCCTTGAAGCTGCCATCAACTATCTTTCCGAACGCGATGCCTCGCTGGATCGCGCTAAGCAGTATCAGCAGGTCATCGACGACTTCCCTCGCCTGGCGCGCGAACTGCGCCAGCAAATTACCTCGCTAGACGACAGTAGCAAAATCGTACGCGGCACCATGAGCAGCGCCCAGCTCGATCAGGAGATCTTGCAGGTCAGCAGCCAGCTGCTGGAAGAGGGCCGCCAGGCGCAGCAGGAGCAGGATCGCGCCCGTGAAATCAGCGATTCGCTGTCGCAGCTCCCACAGCAGCAAACCGATGCGCGCCGCGCGATGACCGAGAGCGATCGACGCCTGCAAAGCAGTGCCGGTGCTGCCTCGCCGCAAGCCCAGGCGCAGCAGTGGGCTCGCCAGGCGGAGAACGCCCTAAACAAGGCGCGCGTTGACGAGCTGGAGCTGGCGCAGCTCTCCGCCAACAACCGCCAGGAACTGGCGCGTATGCGCGCCGATCTCCACCAGCGCAAGGCGGCGCAGCTGGATAATTACCTCCAGTCGCTGCGTAACCAGCTCAATGAGCAGCGTCAGCGCGAGGCTGAGCTGGCGCTGGCGCGCACAGAACAGCTGGCGGAAAACAGCGGCGATTTGCCCCCCGCCATCAGCGACCAGTTTCACGTTAACCGCGACCTTTCCGGCGCGCTGAACCAGCAGGCGCAGCGCATGGATCTGGTGGCGTCTCAGCAGCGGCTGGCCACTAATCAGATTATCCAGGTGCGCCAGGCGCTGAGCACGCTGCGCGAGCAGTCGCAGTGGCTGGGCGCGTCGAATTTACTGGGCGAAGCGCTGCGTGCCCAGGTGGCGCGGCTGCCTGAGATGCCTAAATCACAGCAGATCGACAACGAGATGGCGCAGCTGCGTGTGCAGCGCCTGCGCTACGAAGATTTGCTGCAACAGCAGGATGCGCTGCGTAAAGCGCATCAGCCTGACGGCCAGCCCTTTACCGCCGAACAGCGCCGTATTCTGGATGCGCAGCTAAAAACCCAGCGTGAGCTGCTTAACTCGCTTATCTCCGGCTGCGACACGCTGATCCTGGAGATCACTAAACTCAAAGTTGCCAATACCCAGTTGCAGGATGCACTGACCGACGTGAAAGATGCAGCCCACCGCTATCTTTTCTGGACGGCAGACATCAGCCCAATTGGGCTGAACTATCCGGTTGAGGTTGCGCGGGATCTGTCGCGTCTGCTGTCACTCGACACGCTGGGCCAACTGGGCAAAGCGCTGGCGATGATGGTGACCAGCCGCGAAACCGTGCTGCCGCTGCTCGGCGCGGTGCTGCTGGTTGGCTTCAGTATCAGAACGCGCCGCCACTTCAACGCCTTCCTGGCGCGTTCGGCCAGCAAGGTGGGTAAAGTCACGCAGGATCGCTTCCGCCTGACGGTACGCACGGTTTTCTGGTCGATACTGGTCGCGCTGCCGCTGCCGGTATTATGGGCCGCGCTCGGCTACGGCTTGCAGCACGCCTGGCCCTACCCGATTGCGGTTGCGTTTGGTGACGGCATCACCGCCACGCTGCCGCTGCTGTGGGCCTTTATGATCAGCGCCGCGTTTGCCCGTCCCAACGGCCTGTTTGTGGTGCATTTCCGCTGGCCACAGACCCGCGTGGCGCGCGCAACGCGCTACTATTCGCTGACTATCGGCTTGATCGTGCCGCTGATTATGCTGCTGATCGCCTTCGCCAATATGGAAGACAGGCAGTTCTCCGCCACGCTCGGCAGGCTCTGCTTTATTCTGATTTGCGGCGCGCTGTCGATTGTGACCGTGAGCCTGAAGCGCGCCGGTATTCCCCTTTACCTGGATAAAGAGGGTAACGGTGACAATCTGGTGAACCGCGTGCTGTGGAACCTGATGATCGCCATTCCGCTGGCGGCTGCCCTCGCCTCCATGATTGGCTATCTGGCCACCGCGCAGGCGCTGCTGGCACGTCTGGAAACCTCAGTCGCTATCTGGTTCCTGCTGCTGGTGATTTACCACATTATCCGCCGCTGGATGCTGATCCAGCGTCGTCGCATCGCCTTCGATCGTGCCCGCCAGCGCCGCGCCGATATGCTGGCGAACCGCGCGCGTCATGAGGATGAGAAAGAGAGTGCGGCACAAAATAGCGAAGTGGATGTCGACGAGCCCGTTATCGATCTCGACGCGATCAGCGCCCAGTCGCTGCGGCTGGTGCGCTCTATCCTGACCCTGATTGCGCTGGTGTCGGTGATTGTGCTCTGGTCAGAGATCCACTCCGCGTTTGGCTTTATGGAGAACATCCGTCTGTGGGACGTCAGTACCACGGTGCAGGGCGTAGAGAGTATTCAGCCGATTACGCTGGGTGCAATATTCATTGCCATCCTGGTACTGATTATCACCACGCAACTGGTGCGCAACATGCCCGCGCTGCTGGAGCTGGCGCTGCTGCAACATCTGGACCTGACGCCTGGCACCGGTTACGCCATCACCACGCTGACTAAGTATGTGCTGATGCTGGTCGGCGGCCTGATTGGCTTCTCGATGATTGGTATCGAATGGTCGAAGCTGCAGTGGCTGGTCGCCGCGCTCGGTGTGGGGCTCGGTTTCGGCCTGCAGGAGATTTTTGCCAACTTTATCTCCGGCCTGATTATCCTGTTTGAGAAGCCGATTCGTATTGGCGATACCGTGACCATCCGCGATCTGACCGGCAGTATTACGCGCATCAATACGCGCGCTACCACGATTATCGACTGGGACCGCAAAGAGATTATCGTGCCGAACAAGGCCTTTATTACCGAGCAGTTCGTCAACTGGTCGCTCTCTGACTCGGTGACGCGCGTGGTGTTGACCATTCCTGCCCCCGCGCACGTCAACAGCGAAGAGGTGACCACGGTGTTGAGGCAGGCCTGCGAGCGCTGTAGCTACGTGCTGGATGTGCCTGCGCCGGACGTCTTTCTGGTCGATCTGCAGCAGGGTATTCAGCTGTTTGAGCTGCGTATTCACGCCGCAGAGATGGGCCACCGTATGCCGCTGCGCCATGAGCTGCACCAGCTGATCCTGAAAGGTTTTGCCGAGCACGGTATTGAAATGCCCTTCCCGCCCTTCCAGGTTCGCATGGAGACAATGGGCAAGAAGACGCCGGCCAGCAATGGCACGCCAGCTGCACGTAACTTTAAGTCTGGTGGGCTTTAGCTGATGCGTCATCCGCAGCCAGTCAAACTTATCTGACAACAATAAGGCCCGCACAAGCGGGCCTTATCTGTTATATCTTCTGCTGACGGACACGCTATTGCTTCACAAACTCCTCGCCCTGCGCAATGTCTTTTTTCAGCGTCTCAAGCATACCTTCTAACGCCTGCTGTTCATAAGCACTGAGCGTGCCAATAGAACGGCGCTCTACAATGCCCTTCTTGCCCAGCAACAGCGGCTGTGAGAAGAAGCGAGCATATTCGCCATCGCCCTCAACGTAGGCGCACTCGACTATATTCTCTTCGCCCTGTAACGCACGCACCAGCGATAAACCGAGGCGCGCTGCCGCCTGGCCCATCGACAGCGTCGCGGAGCCGCCACCGGCTTTGGCTTCGACCACTTCCGTACCCGCATTCTGGATACGTTTCGTCAGGCTGGCGACCTCTTCATCGCTAAAGCTCACGCCTTTAACCTGCGACAGCAGGGGAAGAATGGTCACGCCAGAGTGACCGCCAATCACCGGCACCTCAACCTCATTCGGCTGCTTACCTTTCAGCTCAGCAACAAACGTGTTGGCGCGAATAATATCCAGCGTGGTCACGCCGAACAGACGGTCTTTGTCATAAACACCCTGTTTTTTCAGCACGTCAGCGGCGATCGCCACAGTCGTATTCACTGGATTGGTGATGATGCCGATAAGCGCTTTGGGTGCGGTCTGCGCCACCTGCTCAATAAGGTTGCGCACAATACCGGCGTTGACGTTAAACAGATCGGCGCGATCCATACCCGGTTTACGTGCCACGCCTGCCGAAATCAGGATGACGTCTGCGCCCTGCAGCGCGGGCGTAGCATCTTCGCCGCTAAAGCCCTGGATCTTTACCGCCGTTGGAATATGGCTGAGATCTACCGCCACGCCAGGCGTAACCGGTGCGATGTCATAAAGTGAGAGTTCGGAACCCGCAGGAAGCTGCGTTTTTAACAGAAGGGCGAGCGCCTGGCCGATTCCGCCAGCTGCGCCAAGAACGGCAACTTTCATTCTGTACTCCTTATTAAGGTGGGGCAGAGTAGAGCCGAATTTCCATCTGTGTCCAGACCTGAATCAACTTCTCAGGCGATGACAAACCCGCTGTTCATTCTGCGTGCAACAGCACTTAATCTTACGGGTTACTACTTTGTCAGCACAACGCGCCTGAATGACCGACAACGATGCCGATGGCAGATAGAGCACGGCCGTGATGGTTATCAGTTATGACACCTAAATTGTATAACAATTCTGCAACCTTCGCTTACCTTGTCCCGAGCCGTTTTTTTGGTCTGTATAGAAAAGTTTGTTATTATTGCCGCCCGCAAACTGAGACGCCCGCCTGTATTATCGACTGATTGCATAAAAATTCATTCATATGCATAATAATTTATCTGCCGACGGCAGGCGTCGGGCATTTATTTTTCCTTAGTGGTAGCTTATGCGAAACCCATCGAAACAAGACGAATTGATCAAAGCGTTTAAAGCCTTATTAAAACAAGAGAAATTTAGTTCTCAGGGCGAGATTGTGCAGGCGCTGCAGGATGAAGGCTTCGAGAATATCAACCAGTCGAAGGTTTCTCGTATGTTGACTAAATTTGGCGCAGTGCGCACGCGTAACGCCAAGATGGAGATGGTCTACTGCCTGCCCGCTGAACTGGGCGTTCCCACCACCACCAGCCCGCTGAAGAATCTGGTGCTGGACATTGATTACAACGACGCGCTGATTGTTATCCATACCAGCCCCGGTGCGGCACAGCTGATTGCACGCCTGCTTGACTCACTGGGTAAGGCTGAGGGGATTCTCGGCACTATCGCAGGTGATGACACTATTTTCATTACGCCTGCCCGCGCTTTTACCGTTCGTCAGCTTCACGACGCGATATTAATGCTGTTCGAGCAGGAACTCTGACCCGCATCATTTGACCGGCAGCTATGCTGCTGGTCGCCTCCTTTGCCGCAAGATTACTCTTACTCCACCCTTTTCAACCGCTTACCTTATTCCCTCAGCAACTCGCTTTCTCTCAGGCTTTGGTCATACCTTTTGGCCCGCTTAACCTTTCGCGCTATTTTACGCTGCTTTACACTACGCAAGTGGCAACATTACCCAGATCCAAATCAATAACCAGCCATATTCACCATGATGTTTCGCACAAAAAGATAAAGTGCTTTATCCTGTTGTTTCTGATTGATTTTTAGCTTATCAGCCTGTTTTCCAGGCAGTTTTTATAACCAAAAAGAATAAAAATGAACCATAAGGATAAAGAATAACAACAAAACATTATTAGTCAGATATTAATTTCATGCGTTATTAGTTCTATACTTCTTTTCGTGATGCAAATCACACCAAACAAAAAGAGAAAAACAGACGACGAGGAAATATATATGAACGTTAAAACTACTATCGCAACCCTGAGCATTCTATCTGCCCTGTCATTTGGCGCATTTGCAGCAGAATCCGTTAACTCGCAGCAGGCGCAGAATCTGCAGTCCATTGGCTCAGTCAGCGTAAGCGGCGTAGCCGGTTCCCCCATGCAGATCAACGACGAACTGAACGCTAAAGCAGAACAGCAAGGTGCCAGCGCCTATCGCGTTATCGAGGCGTACAACAACGGCAACTATCACGCTACTGCGGAACTGTATAAATAAGTTCGTTAACCAGACACGTTGTTCGGGCGGCCTCTTTGAAGCGCACATTGCGCATCGGGCAGCCTAATCGATGAATTCAGGAGAGTAGAAAATGAAAACCAAATCCCTTATTGCCGTGGCAGCATTGACCTCAATGATGGCCTTTGGTGCCAGCGCAGCTAGCCTGGTATCAAACCAGCAGGCCGAAACGCTACAGCCGTTGAACCAGACCATCAGCATTAGCGGTCACGATGGCGACCAGACCAATATTCGTCAGGCGCTTTCACAGAAAGCGGATGCCCAGGGCGCAAGCCACTACCGCATTATTGAGAATAACCAGGACGACACGTATCACGTAACGGCTGAACTTTATAAATAATTAACCGACCGGGCGTCCGTATGACGTCTGGAGATATCGACGACCCGCATCCCTTATTATTCACCGCAGGTTGTTGATTGTACAAAGGAGACGAACAATGAAAATCAAAGCAACCATCGCAACCGTTAGCCTGCTTTCTGTAATGGCATTTGGCGCTCAGGCAGCGCAGCTGATTACCGGCGAACAGGCACAAAACATGCAGCCTGCGGGGACAGTGACTATCAGTGGTACAGCGGGTTCACCGATGGATTACCGGGCACAGCTTTCTCAGAAAGCTGATGAGCAAGGTGCCAGCGCCTATAAAGTGATTGAAGCGCGTACCGGCGACAGCTACCACTTCACTGCTGAACTCTATAAGTAATTCCTCGTCAACTGCTGACGAACCCTTTGGCCCCGCTTGTCGGGGCCCTTTTTGCTGATTACCTGATAGTAAAGCGGAGCTGGCCTTCCAGCTCCTCTTCTGCCTCATCGAACAGCAGGATGAGCGCGCCATAGCGCCGCCTCTGTCCTGTGCCCAGATTGACGAACTCGATGGCCAGCGGCATCGGCAGCTTTCCGCCCGTCACCACTTCCCACAGTGCTTCCAGATCGCTAATCCGCCGTGCCTCCAGATCGAAACGTTCGCTGAACTGACGGAAAAAATGGGACTGGTCAACAATCTCATTGAAGTCGAAACGCTCAGTTTTCATCGTGAAAGCTCCTGTCCTTCTCAGAGAACGGCGTAAAGCCGCCCGCGCGTTAACGCTCGCCTAAGCCGCCAATATGCAGCGCTTTGACTTCCAGATACTCTTCAAGCCCCAGCACAGAACCTTCACGGCCCAGCCCAGACTCTTTTACGCCGCCAAATGGTGCCAGCTCGGTTGATACCGCGCACTCGTTGATGCCGATCATGCCACTTTCCAGCGCGGCCGAAACGCGGAAGACGCGCTGCAAATTCTGCGTATAGAAATACGCCGCCAGGCCAAACTCGGTAGCGTTAGCGCGGCGAATCACCTCTGCTTCATCGCTAAAGCGAAAACAGGCCGCGACCGGGCCGAAAGTCTCTTCCTGCGCCAGCTTCATCTCTTCGTGCGCGTCAGCAATGACCGTCGGCTGCCAGAAATTGCCGCCCAGCGCGTGACGCTCGCCGCCAGTGACGATACGCCCGCCTTTGGCCTGGGCATCTTTAACGTGCTCTTCGACTTTATCCACGGCCGCGGCTTCGATTAGCGGGCCAACCACCACGCCCTCCTCCACACCATTGCCGACTTTGAGTTTTTTCACTTCTTCAGCCAGCTGGTTCACAAAACGATCGTAAACAGCCTCGTGGATATAAAAACGGTTAACGCTGACGCACACCTGACCGGCGTTACGGAATTTATTGGCGATAGCACCTTTTACCGCTGCGTCGATATCTGCATCCTCAAACACGATATAGGGCGCGTTGCCTCCCAGCTCCATCGACACTTTTTTCATGGTCTCAGCGGCGTTGCGCACCAGCGTTTTGCCGACCTGGGTTGAACCGGTAAAGGAGATTTTGCGCACCGCCTTGCTCGCCATAATCGCATCGCTGATAGCGTGCGTATCACCCGCCACCGCGTTCAGCACGCCGTCCGGCACGCCCGCTTTTTTTGCCAGCGCCAGCAGCGCAAAGGCGCTCAGCGGCGTGTTGTTAGCCGGTTTAATAATGCCGGTACAGCCCGCCGCCAGCGCCGGACCAAGCTTGCGCGTCAGCATCGCCATCGGGAAATTCCACGGCGTAATGGCCGCCACGACGCCGATCGGTTCACGCGTCGCCAGGATGCGTGAGCCCGGTTTTGCTGGCGGAATAATTTCGCCGTTGGCGCGCTTTGCCTGCTCAGCGAACCATTGAATAAAACTCGCGGCGTACTCGACCTCGCCTTCCGCTTCTTTTAGCGGCTTGCCCTGCTCAGCCGTCATCAGCTGTGCCAGCCAGGCCTTGTTTTCGATGGTGAGCTGATACCAGCGATAGAGGATTTCAGAGCGCGCTTTGGCGGTCTGTGCACGCCATGCCGGGAAGGCACGCTCGGCCGCCGCGATCGCCTGCTCCGTTTCAGCTTTGCCCGCTTTCGCCACGCTGGCCAGCACTTCGCCCGTTGCGGGATTCAGCACATCAAAGGTTGCAGCAGTGCGTCGCCACTCGCCGTCGGCCAGATAGCCCGTCTGAAAAAGGTCGCTGTCGTGTAGTGGTTTTGTCATGAGTTTGCTCCTGTCAGTCTCTTTTCCTGTCAGAAAAGTATAGATGGCAAAAGCGGGCGGTTTGGGGAAGGCGTGGCATTGAGAAGGCCGCTGCGCACGGCAGCGGCCAGATTTAGATTTGGATAAGCGTGTTCTGGTATTTGCTGAGCATGTCGGCCAGCCGTTTTACCGGCTCGGTGACGCTGAGCGGCGCGTCATATTGCACCAGCTTCTGCTGATAAACCTCGAACTCTGCCAGCAGCCGTTCGAAATAGTAACGGCGCTTCTCGTCGCTGCGCGCCGAAATGACATGGTCCGCCGTGGAGCGCAGCTGGCGGTGGAAAGCCGAGAGATCGGCATTGACCGGCACATCGGCATTGCGCAGCCGCTGGTGTCCGATGATCAGCGTCAGCGCGATGCGGTATTTGTCGATATCGCCAGGGAACAGGTTCAGCAGCATAAACAGCTGCTGGTACAGAGCAGGCAGATGGTTTTCACGACGGCGCGCCTGATTAGTGGTCATCGCTGACACGGCGGCGTACATAAAGCGATTAAGCAGCTTACGTCCGGTACGCGCTTTCGATTTATCGCGAATCAGCAGGATCACCATCAACGCAACGAAAGCACCAATCATCTGTCCCAGCACGTTGTCGAGAAAAACGTTGAAGTGGAAGGTCATGGGATTATCCAGTACCAGGACGTTAATCGTACCGGCTAACGCACCGAGCGTGCCTAGCTGACGACGCTGAATCAGGATACCGCTAACGAAGCCGAGCAGCCCGATGGCGATGCAGAGCAAAAGCGCACTCTGCTGCGTGCTGGGCAGCACGTACATAAAGTAAAACGAGCTAAGCGGCACCGCAAAAATCATCCCGTAGAAAAAATCTTTCGCCATCATCAGCGGATTCGGCACGCGCATCGCCAGCGCCGTGATTACCGCCAGCATCACCATACAGCCGCTGCCCGATGTCCAGCCGGTATAGAGCCAGAACAGCGAGCCAAGCGCGGTAGCGACGAAAGTACGGATGCCGTTGATCATCGCATGATGGGTTTCAGCGGAGCGCGCCTGAATTACCACTTCGCGCTGAAGAATACCTTCTTCCAGCGTAGTGATGCGGCTGTTGCTTTTAATCCCCTTCAGCAGCAAGAGATACTCGGTTGCTGCGCCGACCCAGCTGGCAAGCGTGACGGGCGCTTTGCCCTCTTCGCTCGCGCCAATCACCCGGCGCATCACCTTCATGCGGCGGTGAACGTCGGCAACATTTTCCACATCTTTTTCTATCAGCAGACGATACTGCGGCGGAATGTATTCCGGACGTGAGTTCTGGATAAGAAAGGTTTCTGCTGCCTGGGTAATCATGGTCAACGACAGCGTGTTGAGCATTTGCAGGCGGCGATTGGCGTTCTTCCAGCGCGACGACTCCATCATCAGCTGGCCGCGCATGGTGCCGAGCGCCGTGGTACGGCGCACCAGCGCGCCCCACGCCTTATCGACTTCCTCTTTATCTGCATGCGCCACGCACAGCTGCAACAAACGGTAGTGCGCGACCAGCAGTGAATCGACCTCACTATCAATGACTTTCTTGATAGAGCGCGGTGAGAAGATCATATCGGCCAGAATGGCGCAGAGGATGCCCAGCACAATTTCACTACAACGCTCCACGGCAAACTGCGGAACCAGCGTCAGGCCGTTGTTAGCGTCGGCAGTGACCACAATGATCAGCGCGGTATAACCCGCCAGACCCAGCGCGTAGGAGTTCTCCACTTTGATCAACGATGAGAGCCAGACGCAGACGCCTGCCCAGATGCAGCAAAGCAGCAGCATGACGACGGGCGCACGCACCGTAGCGATCATAATGGTCAGCGCGGCGATACAGCCGATAAACGTCCCGATAATGCGCAGAATGCCGCGATAGCGCAGCGCACCAGAATAGGGATCGCCGCCCGCGACAAAAGCCGTACCGCCTGCGACGATGCCGGCGGTCATCACCGCCCAGCGGGGCGTTTCAAGATTGAGGTGAAAGCCGATCATCAGCGCAGCCACCAGCGCAAAGGCCAGCTTAATCGGGAAACGCAGGAACTCGATCATATCGGCCCCGCTTAACCAAACTCACGCAGGCGATTGAACAGACGCGTCATCGGTGAAACCTGGGTATCGGCACGGTCGCTCTGACCGGTGATCACCACGGTTGCGGTCGTTCCTGCCGGGAAGCGGTTGCCAGGCTGCTGATCAAGGCGAATGCGCACCGGCACACGCTGCGCCAGACGGACCCACTCCAGATTGGAATCCACGGTCGCCATGCCTTTGCTGTCGACCGAGCTGCTGCTGTTGGTCACGCCAGCCGCGACGCTGTCAACGGTTCCGCGCAGCACGACGTTACTGCCGAGCGGCGTCACTTCCGCGCGGTAGCCGGGCTCTACGCCGTGCAGTTTGGTCTCTTCAAGGTAGGCGAGCACGTAGAAGGAGTGCTGTTGCACCAGCGCTACCGCCACCGAACCACGGGTAATGAACTCGCCCTGATAGACGTTGAGGTTAGTCACCCAGCCGTCAGACGGCGCGGTAATGGCGGTACGATCGAGATCGATCTTCGCCAGATCGCGCGTAGCGACTGATTTCGCCAGCTGATGTTCGCTGGTTTGCAGATCGTTATTCGACTGCTCGATCGCCTCGCGCGACATCGCTGAGGTGCCCAGCTGATTGCGGCGCGCCGCTTCACGACGTTTTTCGCTGACCAGTGCCTGGTAATACTCAACGTCAGCCTGTGCCTGCTCAAGCGCTTTTTGATAACGCGGGCGATCGACGACAAACAGCGTATCGCCTTTTTTCACCAGCTGGTTGTCATGTACCGGCACTTCAGTAATCAGGCCTGTCACATCCGGCGAGATAGCCACGACATCCGCCGCGAATTTGGCGTCACGCGTCCAGGGCGATTCGGTGTAAAACACCCAGGCGCGGAAGATGATAACCACAGCGATGATGACCAGCAGGATAGTAATCGCGTAACGCGCGATTTTTCTTATTAGCGATTTCACTTAAACCTCAGACGAATAGACGGGATACCAGGTAAAACACACAGCAGTAAAGCGCTGTGTTAAAAAGTGCCGGATGCCAGACGAGATCGTAGATACCGCTAGGCGTCAGCAGGCGTTTCACTAACCAGAACAGCATTAGCGAGACAATCAATTCAATGAAAATGGGCGGGAACGAGAGCCCAAACACGACAAAAACCGGAAGCACACTCATCAGGGATCCTTAGTTCGACCTTGCCGGGGTGATCCTTAGCCTGCCCGGTCACAAGCCGTGACGGGTCGATGACGGCGGATGACAACATCCAAGCCACTGCTGAGTAAATAATAGCGTATCATCGGGCAGCAACAGGCGTTTTGCAGCGGGTCGATTTAACCTTACCCGGACAAAAGCGAATCACCGGGAGATACCCCGGTGCGCATATAGTAACGCGCCTGACTATACGTTTTCTACAGAATGTGAACTAAATCACTTTTTAGCCAGAGTAAACAATGGAACGACTGAAAGGCATGTCCATTTTCGCCAAAGTGGTTGAATTAGGTTCTTTTACCGCTGCGGCGCGCCAGCTTCACCTTAGCGTTTCGTCTATCAGTCAGATCGTGGCGAAACTGGAAGATGAGCTGCAGGTTAAGCTGCTTAACCGTAGTACCCGCAGTATTGGCCTGACCGAAGCGGGCAAGATCTACTATCAGGGTTGCCGTCGCATGCTGGCGGAAGCGACGCAGGTGCATGAACAGCTTTATGCTTTCAACAATACGCCGATTGGCACGCTGCGCATCGGCAGCTCGTCAACGATGGCGCAGAACGTGCTGGCCGAGATGACCACCAATATGCTGCGCGAATATCCTGGCCTGAACGTCAATCTGGTGGCGGGTATCCCGGCACCCGATCTGATCGCTGACGGGCTGGATCTGGTAATCCGCGTCGGCGCGCTAAAAGACTCCAGCCTTTTCTCTCGTCGTCTTGGCGCAATGCCGATGGTAGTGTGCGCCGCGAAAAGCTATCTGCAACAGCACGGCGCGCCGGAGAAGCCGGCCGACGTTGATAACTTCGCCTGGCTGGAATATAGCGTGCGGCCGGACAATAATTTTGAGCTAATTGCGCCCGAAGGGCTGGTAACGCGGCTGTCACCGCAGGGACGTTTCGTCACCAACGACTCGCTGACGCTGATTCGCTGGCTAAAAGCCGGGAACGGCATCGCCTATGTGCCGATGATGTGGGTGATTGAGGAGATTAACGCGGGCGAGATCGATATTCTTTTTCCGCAGTACCAGTCCGATCCGCGTCCGGTTTATGCGCTCTATACCGAGAAGGACAAACTGCCGCTGAAGGTGCAGGTCTGTATCGACTATCTGACCGAGTATTTCCAGCAGGTGGCCGAGCAGTATCAACAGTACCGCGCAAGCTAACAGCCCGCCAAAAGGCGGGCTGTTAGCTCTATCAGGCGGTGCCGCCGATAGTGAGCTTGTCGAGCTTCAGCGTCGGCTGCCCCACGCCGACCGGCACGCTCTGGCCCTCTTTGCCGCACACGCCAACGCCTTTATCCAGCGCCAGATCGTTGCCAACCATTGAAATTTGCTGCATCGCCTCGATGCCGGAACCAATTAACGTGGCACCTTTCACCGGTTTGGTCACTTTGCCATTCTCGATCAGATAGGCTTCTGAAGTAGAGAAGACAAATTTGCCCGAGGTAATGTCAACCTGACCGCCACCAAAGTTCGGTGCGTAAAGGCCATATTCGACGCTTTCAATAATTTCCTGCGGCGTGGATTTGCCGGCCAGCATATAGGTGTTGGTCATGCGCGGCATCGGCAAGTGCGCATAGGACTCGCGGCGACCGTTGCCGGTTGGCGCAACGCCCATCAGGCGCGCATTAAGCTTGTCCTGCATATAGCCCTTCAGCACGCCGTTTTCGATCAGCACGTTGTACTGGCCCGGCACGCCTTCGTCGTCGACCGCCAGCGAACCGCGCAGCCCTTCGATCGTGCCGTCATCCACCACGGTGCACAGCTCAGATGCCACCAGCTGGCCCATTTTGCCGCTGAATACGGACGTTTCGCGGCGGTTGAAATCGCCTTCGAGCCCATGGCCAACCGCTTCGTGCAGCAGCACGCCCGGCCAGCCTGCGCCCAGCACGACCGGCAAGGTACCCGCAGGCGCGGCAACGGCAGAGAGATTGACCAGCGCCATACGCACGGCCTCTTTCGCCCAGGCATCGGCACGCACGTCGCCGTTTTCATCGGCGAGGAAGAATTCGTAGCCGACACGCGCGCCGCCACCGCTGGCTCCGCGCTCACGCTTGCCCTGATCTTCTACCAGCACGCTGACAGAGAGGCGCACCAGTGGACGCACGTCGGCTGCCAGCGTGCCGTCGGTTGCCGCCACCAGCACCTGCTCATAAACACCGCTCAGGCTGGCATTCACTTCCTGTACGCGCGCATCAGCGGCGCGGGCCACTTTGTCCACGCGCTGCAGCAGGGCGATTTTATCTTCGCGCGTCAGGCTGTCGAGCGGGTTAATCGGCTGGTAGAGCGCACGATGCATCACGTTTGAAAGCGTGTGCGTCTTGCCGTTGCCTTGTTCACGCACAATGCTGCGTGCCGCTTCTGCCGACTGGCGCAGCGCATTCAGGGTAATCTGGTCGGCATAGGCGAAACCGGTCTTTTCACCGCTGACCGCGCGCACGCCCACGCCCTGGTCAATATGCCAGGAACCGTCTTTAATGATTTTGTCTTCCAGCACCCAGGACTCATGGAAACTGGACTGAAAATAGAGATCGGCATAATCCAGACGACGTTCTGAAAGCTGCCCTAACAGGGAAAACAGGTCCTGCTGATTAATATTGTTAGCAGTTAGCAACTGCTCACTTACCAGGTTCAGA
>Ga0157360_1000208_pt1 | contig 25511 bp, 20 predicted proteins | sample AttlaeALBM1_FD_111483 | JGI IMG/M metagenome (GOLD analysis project Ga0157360, IMG submission 111483) | Fungus gardens microbial communities from leaf cutter ant in Ribeirão Preto, State of São Paulo, Brazil - Atta laevigata ALBM1 | ecosystem: Host-associated > Fungi > Mycelium > Unclassified ...
ATAATATTGCGATGGACGTATCGCTGATTGTTCCGATTGCGATGGAAGAGAAGCTTCGTTTTGCTATTCGTGAGGGCGGCCGCACCGTTGGCGCCGGCATCGTCTCCAAAATTATCGAATAGCGGTAACAGAATAGGGCGGCATTGGTTATAAGGCCTGTGCTGCTCAGCTATAGGGGCGGGCGCGCGATGCTGTTATCATCATAAGGCTTTGGCTTGTCCCTGTTGTTCGTTCGGCTATTAGGGGAGGCGTTAGGGGTATAGCTCAGTTGGTAGAGCGACGGTCTCCAAAACCGTAGGTCGCGGGTTCGACCCCTGCTGCCCCTGCCATGTTTGTATGGTTTCTCTTGGGGTTGCGGCATTGGCCGAGAAGAGGGCAGCGCGGGTTGAAGTTTTGTGGCAGGCTGAGCTTTCGTAATGCGGGAAGATCTTCTGCGGGTTGAACGGCGCTTTGCTTTCAAAATGGTTGTGGCGGGGAGGAGGGTGTAGGGGCTTGCTTTTTTTGCTTTTATAGTCTATTTTGCGCCTCTGATTTGTGTATCAGGCTTATCTGTTGCTGCTATTATCGGCGCTGATCGTGTTTGTGAGTTGTTTCCTGTGATTATGCGGAAGGTATAATTCGTGGCAAAAACCAGTCCTATCACATTTTTTCGCCAGGTTCGCGCCGAAATGGCAAAAGTGACTTGGCCGACACGGCGGGAGACATGGGTTTCTACAATTATGGTGCTGATCATGGTGGTTTTGGCGGCGCTGTTTTTGTTTGTGGCAGATTGGATCATCTCATCGGTTTTGGGGTGGGGCATAAATTATTTGAGCAGCTTGTTCTGATAAGCTTTTGTTTCAATATTTTGGCAAGGGAAAAGCGGTGGCATTTCGTTGGTATATCGTTCAGGCTTACTCAAATTTTGAAAAAAAAGTGGCCGAAACAATAGAAAAGGAAGCAGAGCGTAAAGGGCTTTCGGCGTATTTTGAGCAAATTTTAGTGCCGACTGAAAAATTTGTTGAGATTCGGCGCGGGCGCAAGGTAGATTCCGAGCGCAAATTTTTTCCGGGATATGTGCTTGTTCGCGCCGATTTAACCGATGATGTTTTTCATTTAATTAAAAATACGCCGCGCGTAGCGGGTTTTTTGGGGTCGGATTCCCGCCCTGTGCCTGTTACAGATGCTGAGGTAAAGCGTATTCTCAATCAAATGAAAGATGGGGCAGAAAGGCCGAAGCCGTCTGTTTCCTTTGATATTGGTGAGCAGGTTCGGGTTGCTGACGGGCCTTTTGCTTCTTTCAACGGCATTGTCCAGGAAGTGGAAGAAGAGCGGGCGCGGCTTAAAGTGGAAGTCTCTATTTTTGGGCGCGCAACTCCGGTTGAGCTGGAATTCAGTCAGGTAGAAAAGATTCGCTGACGGCCGGGTTGGGCTAAAAAGTAAAATGAGAGGCGAGGAATTGCAGAGAGTTAACGCTTTCTGCCGGCGGGAGAAATGGCAAAAGCTAGCCGTTTGCTGTTTCCTACCGCCAACTGCGTAGTTGATGGCGGCTTTAATGTCTCTATCGGCAAGTTCATTGGTCGCTTGAGCGACATAGTAAAAGGCAGAGTGTAAATGGCTAAGAAAATTGCAGGCCAGTTGAAATTACAGGTAGCCGCCGGCGCGGCCAATCCTTCCCCGCCTATCGGCCCCGCTTTGGGGCAGCGCGGCATCAATATTATGGAGTTTTGCAAGGCTTTTAATGCGGCTACGCAAGAAATGGAAAAGGGGTCTCCCGTTCCTGTTCTTATCACCTATTATCAGGATAAATCTTTCACTTTTGTGATGAAAACGCCGCCTGTTTCTTATTTTCTCAAGAAAGAGGCGCAGTTAAAAAACGGCTCCAAAGAGCCGGGCAAGGTCAGTGCCGGTAAAATTGAGCGCAGCAAAATTCGCTCTATTGCCGAGATCAAAATGAAAGATCTGAACGCAAATAATATTGAGGCGGCTATGCTGATGGTAGAAGGCTCCGCACGCTCAATGGGTTTACAGGTGGTGGACTGAGATTATGGCAAAAATTACAAAAAGAATCCGGAAAATCCGTGAGGGCGTCGATAGAAATGCGCTTTATTCTCTGAATGAGGCCGTTTCTCTGGTTAAGGGGCGCGCAGTTGCCAAATTCGATGAGACGGTTGAAATTGCCATGAATCTGGGCGTTGATGCGCGTCATGCCGACCAAATGGTGCGCGGCGTGGTGACGCTGCCAAATGGAACCGGGCGCTCTGTGCGTGTGGCTGTTTTTGCGCGCGGTGATAAAGCTGATGAGGCGAAATCTGCCGGCGCCGACATTGTCGGGGCAGAAGATCTCTTTGAAAGCGTTAATGCCGGTAAAATTGCCTTTGATCGCTGCATTGCTTCGCCCGATATGATGCCTCTGGTAGGGCGACTGGGGAAGATTTTGGGGCCGCGCGGTATGATGCCTAACCCGAAAGTAGGGACAGTAACGCCCGATGTTGCCGCCGCTGTAAAGGCGGCCAAGGGGGGCGCCGTAGAATTTCGTGTGGAAAAAGCGGGTATTATTCATGCCGGTATTGGCAAGGCGTCTTTTGAGGCGGAAAAGCTGGTTGAGAATATTCGCGCTTTTGCCGAGGCGGTGATTAAAGCCAGGCCTGCCGGCGCTAAAGGCGAATATGTGAAACGCGTTGCCGTTTCTTCTACTATGGGAGTTGGTGTCAAAGTTGATGTCACTTCCCTTCGTTCTGTCTGAGTCCGGCTTTCGGATTTTGCGGTTTTGTATCGGCTCTGTTCCGATACGCAATATAATGCGCTTCCCGCTGACAGGCGGGCGGTGCTTTGTTTCAGGCGAAAGTCTGAGAAAAGGTCGGGAGAGATTCCTGACAATCCTGTCCGAGATTGCTGGTGGTGCTTGCATCTTAAAATTATAACCCGCATGAGACTGGGGAAAACATAAAAGCCTTTTCCTTGAAAAGGACATGAAGTTTGAACCTGATTGTTGCTTTTTCTGTGTTTTGCACAGCAAAAGGGGCAGGAATTGAAGAGCGGCTCTGCAAGCAGATTTTACAGAGCTGAATGAAAACCGGCAGATTGCGTGTTGATCTGCCAAATGGAGAGAGACAGTGGATAAAGCGGAAAAACGCGAATTTGTCACATGGCTCAGTGGGACTTTGAAAGAGTCCGGTTCGGTTGTCGTGGCGCATTATTCGGGTCTCACCGTGGCGCAAATGCATGATCTCAGGGTCAAAATGCGCGCGGCCGGTGGTGCTGTTAAAGTCGCGAAAAACCGCCTTGCCAAAATCGCTCTTCAGGGCACAGAGGCTGAAACAATAACGGATTTGTTTAAAGGGCAAACCGTGATTGCCTATTCCTCTGATCCGGTTGCGGCGCCGAAAATCGCCGTAGACTTTGCCAGGCTTAATGACAAGCTCATTATCCTTGGCGGTGCAATGGGTGCTGCGCGTTTGAATGCGGAAGGTGTGAAGGCTCTGGCTGCCATGCCTTCGCTGGACGAATTGCGTGCAAAACTGGTAGCTATGATTTCTACTCCGGCTGCGCGCATTGCCCAGATAGCCGTTGCCCCCGCCGGCCAGCTGGCGCGGGTTGTCGGCGCTTATGCCCGGAAGAACGAAGCGGCTTAAGGTCGTTTCTCGTAATGTTTGAACTTTGTGTTATGTAAGGAATGTTAATATGGCTGATCTTGAGAAGATTGTTGAAACTCTTTCAACTTTAACGGTGCTGGAAGCCGCGGAGCTTTCTAAAATGCTGGAAGAGAAATGGGGCGTTTCTGCCGCTGCTCCTGTGGCTGTGGCGGCTGTTCCCGGCGCTGCTGCCGGCGCTGCCGCTGTCGAAGAAAAGACAGAATTTGATGTTATCCTGCTCGATAGCGGGGCGCAGAAAATCAATGTCATTAAGGAAGTGCGCGCTATTACCGGTCTTGGTTTGAAAGAAGCCAAGGATCTGGTTGAAGGCGCTCCTAAAGCGGTTAAGGAAGCTGTTGCCAAAGATGAAGCTGAGAAAGTTAAAGCTCAGTTGGAAGGCGCCGGCGCCAAGGTTGAGCTTAAATAATTCTGTTTGAGTTTTGCCGGACAGGAAAGGGAGGGTGTTTCTGAAAGACGCTTTATTTTAGCCGTTTTGAGGGAACGCCCTGCCTTTTCAAGGTCGAATCATGCACTATGAAGCAGAATTTTTGCTTAATGTCTGGGTTTTTGCTTATTGTGTTGTGAGGGAGGTTTGGCCGTGTGTATATTTGAAGTGCAGTTATAGCCCTTTTCCCGTCAGTTTGCCGCTGCCGGGAGATGGGTTTGGCTGTTTTGAGAAAATGAGAAAATCAGGAAGTGCTCCGCATTTTGTTGCCGCCTGTCTTTGGGCGCGAGGCAGTGGGATAATGTGAAGTAGCGGGACGATGTAAAGTTTTGTAAAGATTATACATGGAACTCAGGGCTTCTTATAGGCTCTGACCTCCGGGAGATGTTGGCGCAAGCCGACAAACAGAAGCGGTTCCGGCATAATATTTGTCGGGAAAAAGATCAAGGAACAATGATGGCTCAGACCCTTTCATTCAATGGTCGTAAGCGGGTGCGCAAATTTTTTGGCAAAATACCCGAAGTGGCGGAAATGCCTAATCTTATCGAGGTGCAAAAGGCTTCCTATGACCAGTTTTTGATGATGGACGAGCCGGCGGGCGGACGTCCGGACGAAGGATTGCAGGCTGTTTTCAAGTCGGTTTTTCCGATTGCGGATTTTGCCGGAACCTCAATGCTTGAATTTGTCCGTTACGAGTTTGATGCGCCGAAATTTGATGTTGAAGAATGCCGCCAGCGGGATCTGACCTATGCCGCGCCGCTAAAAGTTACTTTGCGCCTTATTGTCTTTGATATTGATGAAGATACAGGGGCAAAATCCATTAAAGACATTAAAGAGCAAGATGTCTATATGGGCGATATGCCGTTAATGACAGAAAATGCGACTTTTATTGTCAATGGAACGGAGCGGGTTATTGTCTCGCAAATGCACCGCTCTCCCGGCGTTTTCTTTGATCATGATAAAGGCAAGTCGCATTCTTCCGGCAAATTATTATTTGCTTCGCGCATTATTCCCTATCGCGGTTCGTGGCTGGATATTGAATTTGATGCCAAGGATATTGTCTATGTCCGCATTGATCGCCGCCGCAAAATTCCGGTTACCAGCTTCCTGATGGCGCTGGGAATGGACGGGCAGGATATTTTATCCACTTATTACAAGACCTTGACTTATATCCGCAGCGGCAAGGAATGGCGTATTCCTTATGCGCCGGAGCGCTTTAAAGGCGTGAAGCTGGCAGCGGATATTGTCGATGCCGATACGGGTGAAGTTGCCGCAGAAGCCGGGCGCAAGCTGACGGCGCGCGCCGCCAGACAGTTGGCGGAAAAAGGCCTGAAAGCCATTAAAGCGAGCGATGAAGATCTTTTCGGCCTTTATCTGGCGGAAGATGTCGTTAATTATGAAACCGGGGAAATTTATCTTGAAGCCGGCGATGAGATTGACGAAAATACGCTGAAAATTTTGACGGATATTGGCCTTGATGAAGTTAAATTGCTGGATATTGATCATGTCAATGTCGGCGCTTATATCCGCAACACTTTGGCGATTGATAAAAATGAGAGCCGGCAGGACGCTCTGTTTGATATTTACCGGGTGATGCGCCCCGGTGAGCCGCCGATTATGGAAACGGCGGAAGCCATGTTCCAATCTCTGTTTTTTGATTCTGAGCGTTATGATCTCTCGGCTGTCGGGCGGGTTAAAATGAATATTCGCTTAGGCCTGGATTGCCCCGATACGGTGCGGATCTTGCGCAAGGAAGATATTGTCGCCGTTATTAAAATGCTGGTCGAGCTGCGTGACGGCCGCGGTGAGGTTGATGATATTGACAATCTGGGCAATCGCCGTGTTCGCTCTGTCGGTGAATTGATGGAAAATCAATACCGCATTGGCCTGTTGCGTATGGAGCGCGCCATTAAGGAGCGTATGTCTTCGGTTGAAATCGATACGGTTATGCCGCAGGATTTGATTAACGCCAAGCCTGCCGCTGCCGCTGTGCGTGAATTTTTCGGTTCATCGCAATTATCGCAATTTATGGATCAGACCAATCCGTTATCGGAGATCACCCATAAGCGCCGGCTTTCCGCTTTGGGGCCAGGCGGTTTGACGCGTGAGCGCGCCGGTTTTGAAGTGCGCGATGTGCACCCTACCCATTATGGCCGCATTTGCCCGATTGAAACGCCGGAAGGGCCGAATATCGGCCTGATAAATTCACTGGCCACCTTTGCCCGGGTGAATAAATACGGTTTTATTGAAAGCCCGTATCGTAAAATTACCGGCGGCCGGGTGACCAATGAGGTTGTCTATCTTTCTGCCATGGAAGAGGCCAAGCATTATGTGGCTCAGGCTAATTCGCTGATGGACGGCCATAATAATCTGACGGAAGATTTTGTTGTTTGCCGCCATGCCGGTGAAGTGTTGATGGCACCGCGTGATCACATTGATCTGATGGACGTCTCGCCCAAGCAGCTTGTTTCGGTGGCGGCGGCGCTTATTCCCTTTCTTGAAAATGACGATGCCAATCGCGCTTTGATGGGTTCCAATATGCAGCGTCAGGCTGTGCCGCTGGTGCGGGCGGAAGCGCCGTTTGTCGGCACCGGCATGGAGCCGGTTGTCGCGCGCGATTCCGGCGCTGCTATTGCGGCCAGACGCAGCGGCATTGTTGATCAGGTTGATGCAACGCGTATTGTTATCCGCGCCACAGAAGAGGTGGAATCAGCCAAAACCGGGGTAGATATATACAGATTGCAGAAATTTCAGCGCTCCAATCAATCGACCTGTATCAATCAGCGTCCGCTGGTGCATGTTGGCGATAGGATTCAGAAAGGTGACATTATTGCCGATGGGCCGTCTACCGATCTGGGCGATCTGGCTTTGGGGCGCAATGTTCTGGTCGCCTTTATGCCGTGGAACGGCTATAATTATGAAGATTCTATTCTGCTTTCCGAGCGGATTGTTGCCGATGATGTCTTCACGTCCATTCATATTGAAGAATTTGAGGTGGCGGCGCGTGATACCAAATTGGGGCCGGAAGATATTACCCGCGATATTCCCAATGTTTCGGAAGAGGCCTTAAAGAATCTTGATGAGGCGGGCATTGTTTATATCGGCGCCGAAGTGCAGCCGGGTGATATTCTGGTCGGCAAGATTACGCCGAAAGGTGAAAGCCCGATGACGCCGGAAGAGAAGCTGCTGCGCGCTATTTTTGGTGAAAAGGCGGCCGATGTGCGCGATACTTCCATGCGCATGCCGCCCGGAACATTTGGCACCGTGGTGGAAGTGCGCGTCTTTAACCGTCACGGCATTGAAAAAGATGAGCGCGCCATGGCGATTGAGCGGGAAGAAATTGAGCGTCTGGCGAAAGATCGTGATGATGAGCAATCGATCCTGGATCGCAATATTTACAGCCGCCTGTCGGAAATGCTGCTGAAACAGGCTGCTATTGCCGGGCCGAAAGGCTTTAAAAAAGGCACCCGGCTTGATGAAGCGGCGCTGCAGGATTACCCGCGGTCGCAATGGTGGCAGTTCGCCGTTGAAGACGACACTCTGCAAAGCCGGCTTGAAGCTCTGCGCAGCCAGTATGACGAATCCAAAAAGCTGCTGGAGCGGCGCTTTATGGATAAAGTGGAGAAAGTGCAGCGCGGTGATGAAATGCCCCCCGGCGTGATGAAAATGGTCAAGGTTTTTGTTGCGGTCAAGCGCAAAATCCAGCCGGGCGACAAAATGGCCGGCCGGCATGGCAATAAAGGTGTGGTTTCGCGTATTATGCCGGTGGAGGATATGCCTTTTCTGGAAGACGGCACTCATGTCGATATTGTGCTTAATCCCTTAGGGGTGCCGAGCCGCATGAATGTCGGCCAGATTCTGGAAACGCATCTGGGCTGGGCCTGCGCCGGCATGGGGCGGCAGATCGGCGATTTGCTGGAAGCGTATAAGAAGAACGGCAATGTTGCGCCTTTGCGCGGCAAAATTAGCGAAATTATCCCCGATAATGATCGCAATGAGCCGGTTTCTTCTTATGATGATGACAGTATTGTGCGTCTGGCCGGGCAAATGCGGCATGGTGTTTCTATCGCTACGCCGGTATTTGACGGCGCGCATGAAGCCGATATTGATGCGGCGCTGGAAGAGGCCGGTTTGTCCACTTCCGGGCAGGTGGTGCTTTATGACGGCAGAACCGGCGAGGCTTTTGACCGCCAGGTGACAGTCGGCTATATTTATATGCTGAAACTGCACCATTTGGTAGACGATAAAATCCATGCGCGTTCCATTGGCCCGTATTCGCTGGTCACGCAGCAGCCTTTGGGCGGTAAAGCCCAATTTGGCGGCCAGCGCTTTGGTGAAATGGAAGTCTGGGCGCTGGAAGCTTACGGCGCGGCCTATACTTTGCAGGAAATGCTGACGGTAAAATCGGACGATGTGGCGGGGCGAACCAAGGTCTATGAGGCTATTGTTCGCGGTGACGACACATTTGAAGCCGGCATTCCGGAAAGTTTCAATGTGCTGGTCAAGGAAATGCGGTCGCTGGGGCTTGATGTCGAGCTGGACGATACGCGTGAATTGCTGACGCGCAATGAAGCTGCGGCTGAAGCGGCGGAATAAAAAAGACGGCAATGCCTTTGCTCTGCAAGGCATTGCCTTTGGCCGTCTTAAGGCGGTATTTGCTATATTACAGGTGAGGTGGCAGCCTAGCCACCGCAATGGGCTTTCAGGGAAAGCTCTTCAAGGAGAACGGCATGAACCAAGAGGTTATGAATCTTAACCCTCAGACGCCTGCGCAAACCTTTGATTCTATCCGGATTTCTATTGCCAGCCCGGAGAAGATTTTGTCCTGGTCTTATGGGGAAATCAAAAAGCCCGAGACTATCAATTACCGCACTTTCAAGCCGGAACGAGACGGCCTGTTTTGCGCGCGCATTTTTGGCCCGATCAAAGATTACGAATGCCTGTGCGGCAAATATAAGCGCATGAAATATAAAGGCATTATCTGTGAAAAATGCGGGGTGGAGGTGACTCTGTCACGCGTGCGCCGCGAGCGTATGGGCCATATTGAGCTGGCGGCGCCGGTGGCGCATATCTGGTTTTTGAAATCTTTGCCGAGCCGGATTGCCATGCTGCTGGATATGGCGCTGAAAGATATTGAGCGGGTTTTGTATTTTGAAAATTATATTGTCACCGAACCTGGCCTGACTTCGTTAAAAATGCACCAGTTACTGTCGGAAGAAGAATATCTGATGGCGATTGATGAATTTGGCGAAGATCAGTTTACCGCCATGATCGGCGCGGAAGCCATTTATGAAATCCTTGCGGCTATGGATCTGCCGAAACTGGCAGAAAGCCTGCGGGTTGAGCTGGCGGAAACCAGCTCCGATCTCAAGCAGAAAAAGCTGATGAAACGGCTGAAAATTGTTGAGAATTTTATGGCTTCCGGCAACCGGCCGGAATGGATGATTATGAAAGTGGTGCCGGTTATCCCGCCGGATCTGCGCCCGCTGGTGCCGCTGGACGGCGGCCGTTTTGCCACTTCTGATCTCAATGATCTCTATCGCCGGGTGATTAACCGCAATAACCGCCTGAAGCGGCTGATAGAATTGCGGGCGCCGGGCATTATTATCCGCAATGAAAAGCGCATGCTGCAGGAAGCGGTTGACGCGCTGTTTGATAATGGCCGCCGCGGCCGGGTGATTACCGGCGGCAATCGCCGCCCGCTAAAATCGCTTTCCGATATGCTGAAGGGCAAGCAGGGGCGGTTTCGCCAGAATTTGCTGGGCAAACGGGTGGATTATTCCGGCCGTTCGGTGATCGTGACCGGGCCGGAGCTGAAATTGCACCAATGCGGCCTGCCGAAAAAAATGGCGCTGGAATTATTCAAGCCGTTTATTTATGCGCGGCTGGACGCCAAAGGCTATTCTTCTACGGTGAAACAGGCGAAAAAACTGGTAGAAAAAGAGCGGCCGGAAGTCTGGGATATTCTCGATGAAGTTATTCGCGAGCACCCGGTTTTGCTGAACCGGGCGCCGACTTTGCACCGTCTGGGCATTCAGGCCTTTGAGCCGGTGCTGATTGAAGGCAAGGCCATTCATCTGCACCCGCTGGTCTGCACCGCTTTTAATGCCGATTTTGACGGTGATCAAATGGCGGTTCATGTGCCGCTTTCGCTGGAAGCGCAGTTGGAAGCGCGCGTTTTGATGATGTCGACCAATAATATCCTCCACCCGGCCAATGGTGCGCCGATTATTGTGCCGTCACAAGATATGGTGCTCGGCCTGTATTATTTGTCCATTATGGTAGAAAAAGAGCCGGGCGAGGGCATGATCTTTGCCGATCAGGGCGAATTGCAGCACGCGCTGGAGAGTGGCGTTGTCACTTTGCACAGCAAGGTGAAGGGGCGGCATATTTCGGTTGATGCTGAGGGAGCGCCGGTATCCCGGCTGTATGATACCACCCCCGGGCGCATGATTATGGGGGAATTGCTGCCGAAAAATGTCAATGTGCCGTTCGATATTGTCAATCAGGAAATGACCAAGAAAAATATTTCCAAAATGATTGATCATGTCTACCGCCATTGCGGCCAGAAAGAGACGGTTATTTTCTGCGACAGAATCATGCAGCTCGGCTTCTCTTATGCCTGCCGCGCCGGTATCTCTTTCGGCAAGGACGATATGGTGATACCGGAAACCAAAGCAAAGCTGATTGAAGAAACGGAAGCTTTGGCCAAGGAATATGAGCAGCAATATAATGAGGGCCTGATTACCCAGGGTGAAAAATATAATAAAGTGGTTGATGCCTGGGGCAAATGCACCGATCGCATTGCCGAAGAAATGATGAAGGGTATTGAAGCGGTCAGGTTTGACGCGGCGACCGGCCGGCAATTACCGATGAATTCCATCTATATGATGTCGCATTCCGGCGCCCGCGGTTCGGCCAATCAGATGAAACAATTAGCCGGCATGCGCGGCCTGATGGCCAAGCCTTCCGGTGAAATTATCGAAACGCCGATTATTTCCAACTTTAAGGAAGGCCTGACCGTGAATGAGTATTTTAACTCTACCCACGGGGCGCGCAAAGGGCTGGCCGATACGGCGCTTAAAACCGCCAATTCCGGTTATTTGACCCGGCGTCTGGTTGATGTGGCGCAAGATGCGATTATTTCAGAAGTGGATTGCGGCACAGATAAAGGCCTGACCATGCAGGCTATTGTTGATGTCGGTCAGATTGTTGCCTCGCTGGGGCAGCGTATTCTCGGCCGCACGGCGCTGTTTGATATTTTGCACCCGGTAACGGGCGCGGTTATTGTCGAAGGCGGCCGCATGATTGAGGAAGCCGATGTCGCGGAAATTGAAAAAGCCGGTATTCAGTCGGTGCAGATTCGCTCTGCCTTGACCTGCGAGACGCGTATCGGTGTTTGCGCCAAATGTTACGGGCGTGATCTGGCGCGCGGCACGCCGGTTAATCAGGGTGAGGCGGTTGGAGTGATTGCGGCGCAATCGATCGGTGAGCCGGGCACGCAGCTAACCATGCGCACCTTCCACCTTGGCGGCACGGCGCAGGTGGTGGATTCCTCTTACCTTGAAGCCTCTTATGAAGGGGTGATTGAGCTGAAAAACCGCAATGTCGTGCGCGATTCGGAAGGGCATTTGGTGGTGATGGGGCGCAATATGTCGGTGCTGATTAAAGATGAAGCCGGCAAGGAGCGTTCCAGCCAGCGCGTTTCTTATGGCGCGCGGCTGTTTGTTGATGACGGCGATACTGTCAAGCGCGGCCGCCGCATTGCCGAATGGGATCCTTATACCAGGCCGATTATGACGGAAGTGGAAGGTTATATCGGCTTTGAGGATATGGTGGACGGGCTTTCTGTTTCCGAATCGGCTGATGAATCGACCGGCATTACCAAGCGTCAGGTGATTGACTGGCGCGCCAATCCGCGCGGCGCTGATTTGAAGCCGGCTATTATCATTAAGGATAAAAAAGGCAAAATCGCCAAATTGCCGAAAGGCGGTGAGGCGCGTTATCTGCTGTCGGTGGAGAGTATCCTTTCGGTTGAGCCGGGCAATCATGTCAAGGCCGGCGATGTTATTGCCCGCCTGCCGACTGAGAGCACGAAAACCAAAGATATTACCGGCGGTTTGCCGCGTGTGGCTGAGCTGTTTGAAGCAAGGCGGCCGAAAGACCACGCCATTATTGCCGAAATGTCGGGGACTGTGCGTTTTGGCCGGGATTATAAGAATAAACGCCGCATTATTATCGAGCCTGATGATCATACTGTGGATCCGGTGGAATATCTGATCCCCAAGGGGCGGCCTTTCCACCTGCAGGACGGTGACCAGATTGAAAAGGGTGATTATATTCTCGATGGCAATCCGGCGCCGCATGATATTCTGGCGATTAAGGGCATTGAGGCTCTGGCTTCTTATCTTGTCAATGAGATTCAGGAAGTCTATCGCCTGCAGGGCGTGCTGATCAATGACAAGCATATTGAGGTGATTGTGCGGCAAATGCTGCAAAAGGTTGAAATTACCGAAACCGGTGATTCCACCTATATAGCCGGCGATCATGTTGACCGCATTGAGCTGGAAGAAGTTAATGAGCGGCTGGCGGCGGCGGGCAAAAAACCGGCCATCGGCAATCCGGTGCTGCTGGGTATTACCAAAGCTTCGCTGCAGACACCGTCCTTTATTTCGGCGGCTTCCTTCCAGGAGACAACGCGGGTGCTCACCGAGGCGGCGGTGGCCGGCAAGATGGACACTTTGCAGGGCCTGAAGGAAAATGTCATTGTCGGCCGTCTTATCCCCGCTGGCACTGGCGGCGCTATCGCCCAGATTCGCCGTATCGCTACTACGCGCGATGAGATGATTGTCGACGAGCGGCGCAAGGCGACCGGGGCGGAAGAAGCCAAGGCCATGCTGGCCGATATGACGGAAGAGGCCCCGGCCGAAACAGCGCCGGAGCCGGTTGCGGCCGCGGAATAGCTGCCGGTTCTGGCCTGAGCCTGGCAGAGAATCTACCCGTTCAGGGGGGGAATAGCCGGCTGCTTTAGCTGAAAAATACCAACCGCCGCTTGTATCAAGCGGCGGTTTTTTATTGCGCTTGCTCAAAAAATATTATGTAATAGAAAGCGAAGCCGCACGCCGGGGAGCTTGAGCAATGACAGAAGAAAAAACGCAGCATAATACTGCCGGCCAGAAAAATGATAAAGCCGCAGTGGAGAAAGAAAAGCCGGTTTGCGGCATTATCCGGCCAATTTCCGCCATGCCGGATTATAGCGAGCAGCATTGGAAAGATGTGGCCAATATTGTTGAGGAAGCAATAAAAGCCGCGGGCTTTGAGCCGCTTTTAGTCAGCTCCGCGGCTGAGATAACTGTTATCCAAAAAACGATTATTCAAAATCTCTATAATCGTGAAATTGTCGTTTGTGATGTCAGCGGCAAAAATGCCAATGTCATGTTTGAGCTTGGCATGCGCCTTGCCTTTGACAAAGCGACCGTTATTATCAAAGACGACAAGACAGATTACAGTTTCGATACCTCGGTCATTGAGCATTTAACCTATCCAAAATCGCTGTCTTACCCTCAGATTGTCGAATTTAAACACATTCTGAAAGAGAAATTGCAGGCTACAGTCAGGCAAGCGCGGAAAGACAAAAATTATGGCCCGTTTCTAAAGAATTTTGGTCAAATTGTGCCGAAAAAACTTCATAATCAGGAAGTGTCGGAAGAGCAATATCAGCAGGAAAAACTGCAGGAATTAAGCGAGAAAGTGAATCTTCTACTTTCTCTGTCTATGCAAAAGAATGAGAAAGATCTGATGAGAAAGCGGATGATGCTTGCTGTCTCAAGAAGGCGGGAAGAGCGAGAAATGCTGCGGCAGGAACTGCAACGGGCGAGAGAAGAGCTGCGCCATGTGAGCACTGCCGGGCAGGCGGCTATGATGCACGAGAAGATAGAAGTTTTGGAAACACGGCTCAGGGAGCTGGGTGATGATGATATGGGCCATTTCGAAATTTCACTTAGGCCGTGATAGATTTGCTGCTATCAGCTTTTCTACCAGCTCCGGCGTCAATTCCGCATAAGAGCGGATGATTATGTCGGCGCCGAGCTGCGCTACCGGAATATCGCTATAGCCGAAGCGCACCGCAATAGCGGGGATTTTCGCCGCTTTGGCGGCCATAATATCCGGGGCGCTGTCGCCAATCATCACCGCCCGCGCGCGATCGCCGCCGGCTTGGTCAATCACGCTAAAAATATGGCGCGGATCCGGCTTGTTCCAGGCAAAGCTGTCCCCGCCGCACACAGCGGCAAAGGGCAGGGGCGTTTTAAGCTGTTTGTTCAAGGCCTTAACCAGTTTTTTTGCTAAAATTTCCGCTTTATTGCTGCAAATCGCTAATAAAAAACCTTTGGCCGAAAATTGTGACAAAACTTCCGCAACCCCGTTAAAATAATGCGATTTACCGGGAATATTGGCAGCATAATAGGCCATGAAATCAGCTAACATAGCTTCAATGAGCGCCGGATCCGGCGCAATATTGTGCTGTTGCAGCGCCTGTTCAATCATAGCGCGGCCGCCATGGCCGATATATTGGCTTAAATGGCTTGAAGAAACAGCTTTAATACCCTGTTTTTCCAGACAATAATTGAGGCTATCCAGCAAATCCGGCGCAGTCGCGGCTAAAGTTCCGTCCAGATCAAAAACCAGAATTGGTTTGTTAGCCATGTCTTTTCTCCCGCTTAAGCGCCGGTTTCTGCCAGCCAAGCCTGCCAATCACGCAAAGCGCGCTCAGTCAGAGCCTGTTTTTTCGCCAGTGTTTTTTCTTTACCGCGCCGCCTTTGCCCGTCTGCTGTTTTTGCCGCCGCGATTGGCGGAAACAGACCGAAATTTATATTCATCGGCTGGAAGCTGCGCGGCTTGCCGGTTTTTAGCTGGCCGTCCTGCCCTGGCTCCGGCCTTTTATCAGCATATTCTTCTGCTTCGGCCTCGGCCGGCCTATGCCCGCCGGTAATATGGTTGAGCAAAGCGCCAAAAGCGCAGCTCGCCGGCGGCGGCGCCAGCTCCTTGCCCAGCAGGGCAGCCGCGGCAAAACGCCCGGCCAGCAGCCCCATGGCGGCCGATTCCACATAGCCCTCACAGCCGGTTATCTGCCCGGCAAAGCGCCAGTTCGGCACTGTTTTCAGGCGTAATTGCCTGTCCAGTAACACAGGGGAATTAAGATAGGTATTGCGATGCAGGCCGCCCAGCCGGGCAAATTCTGCCGCCTCAAGCCCCGGTATCATACGGAAAATGCGGGCTTGTTCGGCATATTTCAGCTTGGTCTGGAAACCCACCATATTATAAAGTGTGCCCAGCCGGTTATCCTGCCGTAATTGCACAACCGCATAAGGCTTTTCCGCCGGTTTATGGGCATTGGTCAGGCCGCGCGGCTTCATCGGGCCGAAGCGCAAGGTCTCCGCGCCGCGCTCAGCCATAATTTCCACCGGCAGGCAGCCGTCAAAATAGCCGGTTGTTTCAAATTCACGAAATTCGGTTTTTTCTCCAGCCAATAAAGCGGTAATGAAAGTCTCATATTGCGCTTTATCCAGCGGGCAGTTGAGATAATCCTTGCCGGTGCCGCCCGGCCCCTGCTTGTCATAGCGCGATTGATACCAGGCAATGCCCATATTGATACTGTCTTTATGGATAATCGGCGCAATGGCGTCAAAAAAAGCAAGCGAATCCTCACCGGTCTGCTGCTGAATTGCCGCCGCCAGCGCCGGCGAAGTTAGCGGCCCGGCGGCGATAATAAGCGGATAATTGCGCTCAAGCGCCTCAGCCAGAAAATCAGCCCCTATTTCCCGCCGTTGCAGGCTAATATTGGGGTGTTCGGCTATTTTTGCCGAAACGGCTTGGGCAAAGCCTTCCCGGTCTACCGCCAGAGCGCTGCCGGCCGGCACCTGATTACCGTCCGCCGCCTGCATAATAAGCGAATGAGCGAGCCGCATTTCGGCATGCAGCAGGCCTACGGCATTTGTCGCGCTGTCATCAGAGCGGAAGGAATTGGAGCAGACAAGCTCGGCCAACAAGCCGCTTTTATGCGCTTGCGTCATTTTATGCGGGCGCATTTCGTATAAAACCACTTTTATGCCGGCATTGGCCGCTTGCCAGGCGGCTTCACTGCCGGCCAGGCCGCCGCCGATAATATGAAGAATTTCCGCTTCTTGCTGCGCCATATTTTTACCCTGAATATACGCCCCGACAAATAAAACAATTTTGCCGTTTTGAGAAGATGCTTGCCCGCATTTATTGTTTTAAGCCGGGGAACATGGCCAAAGCGGCTGTTTTCTGCTTGAATGGAGGTGGAAAACTGCTATAAAAACGGAATATGGCCGGCTTTTTTAAAGTGAGCAAAAGGCCAAAGCCGGAGAGGACAGGCTGCGGATATGGCGGAATTGGCAGACGCACCGGATTTAGGTTCCGGCGGGAAACCGTGGGGGTTCGACTCCCTCTATCCGCACCAGCATTTTCCTCAGGGCAAGGGCTTCCCTTGCCGGGCGAATTTGGCTATAGAGAACGGACGAATATAAACAAAGCCCGGCTTTGCGGGCCGCTGCCGGCGGGCGCAGGCTGCCGGCGCAGTGCAAGTTGAAACAATAAAGGTGTGCGATGCAGGTTACCGAGACGCTTAAGGACGGGTTGAAACGCGAAATCAAAATTATCATTCCCGCAGAAGAATTGGCGACAAAACTGACAGAGCGTCTGGATAATGCCCGCGCAAAGGTAAATTTGAACGGTTTCCGCCCGGGCAAGGTGCCGCCGGCGCATTTGCGCAAAATTTACGGCAAATCCTTTATGGCCGAGCTTGTTAACGAAATTCTGGCCGAGACGCCGCGCTCTGTTTTGGCCGATCGGGGTGAGCGCGCCGCTGCCCAGCCGAAAGTGGATATGAGCGATGATGAAGCTGAGGCTGAAAAAGTGCTGAGCGGCCGGGCCGATTTTATTTTCAGCCTGAATTATGAAGTTTTGCCCCAAATCACCCTTAAAGATGTTTCGGCTATTGAAGTTGTGCGCGAAATTGTTGATGTTGCGGAAAAGGAAGTAGAAGAGCAGCTGGAGCGGGTTGTTGCTTCTACCCGCACATATAGCGAGAAAAAGGGCAAAGCCGCAAAAGGAGATCAGATTACTCTGGATTATCTGGGCAAGATTGATGGCGTGGCTTTTGATGGCGGTGCTGATAAAGACGCCCGGCTTGTCCTTGGCTCCAATATGTTTATTCCCGGCTTTGAAGAGCAGCTTATGGGGGTTGCCGCCGGTGAAAAAAGGGAAATCACGGTAACCTTCCCCGAAGATTATCAGGCGGCGCATCTGGCCGGTAAAAAGGCGGTTTTTGATGTTACCGTGAAGGCGGTTGCCGCGCCGGAGAGCGTGGAGATCAATGATGAAACCGCTAAAAAGCTGGGTATTGAATCGCTTGATAAATTAAAGGCCGCTATTCGCGGCCAGATTGAGAGCCGCTACGGCGCGCTGACACGGCAGAAAATCAAGCGGCAGATTCTGGATTCTCTTGATGAAGCCTATCAGTTTGAGGCGCCGCAACAACTGATTGAAACGGAATTCGCCACTATTTGGGAGCAAATAAGCCGGGAGCTGAAGCAGGCGGGGCGCAGCTTTGCTGATGAAGATTTGACAGAAGAAGAAGCGCGCGAGGAATATCGCCGTCTGGCTGAGCGCCGGGTGCGCCTTGGCCTTGTTTTGTCGGAAATTGGCGAGGCTGCCGGCCTGACGGTGACAGAAGATGAGCTGCAAAAGGCGGTTTATGCGCAGTTGCAGCAATTCCCCGGGCAGGAAAAGCAGGTCATGGAATATTTCCGCCGCTCGCCGGAAGCTGTGGCCGGCTTGCGCGCGCCGATTTTTGAGGAAAAGGTCATTGATCATCTTTTGAGCAAAATCAAAGTGAGCGATAAAAAGGTAACCGCGGCGGAATTAACGGCTGAAGAAGAGGAAGAAACGGCTGCTGTTACAAAAAAGGCAAAAAGCGCGGCAGCCAAAAAAGCTGAGGGTGAAGCTGCAAAAGAATAAAAGCCGCGGCTGGGTTCTGCCCATGACAAAGCGAAATTGAGAGCCGCCCCTGACGGGGTGAGAATTAAAAAGGGAGGCCTTCTGGTCTCCCTTTTTTGTGTTATCTGCCCCGGTGCAGTAAAGAAAAGGCCGGGTGTTAAGCGGGTAAGAGATGCGGCGACCGGCGCTTGCTTTTTTGCCCTGATACTGCTACGAATTAGAATTATAATCTGTGTTCATAAAAAATAGAGGGGCGATGTTATGCTTGTTATAAAACCTTATGGCAGAAGTAATGTTAAAAAGGCAGCGGCAGGAGAAAAGGCCGAAAATTGCTGGCGCGCAATCCGCACAGTTGAGAAAAACTCCGGGCAAAGTAAAATAGTTGAAAGACCTATAGCGGGTTTTATTGCCGAGCGTGATGAAGCGGTGATTGCGCAATGGGTGTCGATTATTGACAAAATTATCGCCAAGCCGGGCGAAAAAGACTCAAATAATAAGGCGCAAGAGTTACGGAAAATTCTGGCCGCTGCCGCCTGGGCCGTGATTAAAAGCAAAAATCTGCTGGCAAAACTGGCAGGAACGCCGGCAGAACGGCAGGAAATTGAAAAAATCTGGCAATGGAAGATGGCTGCTACCCAGCCAAAAGAACCTAGGGCGCTAGAGGGGCGCTGGTATGAAGCTTTTGCTGCCGGCATTCCCTGCGATACGCAGCATATAAAAGCTGATGCCGCTAAAATTGCTGACAGAATTTATATCCATCTTTACCGGCAGGCCTATCGCTTTCCGCTGAAATCAAAAACTGCTCAGGGTAGCGCCGCGGGCGATTCTCGCTGCCATCAAAAAGGCCTGATACAGCATCGCGCTTCTGCCATTGCCGAGAACATTCTGCACATTCCCGCTTTTTTAATGTGCGCTGCCGATAAAGAGGACTATAGCGATAGTGATAAAGAGGCCTATAGTGAAGACGATAAAAAGGACTATAGCGCTGCAGCCGGCAATTTTGCCGCTGAAATAAAAAGGGCTATTCTGGTATCTGAAAAATTGTCTCGAACAGACTATAAAGATCGGCCTTATGAAATCGCTGCCCGAATAATGCGCGAGACAGGGGACAGGCTTTTTGCCTGTTTGGGCGATAAAGCGCAGAAACCCGGCTTGCTGGCACTGCACAGCCAGATTAAGTCGGGCTATAAAGCGCTGCTCAAAGGGCGTAAACAGCTCAAGGCAAGGCTGGAATATCTGCTGCCGCAAGATAATGCCGCTCTTTTCCAGCTTGTGGAAGCGCAGCAGCAAAACCGCTATATCAATCACCTGATTCGCTTGGGCAAAATTGTCCATTATACGGCTATTGTTCCCGATACAGCCTCTCTTGCCGCTCTGCAAAGCAGCCCTAAGACGATTATCAATAATTGGCCGCAAAAAGAGGCTGTAGAAGGCAGCCGCTTCTGGTCAAGCGCCGGGCAGACAGAGATAAAACAAAACGAGGCTTTTGTCCGTGTCTGGCGCGGTGCTTTGGCTTTTGCCGCCCGCACAGTGAAGGATTGGGTCGACCCGCAAGATAAAATCCCCGGCGATATTTTGCTGAATCAAACAACCGCGCTGGATAATTTTGACGCTGATTATTTTGAGCAAAAATATCAAATTCTGTTTGGCAACAAGTGGGAGGCAGAGGAGGATAAAAAGGCCTTGCTCGAATTTTCTCTGAGCAATCTTTATGCCTTGCGCAATGCCGCCTTTCATTTCAGTAATCTGAGGCTTTTTGTTGAGGCTTTAATGCCGAAAAAAGCGCTGGAAGCGGAAAAGCTGGATAAATTTCTTGCAACATTTTATACTGATGCCTGTCACAATTATCAGCTGAAGCAAAAAGCAATCATGCAAGGGGCGCAGTTTCATGATTTCTTTTCTGAAGCAGAAATTGAGACTATCTGGCAGGCATTAACTTCAGCCCAGGCAAGCCCGCTGCCCGTGCCGCGGCTAAAGCGCGTGCTGGAGCGCGCGGCAGATGCCTGGAAAGGCTGGGATAACAGGCTGCAAGTGCCGCCTTACAGCACGGCAGAAGAAAGAGAGGCCTCTGCCTGGGCACGCTGCCAATATACGGCAGCAAAGCTGCTTTATGACGGGCCTTTCAAAAACTGGCTGGAAGGCTTGGGGCAGGCTGCTTTGAGCGGCTATATTAACCGGGCTTTAGAGCATACAAGTCAGGCGGCGAAAAAGATAAAAAACGGTGACAAAGAATTTGAAGAGTTTATTATCTCTAAAGCGGGGAAAATTGCTGAGCTGGGGGATGAAAACGATTTCAGGGACTTTTTCTCAACGCTTACCGCTGCCACGGCGACAGAAATGCGGGTGCAAAACTTCTATCAAAGTGACGGCAAGGCAGCAAAAAAGCAGGCAGACTATATTGAAAAGTTTAAATGCGATATTGTCGCCCTCGCTTTTGCCGATTATGTGCGCAAGGTAATCGGCCTCCGCAATATAGCAGCTTTTTGTAATAAAGAGCGGACGGAAAAGCCGGGGAGCAGCCGCATTTATGACCGTTTGCCGGTATCGGTGAAGCAGAACAGTACCGGCGCGCCGTGGCAAAGCCGGCTGTATTTTCTCTTGCACTTAATGCCGGTAGAGGAAGCCGGCAGCCTGCGCCAGCAGTTGAAAAAATGGGAAATCATTACCGATAAAAGCCATGGCAAAGGGAGCCGGGGCGGCACTGTTTTAACGCAGCTTCTTGCCGTGTTTGACCTTTATATTGCTATGCATGATGCTCAGTTTGTCGGCGCGGAGCTGGCTTCTTTAGAGTCGGATAAAGAAACGGCGCAAGCACTTTTTGAAAATGAAGGGGATTTCCGGCAAATTTTCCCGGAGAAAAAGGACGGCATAGAAGATGAACATTTGCCGATTCGCGGCTTGCGGGAAATGCAGCGCTTCGGCACGAGCCTTTTGCATAATTTTTATGAAAAGCATCAAATCAGTGAGGCATCGGTGGCGCGCTGGCAAAAGCTGGAAAAGATTATCGCTCAAGAGCAGCGAAAGCTTAAAAAACTGCATCAAGACTGGGTAAACAGTAAAAAACGCAAAAATAATATAAAATGGAAAGAAGAAAACGCCTATGAAGCGGCTTTAAAGCTGGTGACAGAACACCGCCATTTGACTGCGCGAGTCATGCTGCAAAGCCATGTGCGCCTGCACCGCCTGTTGATAAAAATATTAGGCCGTCTGGTAGATTTCGCCGGCTTGTGGGAGCGCGACCTCTATTTTGTGTTACTGGCGCAGCTTTATTGTAAAGGCGTAGAGGATATTGAAGAGCAGTTTAAGGATAAGGGCGCAAAGCTTGGAACCGGGCAGATTGTGGCGGCTCTCAGGAAGTTAAAAGATACCGGCCTGCAAGCCAAAATTGCAAGCCTCTTGAATCAACAAGAAACACAAGAAATAAGAAACGGCTTTGATCATTTTGATACACTGAAAAAGAAATATTTTCCTGTCAATCTCACCGCAGAGGTTAATAAAGCGCGCCGGTTAATGGCTTATGATCGTAAATTAAAAAACGCGGTGACAAAGTCTGTAATTGATTTATTAAGGAGAGAAAACATAGAATTAAAATGGTCTATGGGCGCAGATCATGAGCTTGAGGGAGTTTTGTCTATCTTTTCTGCTAAAGCCTGTCATTTAGCTAAAGAATATGGTAATAATAAAATTGCAGAAGAACTGTGTGATGCGCATTATGTAGCCATGATTGAATCTCTATTAAATGGAAATTCTTGAAAAGTATAAAACATCGGAAATTTATATTAAAAAAATGGTATAATATACTGAGAATATAACGGGAACAATGGGTAAATTTTTCTTTTTAAAAAAGCAAAAATTGTTGACAAAAGAAGAAGTTAGTGCAACATAGCTAAAGATGAGCTCCAAATGAGGGAGCACTACACCTTCCATGGCCGAAGATAAACAGCCAAATGTGCTAAAGATGAGCTCCAAATGAGGGAGCACTACACCCTTTATTGAATTACAAACCATTTGTAATTTGCTAAAGATGAGCTCCAAATGAGGGAGCACTACACCAGGATTAACAAAACCTCCATATGGTTGTTTGCTAAAGATGAGCTCCAAATGAGGGAGCACTACACCTACGCTCAGGCTGTTGATAACCGGGACAATGCTAAAGATGAGCTCCAAATGAGGGAGCACTACACCGAAGCATTTGGCATAGCTATAATCCTCTCGGCTAAAGATGAGCTCCAAATGAGGGAGCACTACACCCAGTTTTTGTCGCATTCTGGACAGTTTTCTGCTAAAGATGAGCTCCAAATGAGGGAGCACTACACCCCCTTGGAGAACAGTGCCATTATAGCGGCGGCTAAAGATGAGCTCCAAATGAGGGAGCACTACACCCCGGCGGCAGAGAAAGGAAATCAATACTTTGCTAAAGATGAGCTCCAAATGAGGGAGCACTACACCCCCTTGGAGAACAGTGCCATTATAGCGGCGGCTAAAGATGAGCTCCAAATGAGGGAGCACTACACCCGCGCAAATCCTAAAGCATAATATTGCAAAGCTAAAGATGAGCTCCAAATGAGGGAGCACTACACCTTTTTTATTTCTCCATAACATAGAAAACTGGCTAAAGATGAGCTCCAAATGAGGGAGCACTACACCTCCGCAATCAGCCGGCGCAATTTTCCTGTGGCTAAAGATGAGCTCCAAATGAGGGAGCACTACACCTTTTTGCTGTTTCAGCCTATTTTGGCAGCCGCTAAAGATGAGCTCCAAATGAGGGAGCACTACACCCAACATATCGTTGCAAAGTATAACCTCGTTGCTAAAGATGAGCTCCAAATGAGGGAGCACTACACCTATTCAACTTCATCCCTTCCTGTTCCTCCGGCTAAAGATGAGCTCCAAATGAGGGAGCACTACACCAATTGGAAAAAGCAGAGCAAAATCGTCAGAGCTAAAGATGAGCTCCAAATGAGGGAGCACTACACCTAAAAGCCTGTTTCCAGTACTAATTGCGCTGCTAAAGATGAGCTCCAAATGAGGGAGCACTACACCTGTGGTCGCCCATACCCCATAACTTCAATTGCTAAAGATGAGCTCCAAATGAGGGAGCACTACACCGGCCGAAACCGCGCAATCAAATGAGGTTATGCTAAAGATGAGCTCCAAATGAGGGAGCACTACACCTCAATCGGCGGGTTCTCAACAATGAAGTCAGCTAAAGATGAGCTCCAAATGAGGGAGCACTACACCACCGCCTCCGGTAGCCGTCAATATCGGGTTGCTAAAGATGAGCTCCAAATGAGGGAGCACTACACCTGGTGTGGTACTTAATACAAATACCACATCGCTAAAGATGAGCTCCAAATGAGGGAGCACTACACCTATTATGGTCGCCCACAATTTAAGTTTATGGCTAAAGATGAGCTCCAAATGAGGGAGCACTACACCTTAAAGAAGCTTTTATGCGTTATTACTTAGGCTAAAGATGAGCTCCAAATGAGGGAGCACTACACCCTACTTGCGCTACAGTGTTTGTGGGGAAGTGCTAAAGATGAGCTCCAAATGAGGGAGCACTACACCTATTTTTCCCTATTATACCAGTTAAAGAAGGCTAAAGATGAGCTCCAAATGAGGGAGCACTACACCAAGTTGCTCTGAAAAAAAAATAGGAATATGCTAAAGATGAGCTCCAAATGAGGGAGCACTACACCACGCTTCAAATGATTGACATGGAATTGCTGGCTAAAGATGAGCTCCAAATGAGGGAGCACTACACCTAATTGAATCCCGCCATGCCCTGCCGTGGAGCTAAAGATGAGCTCCAAATGAGGGAGCACTACACCCGGGCGCGGCACTACCAGCAATCCCGCCTAGCTAAAGATGAGCTCCAAATGAGGGAGCACTACACCTCACAAGGCAATGCGTGATAAAACCACTGCGCTAAAGATGAGCTCCAAATGAGGGAGCACTACACCCAGTTTAGGCCAAAGAGCAGCAGGGTGATAGCTAAAGATGAGCTCCAAATGAGGGAGCACTACACCTAACCATTAAATCAGGAACTTTCCTCAAAGGCTAAAGATGAGCTCCAAATGAGGGAGCACTACACCAAAAGAAATAAATTCTTCGCTTCAATAAAAGGCTAAAGATGAGCTCCAAATGAGGGAGCACTACACCGTATTTGACGCTGTTAAAATCCAGACAAATGCTAAAGATGAGCTCCAAATGAGGGAGCACTACACCTATCAAAGTTTCCTTGTTAAACGGTAACGGGCTAAAGATGAGCTCCAAATGAGGGAGCACTACACCATAACAACCAAGCTCAAAAATGAGCGAAATGCTAAAGATGAGCTCCAAATGAGGGAGCACTACACCCCCCCGACCGACCACTCAGTCGAGCCTGTTGCTAAAGATGAGCTCCAAATGAGGGAGCACTACACCTTAGGAACATCTATCAAAGTGCAAGGCCTTGCTAAAGATGAGCTCCAAATGAGGGAGCACTACACCAACAGCTCATGGCGTATATCCTCTAGGCAAGCTAAAGATGAGCTCCAAATGAGGGAGCACTACACCAGCTTCTGGCGTGTTGAATGCTGGACAGGTGCTAAAGATGAGCTCCAAATGAGGGAGCACTACACCCAAGTTTATCAAGGGGGTGATGGGGAAAATGCTAAAGATGAGCTCCAAATGAGGGAGCACTACACCTGGCTGCCATGGCGGAGAGCGCCAATTATAGCTAAAGATGAGCTCCAAATGAGGGAGCACTACACCCATCTGGCCGTCTGTCGTTCCCTCGCTGTTGCTAAAGATGAGCTCCAAATGAGGGAGCACTACACCTGAGTCACCTCCTATGCGTAAGCATAGTGGGCTAAAGATGAGCTCCAAATGAGGGAGCACTACACCACAAGAGCATTCGCTGCCGATTGTTGAGCAGCTAAAGATGAGCTCCAAATGAGGGAGCACTACACCCGTCTACTCTGTTTTTCATCTCGGCGTCAAGCTAAAGATGAGCTCCAAATGAGGGAGCACTACACCGACTTCACTACTGATAAAAAAGGTAAACCAGCTAAAGATGAGCTCCAAATGAGGGAGCACTACACCAAAATTGTTCACTTAACTTATCATATCCTTGCTAAAGATGAGCTCCAAATGAGGGAGCACTACACCGCAAGCCGACTTTAGCGGCTGCCGCGTAACGCTAAAGATGAGCTCCAAATGAGGGAGCACTACACCACTTGTAAGATTTAATAGCGCCGGTGGAATGCTAAAGATGAGCTCCAAATGAGGGAGCACTACACCCATAAAGGTTTTTATTGTGGTAATGAGCCGGCTAAAGATGAGCTCCAAATGAGGGAGCACTACACCTACGCAACGCCGACATTATCCTGCCCGCCGGCTAAAGATGAGCTCCAAATGAGGGAGCACTACACCGAATTTGCGGCGCG
>Ga0157360_1000210_pt1:0-2500 | contig 25343 bp, 21 predicted proteins | sample AttlaeALBM1_FD_111483 | JGI IMG/M metagenome (GOLD analysis project Ga0157360, IMG submission 111483) | Fungus gardens microbial communities from leaf cutter ant in Ribeirão Preto, State of São Paulo, Brazil - Atta laevigata ALBM1 | ecosystem: Host-associated > Fungi > Mycelium >...
ATTATCGATTTCTGGCCAAAATTGGCCCGAAAGACTCAATTGGTACATCGTGAAAATGTTTAGGACAATATTGACACGATTGAAAGGCTTGAGACTGAATAATCATCATTATAATAGGTTTATGACTTTTTTTGGTACTTTTCTCATTAGAAGTTTCAAATCAAAACATGTACTACTGTCAAGGTTTGAGGGGGTTTTATGTGATTTCTCCAAAAATAAATTAGGCCTTTGGTCCATATACTTTCATTTGTGACAAATTTAGTCTTTTTATTATTCTTCAACAATAATTTTAGTCCTTTCGTTCAATTTTCTTTTGTAATTTGCCACAAACTATTTAGTTAACACTGTTATTTTGACACATGAAGCCTACAACATAGACAAGCCGATGAAAACTTTTGATTTGTATACCTTTAGAGATTATCATTTTTAGCCAACATACTTCATCTTATCGACAAGATTAGTCTATAATACTTTTAAATAAAAAATAACTATTTTCGCCCTTTTTCTATTCTAAAACTTATGAAAATGACAAACTAAAGTTAGCTATTACTTGTAATTCATATGTGTTCAAATTGACAAGCTAATTGGCACCAATGCTACTGAAAACAACAATCATTCTTTTTCATGGCGAGAGTCTGAATCTAGGTGTTTGAATATTTGTTTTATATTATTTGCCTTGTTGTCTTGTTCATGGATTAAGAATTTGATATGGCAATAGGTTGCAAAGTCGAATGAAGAATGATGTCATTTCCTTACCCCCCCCCCCCCCCCAAAAAAAAAAAAAGAGATCTCGTTCATCTATCTCTTGTCTATCTCTCATGGATTCTATCTATGAAAAAAGTCAAAAGACTTCGTTTTTGGGTTCCCCGAAAGCCCCGAATGGATTAGATCCTTTCTGCCAACGAAATGAACGCGGAGCCCGTTCCGAATGCTTCTCCGATCCGGAAGTTCTCGCGAAGAGAATAAGATGCTGCTCCCACTCCCTCTGTCTTTTCTCGCTTTGCTAATCTTCCCCTCTAAGACGGGCCGGGAGGCGGCGGGCGCGGGAGGAAGAAACCCAAGAGAAGAGCTTCTTGTCTTTTCTTAGGTCCTTTTTTTGTCATCCCTGCAGCTTTCCAGATTTTGTATTGGACGCATGGCGTAGCTAGGACCTTCAAATCATGTTTGAGCCTCTGTTCAAACCAAACAAACTCACCCCTGAATAAGGCTGGAAAGAATGCCCGCCAAGTTCAGAGTTGGGAATGCTTTCCCCAACCAAACAAGGAAAGGCTCGACGAAGGGAGGGGGATGCGGCGGGGGAAGGAAAACGCTTTCGGAGATCGAGATTGGATTTTTTTTTCATTGAAAACGAAGAAGGCTGAGGATGGGCTACGGTGCGTCTTATCTGAAGGGAACACGCTTTTTCGACCGCGGTCGTATGATTGCCGGGGCCTCTCCTCGTTCCGCCCGCTGGCCTATTGGGATAGCCCCCTTCGGGCTTTGCCTGCCCTTTCTTTTCGAATCTAATAAAGAATTCCGGCTCGGCCCGGGAAAGCGCTGGCAACAAAAGAAAGGAAGGGGTCCATGTAGCTGCTGCGCCCGCCCCCTTCTTAGTCAATGGGGCAGCAGGTTCGGCATCTACTAGAAAAGAGAGAATCCACTTCAGATAACCACGCCTCTGCTAGGCAGCGTGTGGAATGGCCGAGAGCGGACCTTTTTTTTTGGATATATAATCCAAGTCGAGAGTGGAGTTACGGGAACAGCCGTCTGATGGAAAACGACTTTCACGTTCGGTTCAGAGAGCACTTTTTTCGTTGAGAATTCCTCGTTCCCTTTCGTGTGAATTCCCCAGCGGCGAATTCAAAACTTGTGGGGCCCTATCTATTCCATCTCTCGAGCCCCGAAGAAAACCCCCTCCCCTTCGGACTCTATATCTCTTTTGACTCTATATATGTGGGCACCTGATATCTATGAGGGTTCACCCACCCCGGTTACAGCATTCCTTTCAATTGCGCCTAAAATATCTATTTCTGCTAATATTTCACGTGTTTCTATTTATGGTTCCTATGGAGCTACATTGCAACAAATCTTCTTTTTCTGCAGCATTGCTTCTATGATCTTAGGAGCACTGGCCGCCATGGCCCAAACGAAAGTCAAAAGACCTCTAGCTCATAGTTCAATTGGACATGTAGGTTATATTCGTACTGGTTTCTCATGTGGAACCATAGAAGGAATTCAAGCACTACTAATTGGTCTCTTTATTTATGCATTAATGACGATAGATGCATTCGCCATAGTTTCAGCATTACGGCAAACCCGTGTCAAATATATAGCGGATTTGGGCGCTCTAGCCAAAACGAATCCTATTTCGGCTATTACCTTCTCCATTACTATGTTCTCATACGCAGGGATACCCCCGTTAGCCGGCTTTTGTAGCAAATTCTATTTGTTCTTCGCCGCTTTGGGTTGTGGGGCTTACTTCCTAGCCCCAGTGGGAGTAGTGACTAGCGTTATAGGTTGT
>Ga0157360_1000210_pt1:7500-25343 | contig 25343 bp, 21 predicted proteins | sample AttlaeALBM1_FD_111483 | JGI IMG/M metagenome (GOLD analysis project Ga0157360, IMG submission 111483) | Fungus gardens microbial communities from leaf cutter ant in Ribeirão Preto, State of São Paulo, Brazil - Atta laevigata ALBM1 | ecosystem: Host-associated > Fungi > Mycelium >...
CAGAGTAAACAACAATGTCGAATTAGGCCGCCCCTTGCCTTGAAAGAATTCACACGCGGCCACCAGCTTTCCCAAACAAAAAAAGGGGAGATCCGCTGCTTACTGCTCACGGAAACATCCGACCTATACTATAGTCAAGTCGTCCGCGTATCTTTCTGATCTCCTTTCCTTCTATTCATCATATTTTTGGCTTTGACCCATTCAAGGTGAAAAATGGGCTTGATGGTCTTGGCTAAAAAAGGGGGAGAGAGGAGAGCCTTGGGGTACGCTCAAAAGTGAAGTCAGTTAGTGGAGCCCGTTACCCTTAGTCAAGTGATTCGCTCAGTAAACGAGTAGAAAAAGGCCTTCTTTCAAGTCAAGAATAGGAATAGAAAGAGAAAAGCCTGGTAGAGAAAGCCACTGACCTAATAGGTTTTCCGGCTTCTAAGATCCAGACACTCTTCCTATCAGGTTAAGACCGGCCGATCGGGCGCTAATAAGGTTGATTCTTTTAAGCGGAATAAGGAGTGACTTTGGAACCTTGATCTCTTGAAACAAGAGAATTAGTAATAACTCTATTTAACAATCTGTAAAGAGGAGTGAGTTCGTAACCTTTCACTTCGTTATTTGAATAGCCTTTCATAATAATCAAAATAAACTTAACGGGTACCGTAAGGGAATCAGTCAGCTCAGTGTTTTCAGTCAAGAAATTGGGGGTTTGTTTTGAAAAGAGATTTTAGGAAAGCAATAAAGTCGGTGGGCTAATAGCATGTGAGCAAGCAAGCCAGTTTCCTTTCTTGTAGTTTGAGTTCTAGCTTCCCCGAAGATATTTCCAGTAGCGTCTTTATTGTTTCCTTCCAGGCTTTCTGCCTTCGTCTTTTGAAATCTCTTCTCCTGATGAGCCCGTTGGAGTTGCAGTTGGATAAGGAGTAGTTGGTGCCGCCTATCATGGAGAAGGAGTCTTTCTTGCCTATCCCTCAAGAATAGTGGCATACCCCATTGGAGTAGAAGCCTACCAAAAAGAAGTAGTTGCATAGCCAATTGCAGAAAAAAGGGTTGAAGTCCTAAGTGCTTCAATTGAAAATGCCTTTCCCTCTCCTTTTAGTCGAGTTGTAACATCCCTCTCGAGAAATTATTTCATACCTTTGCCTGCGAACCTCTATATATTAGCGGATTACCCCTATTAGCGTATTATCTGTACTCGCTTGTGCTAGTTATCGGAGGGTCCTAATGAGGCGAGGGAAGAGTCTCCATCCCTAGTCGAGTTGCTCTTGGTCCAGACCAGACGAGTTGCCATTTCCCCTAGATGTCGTACCAACCAGTGGGAGAAAGATTAGGAAAGTATCTGTGAGTAAACCTGTCTATCAGTTTCCTTCTTTTTACTGTGAGCAATCCTGGGGCCAGTTACAATTATCCTATTTGCTTTCCATATATATTTTGATTAAGCAAGCACTTTTAAAAATGATAATTCTATAATCGCCGAAGAAAGCTAGCCCTCTTTTCTAGCCTATCTATGAAGTCTTCCTAGCTATCCAATTGCTGCAAGGGAAAATCCATCAGTTTGAAATCATTATTTGAGTAAAGCAAGTGACTTTTTTGAAAGCCTTGAAAGCTCTTTCTTAACAAGTGGGGATCCATCAATAAAGGGCAAAAGCCCAGTCTCTTATCAAGTCAAAAGAGTAAATGAAAGTAGGGTTATTTACGGGGTAGTCCGCTCTACCTTTGGCTCTAGATATGGTTTATCAATCAGAAGGTATCCGTGGTTATGCATGAGGGGTTTTGAGATTTCCCGCTATCTGAACCTAAACCCTGAGTTTGAGGAAACTGACTTCTCCTTTTCAGTCCTTGGATTTCTCGAACCAGTATCATCCGTATTTGGATTTTTCTTCCTACCAATGGTTCTACCAGTCTTTGTAGCAGTCTCCGCTTAATATGTAGTCCATGAAGTAGTTGACTATGGATAAGCAATAGAAGCCCCTGTCTAGTGTCCACTCCCTTATAAGATAATTTCGTCCCTGTCCTTATGTCTTCCCCTTCATTCCTAAGGAGCTAACGAACAAGCGGCGGAATATACAGAAAGCGCAAGGATCTTAGAGAAGACAGTGAGTGTGATCAAGACAGTTCAAGAAAGTGCTTTTATCATAGGATATAGCCAGCCGTGCCCTTTTAGTCTCTGTGCCCTTTACCAGGGGTTTAGTTGTCTAGTGCCAGTGCCCTTAGATCAAGTTACATTCCAGCGATTGGACCCTCTCTTATATCTTATATCCCGTGGGAATTGGTGCCTTTCAGCGAGCAGCTAGTACAATCTTGGGATCAAGCCTTTTTATTTGAAGTAAGCTCCTTGGCCAGCTTTCGTAGCAGTAGGGTAATTCCCCCTCCAGACAGTAGCTCTTCCACCCCCTATTCTCCATGGGAGTTTTTTTACAGTTCCCAGCTATAGTTGGCACTCAAGGTTGAGTTCGAAAAAATGCCAGATTAAGGACAGGGCAATGAACTATGAGACTCTAGCCAGAGGATTCAAACATGAAGGAATATACATCTTCGAGGGAAAGTCTATGGAGGCTCAGGCAAATCAAATAGGTACGGAGCCTAATTATGGTATTACAGATTTGTTTGGGACATCTTAACTTCAACAGCTTAGTGAAGTTAAGTAAGAAGACTTGGTTAGGGGTCTACCTCATTTATCACCACACTCCTCAACGTGCGAAGGGCTTTAGCGGCTAGGCAAGCAACACCGTAGCCCTCTGAATCCAAGTGACGAGCCCCTTTTTTCTTATATGGCAATTAATGAAATGTCAGTTATACCAGATACCGTTGAATCTTTTTTGCTTAGTTCGAGTGTAATTACTCCTTTCCTTTTCTCAGATTGATAATATTCTTATTATGTTTTACCAACAATCTGATTTCATTTTTTTATCAAAGCCCATCAAATATTGGGATCAGCTTGACTCAGAAAATTCGATCTAAACTAGAATATTTTGTTGCCTGGACATCTTTTATGACTAGAATGTAAGAGACTAAGACAGGGGTTCTTCACGTTCAGTCTAATCCTCTTCTCCTGCCAAATCATCGTCTACGAAAAGATTGAGAAGAAATAGTTGAAGATCTTGAGACGGGACGGGGTGAAGAAAGGGGGTTCCATACCTTGAATACGAGCCTAGCCTAATTTCGAAAGAGAATTGAGCAGCTGAACAGAGACCATGCTTCTACTTTCTTACTAGGCTAAGAGTAGTCATTATTTTCATGACATTCTCCTATGCGTCTAAAGTAAAGGATGGAGAATAGCCCTAGCTAGCCCGTCACCACTAACTCGGGCTGTTCCTTTTAGCGTGGCTAAGATGGATTTCCAGGCGACAGATGCCTCGGATGTGGGTTCAGCTTCGAAAGGGCTATTGGATGGGAAATATTTGGCCTTTATGACCTGACACCACAAGGAGTCTGGCCGTGCCATAAAATGTTGAAAGTAGGTATACCGGATCTATTGGTTAGACAATTCTTGCCTTTACACCCCCCCGACCCGGACTCCCCGGTAACGGAACCCACTGCCCTGGAAGAATTATGACCGAAAAGGAAACTCAAGCCTCGGAGTCTAAAGAGGAAGCCCTATAGCCCGAGAAGAGGGGGTTTAACAAATGGTGGGCCACAAAGGTTTCTTCGTCCTTCTTGACTCCCTTGACAAGCTGCAAGGCGGATAAAGTGGGAACACTAGTCTTCACATTAAGACTTGGAATCATGCCTGGTCTTCCTTCATCCATGATGCCTAAGGTGCCTAAGTATGGCGTAGGGACGGCTTTGGTTTGGTATCCAAGAACTCTATCCCTAAGACGACCTTGAAATCGTCTAGGGGCGCCACAGTGAAATTAGTCGTATCTTTCCATCCTCCTATTTGTGGCTCCATCTGGAAAACTGGAGCTTCTATGGATGCTTCAGGTAAACTAAATCAACTGAAACTCCAACCGGCTGAAGAATAAATCGCAATAAAGCGTTTATTCATTTTTTTTTCTATACTCGCTACGTAAACTCCACTACTCGGATTTAGTCTCGTATATATTCCTGCCGAGGAAGGGTCTCTAAGGCCGTTTATTAGCGTGAGAAGGCGGTTCAGGCGACTTTGAAAAGACACTCTCTCCGGTAGCGGGTTGTAATTAATCTCAGCTTCCGTTGAGATGAGAACAGCTTTCGCTCTCTTGCTTTCCAGCGCCCCTCACCCGCAAGCAGAGGCTCTCACTCCACTTTTCATAAAATAGAGAATGCTTTCTTTTGAGAAAGGAAGAAATTTTCTTTCTAAAGCAGCAGCACCCCGAGGGCTCGTTTCCAGCTCGGCTCTGTCTCACCACCCCTCCTCAAAAATGAAGGGAATGGACCGCAAGCAGAGCAAAGTGGTTTCTAAAACTTCAGCAAGCTCGGCAGGGAACTTTCCGAGAGCAGGGCTTTCAAAGTAACTTGGCCTATTGATCTTGACCAGCCTCGACTGGTTCCACAGCAAATGGAACTTGCCTGTAAACTATTCCCTCAGCTGGCACGACATTGAGAAGAGAATTGCAAATATCTTCACTGGTTTTAGAAAATTGAGTCCAGTCCTGGAAATGGTTCGCACAAGGAAGGAAAAGGTCTCACACCGGTGTAAAGTAAAAGCAATTTCCTTAGACTCAGAGATTGCATTTGCTGGCCTTTAACTGGCTTTACAAAACAGGCTTTTATCACAGCCTTGATCACAGGATGGGAAAAGTACCGGCCTGGACCCCAAAAAAAGAGATCACCATCGGGACCGGTACTGCTACTAGATTACCCCCTGTAAAGTAAACACTTTCAAACTAGCCAGCTGGATCTCAAACTGGAGAAAGAGAACTCCCCATGGCTGGGAACTCACAATCGATAGAGGGGCTTGCCACAGAAAGTCCAGAAGTCGCTTGATTCTCTTCTTAGGAAAATGCATCTTCCTTTCCTGATCGAATGGATTCCCCTTTTACTGCAACTGCAACAGAAGGGGCTGGGGATTAGCTGAGCTCGAAGGCAGATGGAATGGCACTTTCTTTTTCCGAACTGGCTAAAAAAGAACTCACTTGCTCAATGGCTGACAAAAGGGCTTACCCTACGACTGCTAGCTTTTACTTGCTTGAAGGAGATTAAAAAGGCTTCCTTCCTTGATTGAAAGTTCCGCTCCGGAATTGACAAGTTACATGCTTTATATGAAGTAACCTATCTTCCCGGGAAAGAGAAAACATTGCTTGCTTTAAATCACTTCCTTCCTGGCTGTCTATTCGATTGTTGTAAGATGTGATAGAGCCAATCTCTAAGTAGGGTATGCTATTTTTCATGGAATGCTTACGGATTTCGGAATCAAGTTACGGGCGACGTGCTGGACGGAGAGAGGGACTGACTTTGAATACGGAATAGCCGGAGTACGGTTGTAAGGGTCTTCTTCCAAGGTGGAAAGGGATTAAGCAAAGACAAGACTGGTAAAGCTCTCTTATCTGAAAGATAGAAATTCTCCTTAGTTGGTCTATATCCAAAACAAGCGAAAAGCTCTTCGAATGATGAATCTTCTTCAAAGCCCTAAAAACATAGGTTTGGATGAAGTCATAATGGTCTTTGAAGCAAAGTATTCCGTTCCACAAACATGGATTTTTTAATGTTTCACGAACCAACCGCATCCCTACTCCCAACGTAAAGAGGAGTAGCTACAATCAAATCTATTAGAAACTGTCCTAAGAGATTCTAAACCTTGCCCACCTCACAATCGAATTTCCATAGCCTAGCTTCCTACTAGCAACTCCAAATAAAGGAAGGAAAACTTGATAGCTCTAAGGAAAACTTGATAGCTCTACAAGCAGGGTAAACTACGGGATCGGATCCTTTACCTCGGATACGAATGCTGTCTGTCCTTCCAAGGGAGAGTATGGAAAGTACATTGTCTTTCAATACATAGGTAGCTCTAATGGAATAGACTAGGAGCCAAGGAGTTCTTTACCAGTCCTATTCTCATCTATCTGACCGACGAGCATGAGTGGATCTCCTACCACTTGCTCTATCAGATCTTTGCCCAAGGGCTAGCAATGGAGGATGTGAGCTTTTACAAAGAACTTCTTCTGATAGCTACCAGTCTGAAAGGTGTGCCCTCAGTCCTGACCCTGACAAGACGAGTTCTCTCTCCCCCAACAGCTAAGGCTCTAAATGACTTGATGACAAAATTTAGAGATGCTTGACTCTATGCACAAGATGAGAAGCTAGTCCTTCTTCGGGAAATTACAGAATAATCAATGGGAGTAAAAAAAAGGAGATAAGAAGCTAAAGATGCTTAAGACCACTACCATTAGTGGCACACAAAAGGGATAAAGAATTACCCTAAATTATTTAAATAATGAAGTAGGCTCATCTACACTGGTAGAGTGAAATGAAAGAGAGGGTAAAATTTTTAGAGTATATAATTGATTTACTTCATAGTATCTAATTTCTTCAAAATTGCTTTGAATCCGCTCCAGGAGCTGCTTTCCCTGTGCTTGACTCTTAGGCTACTTCTATAAAACGGGGATGAGACTTCCTTCCCGGTAGCTCACAATCAGTTGAAAACCCCCTTGGCCGTAAAAAGAAGGGCTTAAAGACTCGTCTGACAACGCCATACTCTTTTCTTAGAAGGAAAGAGAAAGACTACAAAGGGATAAAGCTGCTTACTAGTCTGGATCTCCTGTGCGTCAAATTAGAAGGAAGGCATATGGAAGAAGGTCCGAAAGACCTATGAGTTCGCCCAAGAGCTGCAACAAGGACAAAAAAAGTACTTCCTGGGAAAGGGATAGTCTTACCTAAGAAAGGAGCTAGTGGGGTGGAAGATGAAAAGCTAGATGTCGTCAGCTTTCCGAGTGAAACTAAGAGAAGGAGACAAGTAGGGAGCTAGTCGAAGTGCGGGAAAGTCTATAATAGGGTTAGCGGCTAGGAGTTCTGCCCGGGGATGATGTTGATGCTGGACCAGCTTCTTTACCCGATGATCCAAAGAGATTCCAAAAAAACTAGGACCTGAGAGAGTTCCCCCGTTGGAAGGCGAATAAGAGATCCAGTTTTTTCTACTTGTGGTGTGCATGACCCGAACAAGGAGATGTCTAGCCAATCAGAGGAGTTGTTGCACAGCGTCCAGGGGCTTCCACGCCAGGAAAGATAATCACTCAACAGTGGCAGTGCCAATTCGGTTGGAGATCTTTGTCCCAATTCCGAAGATTCCGATTCGATTTCTCCTGATCCAGCTTCCATACTTTCATCTGCTACTGAGAACATTATCATTGCCTTTTGATTTGGCACTTACTAGCATTGGTCCAGCAGTGACTTTGTTCTTCCCGGCTGAAGCGTTCGGTTCATTAGATACTGAGAAAGACTTTTTCCTTATAAGATAAGTGGGATTCCCAGCTATCCTTCCATCCGCCCTTTATCAAGCTACAAGTCAGTTTGCCTGGCCCTCATATGGATGAGGACCTCGAAAGCTCAACCTCCTTTCGTAACAACTTCCCTGGTATGACCTTCGCGAAGAATAGAACCTCAATCTCTCTTAAGCCATCTCCACGAAAGCTTGACTGCCCGGCCAATTATCATTGCCTTGAACAGCCTCACCTCCCATCACACATAAGGGGAGCAGGCTTCGCAATCTTCCATATGTATCTTGGAAGACCACAGCTATCTAGGAACGAATGATAGAAAGGAATGTCAGGTGGGCTTGCGCTGTAGAGAAGAGTTATTGTTGAGACAGAGATTTTTCCTCGGAGAGGAGGCCCAACAGGGGGCAGTGGCTATTACACTTTCTTTTTAAAAAGAGATTTGAAGGGATGCTACAATCTTGTCTAGGCAGGAAGGGCTTTTTTATTAACACCATTGAAAGGTTTTTTTTCATGAATAGCATGAAAGATAGGGGCCTTATTGACCAAGCAGGAACCGGGGATAAAAGTTTCATTGATTCATCTATCTCAAATAGGGAAAAAACTGAATCAAGAAGGGGTCAGCTGAGCTCGAAAGGGGTAGCAGGTCGTCGGCTAGGAGATCTGGCCGGCAACGAAGCTAAAGCTTCACACTGGTCCACTCGCAACTTACACGGCTAAGTTCCAACTCTATGTTGATAAGAAAAAAGAAAATCCCCTAAGAAGAAGACTTTCCACTATTCCAACAGAAAGGGCCTATTAAAATGCTCCATAGAGAACCCCCTCTGTCTCGTTCCCGTCCAACTCACCGGGAGATCGAAGAGCGGTTTGCGCTTTGCGCCCCAGCCCCCAACACTAATAGATGCTTAGATACCTGCAACTGAATCTGTAAGCGGCGCAGGGCAGGATGGACGAGAAAAGCGGCGAGAAGAAGACAAAGAGAGGGAGGGGGGACCTGCTTCTACTGCCTTCCCTTTCTACTTCTAGACTGGTTCGTCGGCGGGACAGCGAGCCAAGATCCGATTTGTCAATCGCCGAATCCATGCCATGTAACCTGGCAAAGGAGAAAGAGACGATGGCAACGCACCTCATACAAGAGGGAGGGGGTCCGAACAGCCTTGTACGTACGCCGCCCACGCGAAGAAGTTCTTCTCTAATTCCAAAAGGTCAAGCCACCATTCTTCAGTGATGAGCTCTAACGAACAAATATAGAAAGATTATGTTTTTTCCCAGAGAGAAATGTCTTTCCACTAGAATAGAACAAGTCCGCTGCGAGCCGAGCGAACTACATTACTCAACCGAGCCGAGGCACTATTCACAAAGTGGAACTTTATACTCTCTTTACTAAGCCAACCGCCCCTTCTCCTATACCTGGCTGCTTCTCGCTCACCAAAGCGTACTTCGTTTCCCGGGACGAGCGGCTCCTTCTTTCTTCCAACTAATTGGTAATAAAGCGGTTTTTCCCTTAGGTTCTTCCCTGACCTTAGATGGAGAAAGAAATGCTTAAGGAAAAGGCGCTCTCGAAGCTGACGCGTCAGTCCTCTCTTATTGCCTTCTTTGAACCGGCGTAAGGAGGTTCAGTCAAGTATAGTATAGTGCGGCTTAGGCTTCTAGTGGCACAAAAAAAAGACAAATTACTATGCTAGTTCACTCTAGAAGACCTAGTCTTAGTAGTCGTATAGATTAGTTAGATTTGTAGAACAGAAGAAGAGCCTTGACTTGATATTCTATTAGTAAAGCGTTAGCACCCCTATAGAGTAAGGCTCTCTTCTGGATAGCTGCGAAGCCTTCCATGTTGGTATGGAGACTTTGTTTGCTTCCCGTTCGCTGAACAACCCCCCTGTTGCAACACTTAACTATGCTTCAAAGGAAAGGGCGAACTCCACCTATTTTTGAGCTATTGAATTAGGCGATCCGAAAATAAATCTCTTTCTCACTCCCCTCTATCAGAAAAGGGGGCGTCGGCTCTGAAATGGTGGTAAGGCAAGCTGTATGTATCTAGGTAGAAGTAGACCTCGAGCTCCGGGGCAACAAGGGATAGGGCAGGTTTGGAACCCTAACCCGAAGGGAACTATATCCAACATCTGGGTCAGACTATCACACACGAGACTCGCCTGGGCTATCATCGAGACCAACTCACTTCTCTCTCCTTAACGTCTGGTACCATTGCCCCGCCACTCTGCCTGTCTTCTTGTGGCCGGGTCGGGTCATTCTTCACTCCTGTTACAAGGGAGACCTCTCTTCGCATACCGACCCTCCAGTTAGTTCCACTTCTGGGACGAAGCTGAGCACTCGGGGCATAAGGGCCCGCGGTGATTATTAACATGCTTTTCCAGCCCATATCTTCCCACCTCCGGTCACATGAGCTTTCGAGAGCCCGGTCCGGATCTAAACGATTTTTTATGTATGTCTCATGTCTTTCAGCTCAGCGGGATCCAGAGAAAGACAGACCTACCCACCAGTTCTAAGTGGCAAGATCAATCAAACAAAATTGGATCAAGAGAAGAACCAGTTTTCTTCTTCAACTATATCCCATCGTATACATCGTAATAGAACCTAATTTTCAAATCAGAAAGTACCCTCTCTATTCTTAGGTAGGCCTGCACGTTTTAGGTTTTCCGGAAGGAATGGAATGACTAATGTGATGTGAAACCTCCACAAAGAAAAAGCTCCTTGGACTTCCCTATCCGTATGGCCGGCCAATCCGTGACAACCCCACAACAAAGAGTGAAATGCCAAGCCCTTTCTCTATTAAAGCAACAAGCATGCGCTCAAAATACCTCCTAAACCCTCTCCCACCTTTTCTATCTATCCTTAGAAGTAGGGTAGGGCGAGTGTCCTACCTAATTCAATGATTAGAATAATGAAGAAGGGAGAGGTCTTCAAAAAAACCTATACTCCCACTTTCCTTTATTTGAGATTTCCAAAAGGTGAGATTTCGCACCAAAATTGGGTGGGCCCCAAACCAAACATAAGAGTGAGCACTCATTCTTTCTTTATGGGGAGAACCGCATCTATTCAAAGGAAATGTTTCGGCCTGCAGGAGAGGCATCTGACTTTCCTACTGACTGAATCACTTGAATCAGTTGAAGGAGCTTTCTACAGGAAGAGTTGCGACTCAGCGTCGGGGCGGGCGGGGGTTCATGACGAGTGGGCATGAACTGTAACCAAACAAACAAAAGTAAGCCAACCACGAATTCCTGAACCGTAAAGGGAACCACCCTGTAAAGTAAAGAGCCTCGCCTAAAGGACCAGACCCGGAGCTGAGAACAAGATCGAAAGCGCAACTTCTCATTCGAAGCATGAAAGTGGTCAGGTCACTTAGAGCCGGAAGAGAGAGGAGTGGCCAAGTAGAAGGTTGGGGGTTGCTCGAAATCTGTCAAATACGAGCCCTTCTTTCTCTATTCAATCCACGGCCTACCTCGATACACCTGTGTCACAACGGCTGATCTTTTGAGTTATGGAAGCCGGAGCATTGGTCAAGAGAGAGAAGAGAAAGAAGAGGAACTATAGATCAAGAAAGTCACATTAGCTACACCAGACCAGACACACCTTTTTTTTAACCTATTTTTTGACTGACCGGATCGGTCACCCCTCAGCCCCCTATCACTTAAAGGCAGAGCTAACCCAACATTCTACTGTTCTCTAAAAGGCCTGCCTATTCTATTAGTCAAGCTTGGAGAACATAGTACTAGGACTTACTAGATGAAAGCCCGTGATTGGTGAAGGGCTTAAAAGCGCCTTAGGTAGCTGCTATCTATCGGATCTTTTCTAAGAAGTTAGGTAGGTGGTTGAGTCGAAGCGGAGAAGGAGACTAAGTCATCGGTCGTGCCGGGATTTTTTTCCTACTTCCAGCTGAATGAGGGCCACACAGCCGTCAACCCTGCTGGAAGTGCTTTCTAAATCCAATCTCCTGGTCTTTCGTTCGCTATTAGAATTCTGGACCAGTAGAAATGTACGAAAGGTGGTCTTGTCCTTTCCTTTCCAACTAGTAGCTTCGTCGTTGATCTCTCCTCTTCCCGGCCGGCTGTGACTCGTATGTCCAGACAACGACTATCGATTCCTAACGAACCCATAGATTCTTCTACCATTCGACCAGATCTTCTAGATTGTATTTAAATTCTCCGGTCTCGAGCAACTTTACTAAAAAAAAAAAAAAAAGGGCTTTTTCAGCTGGATCCAGAACGAATAGGAGATCTATCAGTACGCCATCCGCTCCATATCTTTCGTAGTTTAGGAACTCGTCCATCCACGGGACACCTTTCGTAGTGAGGGAACTCCTCTGTTTTTAGCTTGACGAGCGACTTGAGTTTCCGAAAAACGCATAAACCCCGGGATTTTCGTAAAAGAGGGACGAATGACAAGGGACTTGAGTGACTCGCCCTAATCAATAAGCGGGAGAGGGGCGAAGAAAGTCGATCGGCTACTAGAGAAAAAACGACTAGAGACGAGCAAGGGCAAGGGACGCACTCGACGAGCAGACGAGGGACGAGTGGTAGGAGCCGACAAATAGTAGTGCCGGTTCAGTGAAGTCAAGTCTTTACGTCTATAGGGGCTCCCTGACGATCCCGAACTTTCAAAAAGTGATGGGTATGTGTTCTTTCTTGGCACCATCTTTCTTTGTTATGCCAACCTAAAAAGAGATAGGGATACGGAGCTTGACTTGAAATGAAAAGAAAGAACTGGCACTGCCCCCCCCCAACAAGGCGGATAGGGCACTTTTTGCCTTCCTTAAGTCCAGGATACGAAAACAATTCCTCCCCACTAAAAAGAGCGATTGAGAGTGGATTGACGGTTCGATAGTGTCGAGAAGGTATTAGCCACCGGTGACCGTACTTTCGTAAAAGCACCATTGGGCGGTGGTTCCTCTCTTTCCTCTTTAACCTCGAACAAAAAATCGATCTCGCCATCAGCTCGACTAAGAGTTCCGAATCGAAAAAGTAAACTGAACTTGACTTAAGACGAAGGAACCGAGTGCCGAAAAAAACCGTTTTCTTAAGGCTTCAAACTACTAGTCATGTTGACGACTATGAAAGAAAAGTAAGGACGTCCTTTTCTTGACTTGGCCTGCGTGCATTATACCTAGCCCCTTTTTAAAGAACTTGATTTCAATCTCAACAAAGAAATGAAAGCATAACTCTTTGCTTGTTGCCCTCTTACTCTTTTAGCCTGCCTTGTGGAGGTCTCTCGGGTGTCTACGGCAGATCCGATCAGTCTCGTGATGAAGAGAAGTCTTTTCCCATCTTCAACTAAGAAAGGTATCGTCACGACAACTTCATTTGTCCGGTAAACTACTCGGGGCTCCCCATGGTTTAGTCAAAGGGAGGGGAGATTTTCTCTTCATCCGGGGGTTCATTTCATTCATTATGAACTAAAAAGTGTAAGGCTGATTAGTGAGGTCTTAAAAACTTCATAGAATTCATGATCAGCCATCCCATTTGTGCTTTCAGCAAGTAGGCGACGCGAATCTATGGTTTCTTTCAATCGGATACCCATTGCTTGGATGCGTTTGAAAGCCTCGAGATGACTTGCAGAAAAAATGCTTTCTAGGTTTGTCTTGTGTCTCCGTAACAAATGGTCCATTTATTGATGGGCGAACGACGGGGATTGAACCCGCGCGTGGTGGATTCACAATCCACTGCCTTGATCCACTTGGCTACATCCGCCCTTCCCCCCGCACAGGTTTCAGTCTCTATCTACGATCAGATCCTTTCTGAACCCCCCGCTATCAAAGAGAAGCTTTTTCCTATACTCTAGTTGCAAGTCTATTGTTGTGTTTTGGAATTAGGGGAAGCAAAGCTTCAACAAGTAGAAGCTTCCTGGCAAAGCTTCAAACAAAGAGGTTGGGCTGTTCACTTCATTGATTTGACTTCACTCTTTACTTAAGATTAAAGATAGGGGCCGGGCGGGCAGTGAAGGCTCGTTTAGTAGACAGCGAGCGAGCAGTAAGCACCTTCTTTCTCAAAGTAAACTTTCTCCCTTGTTGCTTTAGAAAGATTGCAGGGTCGCGTTAGCGACCTTCCTTCCGCTGGCTCCGCCCTATCAACTCTATTCATCTCTTTTTTCCAATGGATATTTAGGGATCTCTCTTCTTCATAGATCTTGAAACCAGATCAATATCCATTTCTCTTTCTATCTATCTATCGATAGAAAGAGATAGATCTCTATCTGGATCTATCTCCATATCTAAATATGGAAGAACCAACACAACAAGGGCGTAACCAACGGAAGGTTCTCACCCTGTCCCCGACATTGTTCTCCGACGATGTCCCCTGGGCGAAAGGGGCCACCATTCTCTTTCTTCAATCGTTCTGATCAGGACAAGTGGGTTGGTTTGTTTCCTCCTCCTATATACGCAATTCTCTGTCTTCGTTCGTGATCATGTTGGGCGAAAGGTAGTTGTAGAGGAGCGGCTGTGAAAGGGCGATTCCCCCTTTCCATTGAAGTAGGGTTCCAAACCCACCATTCCGGCCTATTATTGATAGGGATTTTACTGATTCTGAAGGTAGCTTGCTTACCAAGCCACCCACTTGAGAAGCTAGTCGCCAGAAAGAAGCGACGAGGAAGCGAAGCTGTCTACGAAGCGGTAGCTTCCCCCCCTGTAGTCGTAGTACTAGGCTCGTCGCTACTTTGATTCAAAAGGTAACCGACGGTTCCCGACTTTATCCGGTTTCCGCAACCGTAACCATTTGTCACTCCGATTATTTCATCCAACAACCTTTTTTTTTATTTAAATTCAATAGCGGTACGCTCTAAAAAAAAAGTCAAGGATAAGCTTGCAGCGGTAGCTTCCCGCCTCCTTCATTCTTACTGCCTCCTTCGGTGAGAAGTTCCCTTCCCTTTTCTAAAATGCCTGATTGGTCTGCCTCAGAAAATGTACAAAGTGGAGCTACCCGCTGTTTGGCTGACCCTCTTCTTCCCATTCGGGTTGGGTTGACCCAGAAGTCAAGTAAGAAGGAATGGAACCACTGGAGAGTCGTCTGCAGTTCAAACTTGGGCAAAGACGACTTACTTTGGAAGCGGAACACGAACCGATTTCCGCTATTCCGGGTTCTTATTGAGCGTAGCGAAATCAAGGTTTATGAGAAAGTAAGCGAAGTTTCTATTTCTACCTTTGCGTAGTCTCGGTCCACAGTGGAAGGCCCCGCACCTGAGCCTCGTTAGACTCAGCGGAAGTGGTTGGTGTAAGTGAAGAGAATAGAAGAGATGAAGTCTGTCCCTTAGCCTAGTCTATATCTACAGCTGACGCAACTCCGTACCGACGCCTCACTACTACTTAATTAATTTCATTAATTAACGGCTAAGCGATTTCATAACCTGAGCTTTCCTTAACCAGCTGACCTTACTTCGTAACCTTAACCTACTTTTTTTCTTACTTTAGGCATAGGCCTTCGCCACTTCAAAGGGGAAACATGTTCACCTATTTTCTTTTTTGAATTCGAAAGAACGGGGCTATTCTGTTCAGGGGGGATGAAAGACAAAGAAAGGGATCAGGGGGCTTGATGATCGGAGAAAGGGAAGGGGCGTGGTTGGTGTGTCACTGGGGCGGTGGGATAACCCGTAGGAAGGGGGGACGACCCGCCGAATTCACATCAGAAATCGCCAACATGAACACAAACGAAATCTTGAATTGCGTATAGAAAGAAAACGAACCACTTCTATTCTCGGAGCTGAGGTATATGAAGAATGGCTTTTTGGTCCCTTTCGTCCAGTGGTTAGGACATCGTCTTTTCATGTCGAAGACACGGGTTCGATTCCCGTAAGGGATAGGTACTCATTCCCGGCCGCTTTCAGTTAGTGTTCATTGCTGAGTGATCGCTCGCTATCTGGCTGGAAAAGGTGGTCCGGAAGCAAAAATACTTCTTTTTTGCAATTTTCGAATTTTTTTTTTGAGTTCGGGTTAAAAAAAAAAAAATGTCTCCTCTAAAACATTAAAAAAAAAAAAAGGAATAAAAAAAGAACTTTCAAAAAGAAACCCAATTCCATTATTTGGATTAAGAGAAATATCTGAATTGAGTGAAACGAAAAAAGAAAAAGATGGGATAATCAGTAATCGGATGATTCACGAATCGTCCATTCAAATTCGATTTTTTGATTGGACAGATTATTCATTGACAGAAAAATGAAAGATCTGGCTGATAGAACAAGCACAAACAGGAATCAAATAGAAAAAATGACAAAAGAGAAGAAAGGATTTTTAACTCCGGAAATCAAAATATTAGTTCTAATAAAACAAGTTCTCCTGCTAAACTATTAGCATCAATAAAAAATATTTGGCAGAAATGAAAAAGAAGAAATGTTCGATTATTATATTCTTTTTCCAAATTTTGAATTGAAAGGATATACATAGATATCCTTCTATGTATCATTAATATTCCGAGGATCACTACAAAACTTTTTTTTTTATTTTTTATTGAAAAATACATTTACCTGATGGACTTCATTGGTCGAGGACTACCCATCAAAGGGCTATCAACCCCAGGATGGATTACTCCTCTTCCAGCGTGCGGTTGGTCACAACCACACGATTTTACTAGGAAGTCTGTACCAGAGATCCCACCCAAGAGATAACCAGATAATGGTGAACTAGAACTTTCGAGTATAGGTAACTGAAAATCTAGTCCCTTTAATGAAATCATAGCGAAAATCTTCCACAGAAGACCAAATCGAACAAGATGAGGATCTGTCCGAGTGATTTTCCATTTCCGATTTACAATAGGTGCATCTTGGATGTTTCCATCAGGGTTCTCTAGGGTACAGTAGTTTCATCGACAGTACCGTAGCCAGTCCTTAACCCATACTCTTAAGGTGGACCATTCTAAGAAATCTTTCATACCCGCTTGCTCACAAATAGAGCATCTGGAGGTAATGAAAGATCCCTTGGCTTCATTTCTTTTATTAAGAAGTCAAGGATCACGCCCCTCAAATAAGGATTTAAAGGACGACCCCGTCCAAGCCACAATTCTAATGGCAAGGACATCTTGGTCCACATAGACAGGATGCGCTCGGTGTGCGTAGACCCGGTATGATCCAATTTTGCCAAGACTCTATAGCCAGCACCACTTATATGAGCAAGTGTACTAAATCGCTTGATTCCGTACTTAAGATGGATGGCCATGATCCCACATGGATGATGGGAATTCATCAAGCTCTTGATTGAGATAGGACTTAGGTCCACACTTCAATCTCGAACTCGGAATCTCTTGGCAAATTCGGCAGAACCGCTCTCCGAAATCAGGGATTTATTATAGGATATTGTTACTCCTAATTTTCCAAGAGCAGACTCATAGACCTTAACCACTTCCTTATCAGCGATGACAACGTCATCACCGAGTACACCGTACTTAGTAAAGCGAACACCTGGATACACCTACACCTGGTCTGCACAATACCAAATCAAAAGATGATGAGATAGTGCAAACAGAGGCCAAGACGCATGAGATCCTAACGGTTGTCCAGCCACAAACGCTATTTGAGAAAACTTTCGTTTAACAAAAGTTTTCTCAAATATGTTCCAAGCCAACGTCGAATTAACAAGGCTGGAAGCGAACGACCGATCAAATAGGAATTGCATAACTTCGAAGAGAAATAACAACGGCCATCTATCCGTGGCTGATTTCAAATCGAAGGAATAACAAATCCTACTGCCAACTAATCTGTCTAGAGGACGGCTTTGTTCAAAGGTTCCATCCATTGGGATGCGACGTAGAACTTCAGCCAACCAGTCATGGACTGGTCGTAATAACCTCTGATTGATATAGTTACCTATGGCAAATATCCGTCTTTTCCCCCTCCCTCAACACTACAACCTAGACGACCAGTAATTGGAGGGATACCCATCTCATCCACTGATGGAAGAGTTGGTCCGATTCTTTTTTCGAACCAATCGAGATCGATACCAGTGAACAATTTCTTATTTTTTTCCAGTGGATATCAAACTCGTGGGTACCACAAACAACCCTGGGACCACTGCTGGCCCAGCGAATGAACACCTAATAATAAAAACGGAAAAGCCGCCAACTCATAAGACAGTGACGTAAACACAGATCGAGTCTGCATCAACTCTTTGTCCTTGAGCTTTAAGCGTTTCTGCCATATTTGATTTGCAGGGTTAAACGATGAGTCGGCAGGGCCTTCCAAGTTGGACTCCACACCATCGTTTATAGTCGAAAAGAAGAGTCACAAGAGGTTTTTAAAACAAAAAAAAAAATGGATCTTCTTTAAATATTTCTAACTTCGAATTCTCTTTATTTTTATTCCCATCCATATAAGAAGTTTTATAAACTTGGCTATCTTTATAGAATGTCTCTTGAAAGTTGAATTCATCCCTTGTTTTTTCCTTTCCATTCACTCGGATCTCTTCCCTTTCATCGATTTTGTCCGGATCCTCCTTTTCTTCCGAAAAAAGAGAAGGATCTTCTTCGGTGGATCCCTCTTGTTCCTGTTTAGTCCCCTTCGTTTCGAAAG
>Ga0157360_1000212_pt1 | contig 25293 bp, 21 predicted proteins | sample AttlaeALBM1_FD_111483 | JGI IMG/M metagenome (GOLD analysis project Ga0157360, IMG submission 111483) | Fungus gardens microbial communities from leaf cutter ant in Ribeirão Preto, State of São Paulo, Brazil - Atta laevigata ALBM1 | ecosystem: Host-associated > Fungi > Mycelium > Unclassified ...
ACCAGCTTGTAAGCTTCGCGCAATTTACTGATGACATCCGCATCAAAACCGCGACGGCGCAGTCCTTCAATATTGATTCCGTGCGTTCTTGCCGGATTTCCATTGGCAATAGTATAGGCTACGATATCCATACTCACAGCCGCCAAACCACCAATCATCGAGTGGGAACCAATGCGGCAGAACTGATGAATAGCAGCCAACCCGCCAATAATGGCGTGATCACCAACGGTAACGTGCCCAGCGAGTGTCGCGCTATTAGCCAGAACACAATGGTCACCAATAACACAATCATGGGCTATGTGGGCATAAGCCATCACAAGGTTATCGCTACCGACACGGGTTTCCCAGTTATCCTGAGCTGTGCCTCGGTGGACGGTAACGCTCTCACGGAAAATATTGTTATCACCGATAACGAGACGCGTGCCTTCCCCGTGATATTTTTTGTCCTGACATTCTTCGCCGATGGATGCAAACTGGAAGAAACGGTTGTTTTTACCAATGGACGTTGGCCCTTTGATAACAACGTGTGATTCGATAACACATCCAGGGCCAATCACAACATCAGGCCCAATCACGCTGTAGGGGCCGACTTTTACGTCTGGAGCCAACTTGGCGCCAGGATCTATGATTGCAGTGGCGTGTATCAATCGAGTTTCCTCTCAGCACACATGATATCAGCTTCACATACAAGCGCCTCATCCACACTGGCCTTGCAAGCAAATTTCCAGATGCCACGGCGTTCCTTGACGATCCATGCTTCCAGGATCAACTGATCGCCCGGTACGACAGGGCGTTTCAGGCGAACATTATCACTGCCGACATAATAATAGACATAGCCATCACTCGGCCGCTTATTACCTGTTTTGAAACCGAGAATCCCGGCTGCCTGAGCCAGGGCTTCAGTAATCAGAACGCCTGGCATGATCGGGTGCTCAGGAAAGTGCCCACAGAAAAAATTTTCGTTAAAGCTGATATTCTTGTAAGCCTTGATATAGCTACCTTCTTCCAGTTCGACAACGCGATCGACCAAAAGGAAGGGGTACCTATGGGGTAAGAATTCCTGGATTTCCTTGATATCCATGACCATGCAGAAAACCTCTGAGACAAATGCCTCTTATAAAAACAATTCGCCTGTAAATACAAGCGTACGAAAAAAACACCCCGCTGTGTACTGTGCACAACATTCATGCGTGACAATTTGTATGTCACGACATTGCCTGTTCACAAGTAGTCATTACCTGAAAGCAATGACTACTTGTGAACAATGACGATGAAATGGCAACAACGGAGCAACAAATATACAACTACCCTAGCGGAAACTTTATATGCTGACACGAAAAAGGTAGAAGCGCAGGCTTCCACCAATCAATGTTCAGCCGCCCTGCGTAAGGAACACTCCACAGGATTCTAGGACTTTTCTAGTTTATTCAGGCGCTTGGCCAAAGAATCGAGCTGTCTGAATCGGACGACACTTTTGCGCCATTGTGCATTGGGCATAACCCCGGTACCGGAGGAATATACCCCAGGCTCGGGAATCGAATTGGTCACCATGCTCATGCCCGTCAACGTGACGCCGTCAGCAATTTCGATATGACCACCCAGTCCGACACCACCGCCCAAAAGGCAGCCACGACCGATCTTTGTCGAACCTGCCACCCCGACACAACCCGCCAAGGCACTGTGATCGCCCACCTGCACATTATGTGCAACCTGAACCTGACTATCTATTTTAACATCATTTCCAATCACTGTGTCGCCGAGCGCACCGCGATCAATGCTGGAGCACGCTCCGATTTCGACATCATCACCGATGATGACACTGCCGATTTGTGCAATCTTGACCCAGTTCTTTCCTGTATGAGCAAAGCCGAAACCGTCCCCACCCACCACAGCTGAGCTATGAATGATAGCACGCTTTCCGATCATCAGGCCGTGATAAAGTGTCACATTAGGGTATAACAATCCCTCTTCGCCAATCTCGGTATCATCTCCAATAAAGCAACCTGCGCCGACACGGGTCCCACGTCCGATACGAACGTGCGCTCCAATAACGACATTCGGACCAATCGATACATCTTCACCCAGCTCAGCCGTTTCACTAATGGTGGCAGAAGGATGGATGCCTGCTTCAAACATTTGTTCTGTACGAGCAAAACAAGGGGACAACAGTGCAAAACCGAGGTAAGGATTTTTAAGAACCAGCGCATTGGTAGGACACGCATCTGCATGCTCAGCCGAAACCAACACAGCTGCCGCCCGAGTGTTCTCCAAATGTTTTAGGTAAGCAGGGTTTGCCAGGAAAGCGATATCGTCAGGACCTGCATCCTGCAACGTTGAAAATCCGGTGACCTGGCGAGAGGCATCCCCTTTCAGGGTAGCTTGCGCTTTTTCAGCAAGCTCTCCTAACGTCCAGCCAGTGGTAGAAGAGGTATTCATGTTCATTCGCTTAATGACCAATGGCGCACGAGTGCGCCATTGAAGAAGTGAAAACGTCTGAAGGCAACATCATAACGGTACACACTTACCGACAGCCCATAGATATACCATAGCAAGTGAAATCCGTGGGAGGCCTGAACCATCATGGGCATTGCATCAACCTTGAAAGGCTGAATTAACCGCGATTGTAGGCTGCAGTCACTTCGTTGGTCAGATCAAGTGCATCGGGTGCGTAAAGTACAGCAGAACGATCGATCAGGACATCAACGTGGTGTGCACGAATGACAGACTGCATTGCACGCTGAAGGCGAGGACGCGCCTGCTGAAGAAAGTTTTGCTCAGTCTGCTGGCGTACCTGCTCAAGGTGATCACGCTTCTGCTCGAATTCGGTGCCCTGAGTCTGAAGCTGCTTGATCAGATTGTTGCGTGCACTTTCTGACATGGTTGAGCCATCGCGCTGCAGGCGATCCTGAAGCTGCTGTACACGTTGACCAAGAGATTCAACCTGCTGTGGCTGATTGCCCAGTTGATTACGCAGCTGATTGATGGACTGTTTCGCGGCGGTTGTATTCATCAATGCCTGCTGCCAGTCAACAACCGCAACTTCGTTGGCCTGAGCCGCGAAGGAAGTACCCATTACGGCTGCAGCCAATCCTACAGCAATCCCTAATTTACGCATGTAATTAACTCCTTGTAGAAAATCGGCACGTTATCAACACATCACAGGATATGCCTGATAACGATGAGATACTTGCTTAAAGCGCCTAGGCACCTATTTTATCAAAACGTGAACGACTCGGGTCTACGCGAGCCGATACAGCGCCATGAACTTACGCCATCCGTTCCATCGCTTTCAGATTCATGCTTTCATTATTTCCGTAAGGCTCTATGCAAAACCACCAGCATAGAGCCTCTAGTACAGAAACAACTGCATTCAGCGATTCTTAGAACGTTTGTCCCAAAGAGAACTGGAAGAACTGGGATGCAGCATTGTTCGCCTTGTGAATCGGACGCGACACACTGAAACTCAGTGGACCGATGGCTGTTAGCCAATTCAGGCTGATACCCGCAGCAACATTCATCTGATTCAAGTGGACACCAGATTGACAAGAGGACTGAGGCCCACCCGCTGTTGAGTAACATTTGGACAAATAGGTGTTACCTGCATCCACGAAGACAGAGGTCTGCACACGACGGCTGTTATGCATAAAGGGTGTCGGGAAAATCAGATCCGCAGAGCCGGCAACCAGGATATTCCCCCCCAGAGTATAGCGATCCCCATCACCACGACGGGTAGTACGCTGACCTAACGCCTGGCTCCTGAAACCACGTACAGATCCCAGGCCGCCCGCATAGTAGTTTTCGAAGAACGGGAAGATACTGGTTTTACCGTAACCATGACCGTATCCCAACTGGGTACCAAACTTCAGTGACCATCCCGGTGTGAGTGCGAAATACTTCTGGCCATTATAGGTCAGCTTGTAGTACTGAACATCACTCCCCGGCCCCGTCGCTTCGAGGGACAGCTGCTGATTACTCCCCGCCGTAGGCATAATACCGTAGTTGAGGTTATTACGTGTCCAGCTCGCCGACAGCATGTAGTCATTGTAGTGGCGACCATGCTGTTTGATGTAATCGAAGATTTCCCAGGGTGTTTCCCTATAACTCTTGATATCACGATGCTCAGCGCCGATACCAAAATTCATGCGGGAAAGATCACTGATCGGATAGCCGAAATTGACACCCCCGCCGTAGGCATTACTGGAGAATGCCGATACATCAGTATCGTTGTTATCGTAATCGTACTTGTTGTAGTACAGATTGAAACCACGAGAGATACCGCTGAGCGTCCAATAAGGATTGGTATAGGCAAAGTTCAGGTTAGTGTAATAATCACTACGTGAGGCGCCTACATCAACTTCATTACCCGTTCCGAGGAAGTTCGGCTGAGAGAGAGACAAGCCATAAATCAGGCCTTCAGACTGGGCAAAACCCAGCGAGGCGGAAATACTGCCTGAAGGTTGCTCTTTCACCGTATAATCGACATCCACTTCATCGGGATGTCCCGGTACAGGAACGGTTTTTTCTTCTACATCACTGAAGAAGCCCAAACGTTGAAGTGCCAAGCGCGACAACTGAATATTCTGTGAGGAAGCCGGGGAGCCTTCCATCTGCACCATTTCACGGCGAAGCACCTGATCTTCAGTCGTAGTATTCCCGATAAAATTGATACGTCTAACGTAGGCACGGTGTCCCGGGTCAATGTTGAAGACAACCGTTGCCGTATCATTGGTGTCATCTGTTTCAGGAACAACATTCACCTTGGCAAACGCGTAACCTTCATTACCCAGCGCCTGCTTGATCGCCTGGACAGAGTCATCCAATTCACTTTGATTGTATACCTGACCAGGCTTGGCATTGATCAGCTTGCGAATCTGGCTTTCATCCATGCCCAAACGGCCAGAGAAAGCAATTTTGCTGATGGTGTAACGAGCGCCTTCATCCACATTCACATTAACGTAAATATTGGCAAGATCCGGGCTAATGGATACCTGAGAGGACGTCACACGGAAGTTGGCGTAACCACGGTCCTGATAAAAGCTTTTAAGGGAATCCAGATCCTTGTCAAAGGCATCGTGTGTATAGCCATTGTGGGAGAACCAGCCAAAGAACCAGCCAGGGTGGTCTGCCAAGGATAACTGGCGACGCAGTTCACCATCACTAAACGCATGATTGCCGACGAAGTTAATCTGACGAATGCGGGCAGTGCCACCTTCGTTGATATCGATATTCACCTGAACGTTATTGGCGTTCACCCTGGTAATGGAAGTCTTGATCTGAGCATTGAAACGCCCTTGGGACTGGTATTCGTTCTCAAGCTGCTGCTGAACATCATTCAGGGTGGAACGTTGTAATACCTGGCCACGCACGATACCCGCCTGAGCCAATCCCTTGATCAGATTGTCCGTTGGAATCTGTTTGTTACCGGTAATATGAATACGGGCTACTGAAGGGCGCTCCTTGACATGAATCAGAAGGTTGCCGCCTTGGCGAGAAAAACTGACATCATCAAAAAGGCCGGTATGGTAAAGCGCTTCACCCGCCTGATTCAGGGAACTCTCATCCAGTGCATCGTTAGGCCCCAAGGGCAAAACATTGAAGACTGTACCTGACGAAACCCGTTGCAACCCTTCAACACGAATGTTCGAAATGGGAAAAGACGCCGCCATGACTGCCTGAGAGCTGCCTAGCAACAGTGCTGCCAAACCAATGGTCTTTATTTTCATACCGTCCTTTCGCTTCTTTCGGGTTGCATTTTTGTTAATTCCACCGCTAGACACAATAGAGATTTCCATCAATCCATCTGCGAACTGGCACCATAACACACGCTACTTATCATACAAGTGCGATTAGTCATACAAGTGCAATTAGACTCATTCTCGCATGACACTACAACATAGTTAAGCCTATTATGACGCTATTTAACTTAAGTCATTCTTATAAGCCACTAGGCTTGGGCATTCAGCAAGGTAAAATAGCAAGGGTACTACACTACACGCATATCTGAAAAAGTGTGTTGATTTACCGCCAACGCAAAAAAATCGGCCCTTTTATAAACGCATAATGTCGAAATAGAACGCCATGATCATGACAATGGCTACCAGAGTAACGCCAATCTGCAACCCTGTCAGCTGCACCTTTTCTGAAAGGGGGCGCCCACGAATGGCTTCTATAACGAAATACAACAAGTGACCGCCGTCCAATACGGGTATCGGCAATAGATTAATAACACCCAGACTAATCGACAGATAAGCCAAAAAACCGATAAATGATTCAACACCGTTGCGAGCAGAAGCACCGGCCACACGGGCAATGGTGATAGGGCCCGACAAATTGCGTGGTGATATCAGACCAACCACCATTTTCCTTAGCGAATCTACTGTTAGCCACGTCATTTCACCTGTCTGACGCGCCGCCTGTGGCAGTGCAGCCAGAGGTGAATAATGCACATTACGAAGATACTGGTGGGGATAAGGCTCTGCTTGAGCGGCAGCACCAATATAACCTTCATGCATTCTGTTTCCCGATGACTTCGACTCCGGCGTCAAATGAATAGTTCCCAAAGAGCCATCAGAATGACGCACTTCGAGCACCAGCGTTTTACCGGGGGATTGGCGTACCTGTTCAGCAAATTGCTCCCACTGACTTACTCCTTTTGACTGACTGGAGAGAATATTATCTCCCGCTTTCAGGCCGGCACGCGCTGCAGGACTTCCTTTCATCACATAACTGATTCGAGCGGGGATTGGCGGCTCCCAAGGGCTGATCCCCAAGGCAGGAAGTGGGTCTGGTGGGTTCTGCCCAACAAGGAAATGAGACACGGGAAGCGTATGCATTTGCCCGTCCGCCGTCTCGATCTGAATTGGCGAGTTCTGACCAATCAAAGCGAGTAGAGCAAGGTTCGTTTCCTGCCAGGAGCGTACATTACGCCCTTGTACAGCAGTAATTTCCTCACCTGTTCTCAAATGGCTTGACTCTGCAGGTGACGAGTGGAAAATAGTACCGACGACAGGAGCAATCCCTGTGACCCCATGAATAAACAAAATCCAATAGAGAAGAAAGGCAAGAAGGAAATTGGCGATGGGCCCGGCAGCAACAATCGCGATACGCCGGAAAATACTCTTGCGATTAAAGGCAAAAGGAAGCTCATTTTGAGGAACCGGTGCTTCACGCTCATCAAGCATCTTGACGTATCCGCCAAACGGGATGCAGGAAATGGCAAATTCAGTACCGGATACACCTTTTCGGAGATATATCGGTTTGCCAAATCCAATGGAGAAACGGAGCACCTTAACGCCACAACGGCGTGCCACCCAGTAATGGCCGAATTCGTGAAATGTAATCAGAATCCCGAGCACCACGATAACGGCAACGATATTTTCCACGGTATCCATGGTCACGATCCTGAACAGGAGGAAACACGCCTGATCGAGCGCAATCGAGTGTATCGATCAGGTTAATGAACAATCCACGGCAAGAAGAGCGCAAAAAGCGGGACAGCTGCCGTCAGACTATCAATACGATCCAGAATACCACCATGCCCGGGGAGCAATTGGCTCGAATCCTTCACATTACTGTGGCGTTTCAACATGCTTTCCAGCAAATCACCCAATACGGATGCGAACGTTATGATCCAGGTCACTATCAACAGGCAAATAAAGCCACCCAAACTGATATGCTGGATGAACGTCATGATAATGGCAAACAGAGAGGTACCGACCAGGCCTCCATAGACGCCTGCCCAGGATTTCCCGGGACTGACGCTGGGCGCCAACTTGCGATTACCGAATGCGCGACCGGCAAAGTAGGCAGCTATATCCGCCCCCCAAACAACAAACAACACATACAGAAGCCACCACGGCGCAATGCGCAACTGATTAAGCGCCATCCAGCAGGGAACGAGAGCCACCACTCCCATGAGCAATCGGGTGTTACGCGCGGCCCATTGAGCTTCCCACTTGGGGTAGCCCATAACCCAGAAGGTATTCAGCACCCACCCCCAAAACGCCAACCATAATGGCCAGCGCTGCCAAACGATTCCACTGGACCAGACGAGAGAGAGAATAACCCCCAAGCCTAAAGCTATAGCAAGACGCTCCTGCTTTTCCTGATACCCCGCAAGATTGGCCCACTCCCACCCGCATAACACGACGACCAGGCCAACAAAGCTGGCGAACCAGCCGCCGGTCAGCGTGAAGAGCAGCACCAGCGAAATAGGCCCAATAGCCAGGGCTGTCAAAAATCGTTGTTTAAGCACCCTGTACCTCTATTTGCTCATCAGTCATACCAAAACGCCGAGTACGCTTTGAAAAGGCGGCCAATGCTTCATCAAAGGCATCCGCTCCAAAATCAGGCCAGTAGTAAGGAGAAAAATATAATTCCGAATAGGCCAACTGCCATAACAGAAAATTACTCACACGCTGCTCACCACTGGTCCGAATACAAAGATCCACATCGGGGATCTTGTGTTGCATGGCTTGATCAAGCATTTGCTCGCTAATGGCATGGGCCGCCAGTTCACCCTCTTCCACTTGCTGAGCCAACTGACGAACCGTGTCAGCAATGTCCCATCGGCCACCATAATTTACTGCTATATAAAGATGTAACCCATCATTGGCACGTGTTTTCGCTTCTGCACCTTCAATGAGCTTAATGAGTGAACCATGCAATCGGCTACGGTCCCCCACTACGGATAAGCGAATATTATTACGGTGAAGCTTGCTGACTTCACGTTTAAGAGCAATCACGAAAAGCTCCATCAAGGCACGGACCTCATCCTTGGGGCGCTTCCAGTTTTCACTCGAAAAAGCGAACAGGGTAAGGTGTTTCACCCGCTTCTCCGCAGCACGGCGAACAACTGCACGAACAGACTCTACACCCGCATGATGCCCACGAATAGCTGACAACCCCCGAGCTTTCGCCCAGCGATTATTACCATCCATGATAATGGCAACATGGCTGGGCGTTACACACTTCTCTGAGGTGATAGATGCCTTGTTCGCTGATAATAACGACATAAGGTATTAGACCTGCATCAAGTCTTGTTCCTTGTGTTCCAGCAACTGGTCCACTTCCGCGATATGCTTGTCAGTCAGTTTCTGGATAGCATCTTCCGCCTGGCGCGCTTCATCTTCGGAAATGTCCTTGTCTTTCAACAAATTCTTGACATCGTTGTTCGCGTCGCGACGAATGTTGCGAATCGCTACCTTGCCTTGCTCTGCTTCAGCACGTGCCTGACGTGTATAGCCACGACGGGTTTCTTCTGTCAGAGGCGGCATGGGGACACGAATAACTGTGCCCGCAGTGGCTGGGTTCAGTCCCAGATCAGAAGTAATGATAGCTTTCTCGACCTTTGGAACCATAGGCTTTTCCCAGGGCACAACGGCCAGAGTACGCGCATCTTCTACATTGATATTGGCTACTTGACTAATCGGCACGTCGCTTCCGTAATAATCAACCGTCACCGCCTCCAGTAGGCTGGGGTGCGCGCGCCCTGTACGAATTTTGTTGAATGCGGACACCAAAGACTCGACACTCTTTTTCATGCGGCTTTCAGCGTCTTTTTGAATATCTTTAATCACGAATATTGTCCTTTGAACAGCGGGCTTTCAACGATAGTGGGCGGGAGCTACAACAGCCTACACCTAAAACCCTAGACCTTGTGCATGAGCGGCTAACTCAACATGGATAAAACAGATAACTGGCAGCCACATCACACATTGTATACCATCGATAGATATAAATTTTGCGTGCTTTAGGCTGTCTGACTCTTCTCGACAGCACCTTGAGCGATCAGTGTCCCTTCCTTGCCCCCCATCACCAGATTGAGTAATGCTCCCGGTTTGGTCATGTCAAAGACACGAACAGGCATGTCATGATCACGTACCAGACAAATGGCGGTCAAATCCATAACACCCAGCTTCTGATCAAGGACATCATCATAGCCCAAACGTTCATATTTAATAGCATCAGGATTCTTCACAGGATCGTCGTCGTAGACGCCATCCACCTTGGTCGCCTTGATCACAACATCTGCATCAATTTCGATGCCGCGCAAACAGGCTGCAGAATCTGTCGTAAAGAAGGGATTACCGGTACCGGCAGAAAAAATGACGACATCACCGCTACTCAGATAACGGATCGCAGCACGGCGATCGTAGTGCTCTACAACACCACTCATGGGAATAGCAGACATGACACGTGAGCGAATACTGGCACGCTCCAGAGCATCTCGCATGGCCAGGCCATTCATGACGGTCGCCAGCATACCCATGTGATCACCTGTAACACGTTCCATGCCAGCGGCATTTAATGCAGCACCACGGAACAGATTACCACCCCCGATCACTAGCCCAACCTGGACACCAATACCCACCAGCTGGCCGATTTCCAACGCCATTCTATCAAGGACCTTAGGGTCGATACCAAAATCAAGCTCACCCATCAGGGCTTCGCCCGAAAGCTTTAAAAGGATACGTTTATATTTGGCGTTACGATCATTGTTTACGGCCATGCGCTTTATCTCCGGCAAGCTTGGGGAATGCGTTGAGACAGGAATCCAGCATTTCTGATAAAAATTCGGCGCTGCGCTAACGCAACGCCGATGATGGAGGAACCACCGCTATTAGCTACGGCGAGCCTGCTCCATAACTTCTTTGGCGAAGTCCACTTCTTCTTTCTCGATGCCTTCACCAACTTCGAAACGAACAAAGCTGACAACTTCACCGCCCGCCTGTTTGGCGAACTCGGCAACGCTCTGATTCGGATCCTTGACGAAAGGCTGATTTACCAGGCTGTTTTCAGCCAGATATTTTTTCAGACGGCCCTGAACCATTTTTTCTGCGATTTCAGCAGGTTTACCTGCCATATCAGGCTGTGCCAGGATGATCGCTTTTTCATGATCCAGCTGTTCCTGAGGCATATCTTCAGGAAGAGCCACTGCAGGGTTGATTGCAGCCACGTGCATGGCAATATCGCGTGCAGTTTCTTCGTTGCCACCTTTCAGGACAACCACCGCACCGATACGATCACCGTGTACATAGCCACCAACAACGCCCGCTTCAGGTGCTTCAACAACCGCTGCACGACGCACACTGATGTTCTCGCCGATTTTCTGAACCAGCTGATGACGTGCTTCTTCCAGCTCACCTTCCATCAGGGAAGCAACATCGGTGTTTTTGGTTTCAAAAACACGGTCAGTCACTTTCTGGGCGAAGCCCTTGAAGTTGTCATCACGCGCGACGAAGTCGGTTTCAGAGTTAACTTCAACCAATACAGCATAGCTGGAATCGTCAGCCACACGAACAGTAATAATGCCTTCAGCGGCAATACGGCCCGCTTTTTTGGCGGATTTCAGACCGGCGCTTTTACGCAGGTTGTCGATCGCAAGCTCGATATCCCCGTCAGCTTCCTGAAGTGCCTTCTTGCACTCCATCATTCCAAGCCCGGTACGCTCACGCAGTTCCTTGACCAGAGAAGCACTGATCGCTGCCATATTGAATTCTCCATTATTCAAGACCGGATCGTTGACTCTCCGGCCATAGAGTAAACAGGACCATACACATGAACAATGTATGGCATCGATTTTGCAAAACCTAGAGACGAAGGCTTCGAAAAACCCTACCTACTGGACTGGTCAGTACCGAAAGGCAACTCACCAGCATATTAAACAGGTATATAAAAGGGGGCCAAGGCCCCCTCTTCCTTCGAGCCTATTCCTGTGCCCGAAGCCAATGACGATTATTCGCCTTCGGTGACAACAGTTTCTTCAACTTCAACGAACTCGTCAGGACGACCTTCTTTTGCACGTGCTACGGCATCAGCAATAGCAGTCACATAGATCTGGATCGCACGAATGGAGTCATCGTTACCCGGGATAACATAATCCACACCGTCAGGGTTGGAGTTACTATCCACAACACCAATAACCGGAATACCAAGCTTGTTTGCTTCATTGATGGCAATACGCTCATGATCAACGTCGATAACGAACAGTAGATCAGGCAGACCACCCATGTTCTTGATACCGCCGATGGAACGCTCGAGCTTTTCCTGCTCGCGGGTTGCCATCAGGACTTCTTTCTTGGTGAGCTTGTCGAAAGTACCGTCATCATGCATCTGTTCGAGTTCACGCAGACGCTTGATGGACTGACGAATGGTTTTGTAGTTGGTCAACATACCGCCCAACCAGCGATGGTTGACGTAAGGCTGACCTACACGGGACGCTTCTTCAGCAATAACCTTGCTCGCAGCACGCTTGGTACCCACGAACAGGATTTTGTTGTTGTTAGCAGCCATCTTCTGGACAGTCGCTGCTGCATCATTAAGAGCAGGCAGAGTATATTCCAGGTTGATGATGTGAATCTTATTACGCGCACCGAAAATGTACTCGCTCATTTTCGGGTTCCAGTACTTGGTCTGGTGACCGAAGTGCGCACCTGCCTTCAGCAGGTCAATCATTTTAACTGCCATGATACTTCTCCTTGGTTTGGGTTACGCCTCCACGCACCCCATGGATCCGACCGCAATGCGGCACCCGGGACCATGTGACGGAACGTGTGTGGTGTCATAGTTACTATAACGGTTATCAAACGCTGTATTGGCAACCAATGCCATAAGCGCGTGCGCTATAAAGTGATATTAGCCGAGTCCATTGACTCCCCATCGCTCCGGCAATCATGACATGCAACATGGCACAACTCCGTGGGGTAGAGGAGACACAAAAAACTCAGGCGCGGTTTTATACCACAAAACGCCATCAAAAAGAAGTCTGGGCAGCGCCCAAAGCATGATATTCATGAAAAAATGGCAGTTTCTTTCATCCCATTGATGCGAGATGCTGTTCAAGGCGATATGCTGGCACCATTGACAGGAAAAAGCCGTGTGCCTTCAGCTCTCCTAATCATCTTTTGAGAGCGGGTATTTAGAGTTGGATGCGCTAACATCCAGACATATACGTTCAGACAGGCTTTTTTCGACAACACTATATTCAGCTAACCGACTTATACAAACGACTTCTGAAGAATCCTATGAGCATTCCTATCTATAACCCTGATGATATCGAAAAACTACGCGTGGCAGGTCGCCTGGCTGCCTCAGTTCTGGAGATGATCAAGCAACACGTCAAGCCCGGCATTTCCACAGGCGAGCTGGACCGCATCTGCCATCGTTATATCGAAGATGAAATCGACTCTGTATCAGCGACCATCGGCTATCATGGCTACCAGCACGCCAGCTGTATTTCCTTGAACCACGTGGTTTGCCATGGCATTCCCGACTTCGGCAAGAAACTGAAAAAAGGTGACATCCTCAATATAGATATCACAATCATCAAGGACGGTTACTACGGCGATACCAGTGCCATGTTTATCGTGGACGAAAACATCAAGGGCGAACGCCTTTCCCGAGTGACACAGGAATGCCTGTATGAAGCCATGAAGCTGATGCGTCCCGGTGTCAAACTGTCCGATCTCGGGCGCGCCATTCAACAACATGCAGAAAGCAATGGTTATAGCGTGGTACGCGACTACTGTGGTCACGGTATTGGTAAGGACTTCCATCAGGAACCACAGGTGCTGCATTACGATGGGTATGACACTCATACAGATGCCACTCTGGAGGAAGGCATGTGCCTGACGGTCGAACCCATGATCAATGCGGGCAACTGGCCGACCAAAGTCCTGAAGGATGGCTGGACCGCCGTCACTCGTGACAAAAGCCTGTCCGCGCAATGGGAGCACACGCTGATCATCAGCAAGGGCGGCGTTATCGTTACCACCAAGCGTGAGGACGAAGATCTTTCCTTCCTGGGGGGAGAATACGCATAATCACACCCTCTGCCTCACCGCATTGCTATATGAGGAAATGCGTTACATCCTGGCGCCGCGAGCTATCTCCTGCGATGCCAGCAGTCAACAGCATGATGAAAAACATGTGACGAAAACGGATATTCATAACCCAACCCACGAAGATGTAATCGTCAGCCTATCTTCGTGGTGTTATTGACTTGCTTTGCCACAACTATTTATAAAGCGTTATATAACGTTATTCGAATATTCGAAGGACGGTTGATTTCCACTTATGTGTACTCATTTGAATTATTTCCATGACAGCCACTGGGGTGGGAAGCGCTGGTTCAAGCCTGGCAAATGAGTACCAGCCATAAATACTCGGATATAATCAAGTGAATCATCGTCTGTTTTTACAGGAACAGGTGATTTTATGAAAATCGAGTGCTTTAAGAAGCCTCATAATTATAGAATCTGAATAGTCAGGATTCTGAATACCCTGGATAGCGAGTGCTCTTGAAACATTGAGAGTCCTTCGAATTCGAGCCCTTTGGCCCTATACCGTGCGATCCCATACACGCCTATGTTGCTGCATCACTACGCTTTCACGCCGAATACCCGGATAATCGATGAGCCCCGTCTTCGTGAGGAACTCCACGAACTGAGCATCGAAAGTGGCGGAACGATTACGGCACGTCACATCAACCTGTTCAAGCAAGCACTCAAACAGGTTTCTGAACGTCTGGATGAAGGATTTTATCAGGGTGAGGATATACGTGATTTGGTCAGAAACCGCGCATGGGCGGTAGACAGGTTACTCACCATTGCCTGGCAGTTGATTACCTGGCCGGAAACAACACGTGAGATTTCATTGATTGCCGTGGGCGGTTATGGCCGTGGAGAGCTTCATCCCTACTCTGATGTAGATCTTCTCATTCTTCTGAGCGAAGACGATCCGCTCTTTCGTGAACCGCTTTCAATATTCATCACCTTCCTGTGGGATTTGGGCCTCAAGATTGGCCATAGCGTCCGAACAATGGATGAGTGCGTAAAGGAAGCACAAAATGATCTCACGGTCATTACCAACCTGCTGGAAACCCGTGTGCTCACAGGCAGTGAAGCATTGCACCAACAACTAATGCAGGAAACCAGCGTCGATAAAATGTGGTCAGCTGCTGAGTTTCTGAAGGCGAAAGAGGAAGAACAACGACTTCGACACAATAAATTCAACAATTCCGAATATGGGCTGGAACCCAATCTAAAAAACTCACCCGGTGGATTACGGGATCTCCAGACCATTTTATGGATAGCCCGCCGCCACTTTGGGCGCCAGCGAATCAGTGAGATTGTCGACCGCGGTTACATGACCGACTCGGACTGGCGAATTTACAGTCATGGCCAAGCATTCCTCTGGCAGATTCGCTATGCCCTGCATCAGACAACCCACCGCGCCGAGGATCGCTTACTATTTGACCACCAACGAGTCATAGCTAAAGTGCTCGGCTACAAGGATCGGCCAGGAAGTCTGGCAATAGAGCAAATGATGCGGCGGTACTACCGCATGGTGTCAGCCATGGTAGAACTGAACGATATGCTGCTGCTCCATTTCGAAGATCTGATGCTGCCGAAACCGGATCAGAAGGCCGACGTAGTACTCAACAAACGCTTCAGCCTAAAAAATCAGCGGTTAAAAGCGCGAAGCCCGCTGATTTTCAAACGCCGCCCCGGGGCATTGCTGGAACTGTTCGTACTACTGGCCCAGAATCCTTCCATCAAAGGGGTGGATGCCAATACAATCCGCCTGATTCGGGAAAACCGCCATCTGATCAATCAGGACTTTCGCCGGGATGTTCGCCATCGTAGCCTGTTCATGGAACTTTTGCGGAGCCCTGGAAACGTACCCAAGCAGTTGGCCCTTATGGCCCGCTACGGCGTACTGGGAAAATACCTGCCGGAATTCGATCAGATCGTCGGTTTGATGCAGTACGACCTCTTCCATATCTATACCGTCGATGCACACACTCTCAATGTGTTGGCACGTATGCAAAGCTTCCGGATGCCGTCTGAAGCCAACAAGTTCACTCTTGCCAAACAGATCATTCCTCACCTGCCCAAACTTGAGCTCTTATGGATCGCTGGTTTATTCCATGACCTCGGTAAGGGGCGCGGCGGAGATCACTCTCGGGTGGGAGCAGAAGATGTCCGCCGGTTCTGTCAACGCCACGATCTTTCCAACCGCGATACCATGCTGGTCACCTGGCTGGTGGAAAACCATTTGCTCATGTCATGGACGGCGCAAAAACGAGACCTGGCCGAACCGGATGTTATCCGCGAGTTTGCCCTCAAGGTGCGCAACGAAGAGTATCTGGACTACCTTTATCTGTTGACCGTTGCGGATATTGATGCCACCAATCCGTCTCTGTGGAATGGCTGGCGTTCAGCACTATTGCGCGTACTGCATGAAGAGACGCGCCGAGCGCTTTATCGTGGGCTAGACCATCCCATCAACAAAGCGGAGTGGGTTGCGAGCACGCGGCAGGAAGCAGCACAGCTTCTGAAGGCTCGACGTATCAATGAAAATCAGATCGAAAAACTGTGGGACTCCTTCGGCGACGATTACTTCCTGACTTACAGCACGCATGAAATCGTATGGCAGGCCATCGGCATTTTGCAAAATCAGAAACAGGGAAATCCCGTTTTGCCGCTGGTATTGATTAGCGCCCCTGCCGAAGGCGCAACCGATGGCGGTACAAAGGTCTTCCTTAACACGCCAGAAGCGCCCAACCTGTTTGCAGCCACAATGGCCGCACTGGAACAGGCAGAAGTCTCGATTCACGATGCACGAATCATTACGACCAAAGACGGCTGGACGCTCAATAGCTTCCTTCTGTTGGATGAACAGGGCCGAGTCATCAGAAACCCGCAACGCCTACGGAAGCTGCACCAGCACCTGACCAAAAGTCTAATTAATACAACCGAATACCCGAAAATCGTCAATCGGCACACGCCCCGCCAACTAAAGCATTTTCAAGTCAAGACACAACCGCATTTACGCCATGATAATCTTCACCAGCGCAGTATTCTGGAGATCATTGCGGCAGACCGCCCGGGTCTACTGGCACGTATCGGCCGTATTTTCCTTGAATTTGATATCTCAGTCATCAATGCGAAGATCGCCACTTTTGGCGAGCGTGTTGAGGACGTCTTTTTTATTACTGATGCCGAAGGCAAACCCCTTCAAAATGAAGAAAAAAACGCAGCACTTTTGAAAAGATTGCAAACAGTGTTGGATGCAGAGGCTTAATCGCTCATTCTTTGATAGACTTTGTCCCACTCAAAAGTGAAGGATTGCTGTGCGAGTCACCATCGTCTCCATAAGGCAATCGTCTTCAGAACGAGAAAGAACAAGCCAGTTATCATCAGTAAGGTAGCCATAAATCGTGTTGAATGTCATTACTTCAATAGTGAGCGATCCGGCTACATGGGAGTTCATATGTCATCGATAAAACTCTACGGGATCAAAGCCTGCGATACCTGCCGGAAGGCCCGCAAGCAGCTGGATGCATTGAAGGTGAGCTATACCTTTGTTGATCTCCGCGAAGAAGCCGCCCGACATGATGGGCAGCTCTCGACTTCACTGATACAGCACTTCTTCGATCAAGCTTCCTGGGAATCATTGATCAACAAGCGCAGCACTACCTGGCGGCAGCTTTCCGATGAAGAAAAGGCATCCCTCACTTCTCGAAAGAGCGCGGAAGCTCTCGCTATTCAGCACCCAACGCTGCTGAAGCGGCCGCTATTGGATGATGGAAAATCACTCGTTGTCGGACTGGATGAACAGGCCTACAAGGCACTGGTCTAATCTATTCACAGTTCGCCACCGGTTCGCACATATACATAGCCTGCCTGAAGAGGATTTACCGTATTCAGGCACTGATAATTTTAATTGGTAAGGATTCAAGATGTTCAGTTTCGCACTCGGTATCGGTACCCAAAACAAAAAGGGTGAATGGCTCGAGGTTTATTTCCCTGCGCCCCTACTTTCACCGGATGTAGCACCTGTCAAAGAAGCTCGCCGCGTGCTGGGGAACAGCGATGATCGCGTCGTTCCTTTCAACCATGCACACTGTCAGGAACTGGCGGCCGCGCTACGTGGCGCAGGCAATGATGCTCAAGCACAACTGGCGGAATCACTCAGTAACAGTCAGAAGCCATTGGTAGCCGTTTTTCTTGAGGAAGATGTTGCACCAAAGAGTGTTCCTGAAGCCTACCTGAAATTGCAGCTGCTTTCTCACCGTCTGGTCAAACCGCATGGTACAAAGCTGGAGGGTATTTTCGGCGTATTGAAAAACGTGGCGTGGACATCTGAAGGTCCCATTGATGTTGAAGAGTTGTCCGAACGCCAATTACAGGCCCGTCTGGAAGGCCGTACCCTCAGCGTTACATCTGTCGATAAATTCCCGAAAATGACGGATTATGTTGTGCCCACCGGCGTTCGTATTGGTGATGCTATCCGTATTCGTCTAGGTGCCTATCTGGGTGAAGGAACTACCGTCATGCATGAAGGTTTCTGTAACTTCAATGCCGGTACAGAAGGCCCCAATATGGTGGAAGGCCGCATTTCTGCCGGCGTTTTCGTCGGAGCTCATTCAGATTTGGGAGCGGGTTGCTCTACCATGGGTACGCTCTCGGGTGGCGGCGGTATCGTCATTTCATTCGGTGAGAACTGCCTGATCGGTGCCAATGCAGGCTGCGGTATTCCTTTGGGTGACCGCTGCACTATCGAAGCAGGCCTGTATATTACTGCCGGTACCAAGGTAACAGTCATTGATGCAGAAGGGAAAGAAGTAAACGTTGTAAGTGCTCGCGACCTGGCGGGTCAGTCCGACATGCTGTTCATTCGCCACTCTGTTTCAGGCCGTGTTGAATGTCGTATCAACAAATCTGCAATTGTGTTGAATGACGCACTTCACAGCAATAATTAAGACATTCGATTTCAACCTGTGAGATTCTTTCAATTTCAGGAAAAATCCACCCGAAAAGTGTACGTCGCGGAAGGAACTCCATGCGGCCAGTTTCTCGGGTGTCTTCCACAGGGATATGAAGGGTAAATCGCTGCTCATTTCGGCGAAGTACTCTTTTCGAATAATACCGTTACAGATGATGTCCCTCCCTACAAGGGCAGGACTTACCAAGGCGCTCTTCCATGTCAGAGAACACTTCATCCGGATACCCTACCGGGCACATAGATCCGACATCCCTGACCCCGACATTGGCGTTGGCCTGTGATCTTATTTCACGGCCCTCCGTTTCCCCTGATGATTGTGGATGTCAGACAGTCATCGCCGAACGACTGGAGAAAGTCGGCTTCACGGTCGAGTGGATCAATCTTGAAGGGGTCACCAATCTATGGGCGACCCACGGGGAAGGAAGAACGCTGGTTTTTGCGGGACATACTGATGTTGTCCCCAGTGGCCCTGAAACGCAATGGCATACCCCACCTTTCAAAGCGTGTATTGATGATGAAGGGTATTTGCGTGGGCGTGGTGCCTCAGACATGAAGGGTAGCGTGGCTTCCATGGTCGTGGCGTTGGAAGATTATGTCCGTCATACGCCTGACCATGCAGGACGCCTGGCCCTGCTCCTCACCAGTGATGAGGAAGGCCCTGCCATGTATGGCACGCGTGAAGTCGTTCGGCAGTTTGCCGCGCGTGGTGAACCGATTGACTATTGCATTGTTGGTGAGCCCTCCAGCACGGAAACGGTAGGTGACGTTATCAAGAATGGGCGCCGTGGCTCGATGTCCGGTTATTTGACTGTCGTTGGCCTGCAAGGCCATGTGGCTTATCCCCACAAGGCGCGCAATCCAATCCATATGATTGCCCCGGTACTGACAGCTCTAATCGCGGAACAGTGGGATAACGGTAATCATTTCTTTCCGGCTACCACGTTTCAAGTCTCCAATATCCAGTCAGGCACGGGTACAGACAACGTCGTTCCGGGAGAAGCCCATATCCGTTTTAATTTCCGTTTCTCTACAGAAAGCACCAGTGAATCCTTGCAGCAACGGACACATGCGATTTTTGCAGCACATGGATTGACTGAAGGCAGGGATTACCATCTGCAATGGAAAGTCTCCGGCGATCCCTTCCTGACTGAACCGGGGGATCTCCTGAATGCTGCTGTGGCTGCCGTCACCGAGCACACGGGGAAAGCACCCGAACTTTCTACATCGGGTGGCACCTCCGATGGTCGTTTTATCGCAACACTGGACGCTCAGGTCATCGAATTGGGGCCTGTCAATGCGACCATTCATCAGGTGGACGAACGTATCAGGGCCAGTGAACTTGATTCACTACGTGATATGTATGAATCTATTATCGCCAGGCTATTTGCCGCTTGAAGGACACTTATGACCGTCGAACGCTACCCTGATATTGAAGTATATTTCGCTCCACTGGATATTGACGCACTCAAAGCATGGATTCAGGAGCGAATCGGTGCAGAGCTGGCCAGCACCGGAAAAAACAAATGGCGGGGTCGTGGTGAATTCGAAGGGGTTGGTCTTCCTGTTTTGGTCATGGCCTTTGTCGCCGACGGCTTCGCCAGCTTATGGGTCGATAGCCCCCATTCTCCTTGGCCACGTGATATCGACTTGGCCCGTGATCTTAATGTCCATCTAAAGGTAGAAGTCCGTTGTTCATTGGGAGGCTGGCATCCGGGGGATGAACCAGACCGCTTCATGTGTCTTCAGCCTAATGGAGAGGAAACGGTTATCGAGTGGCCAGACCCAGCCCAATAAAAGTGTCCTCTCGTTGACCTCACATGTGTGTGAGTGGGTGCCCACTAGTGGCAACAAAAACCCCGATAGTCGTCATGACTCTCGGGGTTTTCTTCGGATCAGCCTGTTAATTTTCATTATTTCAAGCACATCCGACGTTCACTATTTCGCAACCTCACTTCTACAAACCCTAAAAATGCCAGTCCAGCACACGCGATAAAGGTATATCGGAGAAGTACACCAGGTCATGTATTGCAAAATCAGGTAATAACCGTTACATCCTCTGCCTGGATCCCACGGTCATTTTCTACAGCGTAATACCGAACACGCTGCCCTTCTACGAGTGTGCGATGACCATTACCACGGATAGCACGGAAGTGGACAAACACATCGTCACCGCCCTCTCTAGTGATAAAACCATAACCTTTATTAACATTGAACCATTTCACCACCCCAGCTTCACGATCATCATTCTCCAATTCAGGAATGGTCGTTTTTCTTGGGGAACTCCATTGAACGATCAATGTAGCAATTATCAGCACGATAAAAGCACCAATGAAAGCCATCAGATACAGGCGAAACAAACCTCCATCATGACCACGCGCAGCCACACCATCCAACCATTGGGAGTACAACTGGTGCTGAGGTAGCGAGACAAGGAAACCAATCAGAGGCGGTGCCAACAGTGCAAAAAGTACACTGATGGCAAGACAGCGTAAAAATGATTTGGAACTCATTACAATGTTTCTCTCATTCGAACATGATTAATAAAAAAGAAGCCTAATCGCAAGGCAAATGACACCTATCGGTATCACAATCCGTATTTAAAACCCGTTACTTAACAAATGAAGTGATGAAGGGGTGATACAAAAGACGACCCTATCAATAAAACACGTTATCATCTCTTCACTTATGCGATGTTGATACACATACCCTTGCGACAATGGCCCTCGAGTCAAGAGCCATCACAGGAATAGTAACATGCAAAAACAAGACCTGCTTGAACAACAGGACGCAAGAATCGAAGCATTGGAAATGCGCATCACCTATCAGGAGGACTGGCTGGAAAAGCTTGATACCCGAATTATTGAGCAAGAGAGAGAAATAGAGGCTCTCAAGCGAGTCAATCAATTATTGAGCGAACGATTGCAAGAACAGCGTGACAGCATGAATCAGGCACAGGAATGGCGCGCAGAAGACGAACGGCCACCCCATTATTAAGCATCTATCATGCCCAATGTCGAATCACAGGGGGGAAGGAAAAGTTCGGCACGAAAGCCCATACTGATCTGCCCTCCCCTGTGCCCAAATTCAATCGATGCTCCGGACTCAGTATGATGTCCCTATAGCCTTGCCAATATATTTTGTACAAATAGCTGGCTGATTAGACGCATTGACATGATGAATCCGATGGCTGACAAAGTTCAATTTCTACTGACATAAAATTTTCACTTATGGTATTTGTGTGGGCAACAAGCACATACTTATCATCATTAAAGGAAAATCAGACTCCTTTTGTCTGCATTGCCAATTAATACATTGGATTATTCAATGCCTTCGGAAAAAGGAGGTGTGCGCCCTTACCAACATATAATGTGAGTTGTTCAATGTCAGTTCCCCCTGTATCGAAAAAGAATGCAGCCCAGATTCTGCTTGTTCTTTCCCTGGCTTCATTCTTCCCTCCCTTAGCGACAGATATGTATCTACCGACTCTTGGTGAACTTGGGCATTATATGCATGCACCAGAAACAACCATGGAGATATCGGTCTCGGTTTTCTTTCTAGGTCTAGGCATAGGCCAACTCATCCTGGGCCCCATCATTGATAGAATGGGACGTAAGAAGCCACTCTTATATGGTACTGCCCTCTTCTGCATTACCACTATACTGATATTACTTACCCAGTCTGCCTCGTTCTTTTTAGTCCTGAGATTCCTGCAAGCATTGGGAGCATGCACAGGAATGGTCATTGGTCGTGCAGTGGTTCAGGATCTCTTTCAGGGCAAGGATGCAGAAAGGAAAATGAGTATTCTGCTCATGCTATCAGCCTTTGGCCCAATCATATCGCCATTATTGGGAGGGGTGTTGGCTTCATTCTTCCCATGGCAATCCGTCTTTATAACGATGTTGGTCATAGGAGTGGCGACTTTGGTGCTGGCTTGTTTTTTTCTGCCAGAGAGTCTTCCGAAGAGTGATAGAACCACCAGTTCATATCTGATGGCTTTCAATGATTATTTCCAGTTATGCAAGGATTGGCGCTATTGCTTGCCTGCAATCATGGCAGCGTTCATCATGTCATGCCTCTTTTCCTATATCACCGCCTCCTCACATGTACTACAAAACATCTTTGGCCTTAGTAAAATTGGCTACGGAATCGCCTTTGGTATCTTTGCGGCTGGGCTAGTGATTGCATCCTGGCTAAATGGGCGTCTATTGAAGCAATATAATGTGGCGAGCATAACACAAGCGGCCAATATCACTCTTGTCATCGCAGCCATCGTTCTCTACCTGGTCACGCCCGTCCACTCACTATTGCTATTGGGTATTCCTTTATGGATTTCCATCGCATTAATCGGTATGTTGATTTCTGATACTTCCATTGTCACCATGGAAAACACGGGGTCATTACACGGGAGTGGCTCTGCATTGTTGGGTGGATTACAGTTTGGAGTATCCTTTCTCTGCTCATCAATTGTCGGCAGCCATATTACATCGACTCCTCGCCCGATGGCATTGGGAATACTTATCCCATCCATAGTGGCCATGGTTCTCTGGTTGATTTTCAGGAAGCTGTTGAATGCCCGGAATAAAAAGGGAGAATATGCTCAAGAAACACCCTGAGCAATTTACTGGAACAACATGACTGGAAAATACGCTTCTTTGCCAAGAGCTATTTTCCTGTAAGAAATGAAGCCTCTATTGTAAACGAGGACCGTCCTCAAAGAGGAAGGTCCTCGCTCTGAATCATGCCATTGCTGAGAAGATTAAAGAATATTCATGCTCAGGCGTGAGGTACCGAGGGGCTCAGGTTGTCAATAAAGCGTTCTGCATCGAGCGCAGCCATACAACCGCTCCCGGCCGACGTAATCGCCTGACGATAAATGGAATCCGCCACATCACCAGCAGCAAACACTCCGGGAATGCTGGTTTGCGTTGCATTTCCCTGCGTGCCGGAGGCCACTTCGATATACCCGTTGGTCATTTCCAACTGACCCGCAAAGATGTCCGTATTTGGCTTATGACCAATAGCGACGAATAGCCCGGGCGCATGAATGTCAGACACAGTACCATCAATACGTGAACGGACCTTAACGCCCGTAACGCCAGACTGGTCCCCCACGACTTCATCAATTTCATGATTCCATAGCACCTCGATATTACCGTTCTCCACCTTATCGAAGAACTGCTTCTGCAAAATCTTTTCCGCCTTGAGGGAGTCACGACGGTGAACCAGCGTCACCTTGGACGCAACATTGGAAAGATACAGCGCCTCCTCAACTGCAGTATTGCCCCCTCCAACGACGACCACCTCCTGATTACGGTAGAAGAAACCGTCACATGTCGCACAGGCCGATACACCTTGACCGCGGAAACGTGCCTCAGACTCGAGTCCCAGATAAAGCGCTGAAGCGCCAGTCGCTATAATCAATGCATCACACTGATATACCGTGTCTCCTCCTTTCAGTGAAAACGGGCGTTCAGTCAACACAGCCTCAGTAATATAGTCATGAACAATTTCAGTATCGAAACGCTCAGCATGACGCCGCATACGTTCCATCAACTCCGGGCCCTGAACCCCGGCATCATCTCCGGGCCAATTATCGACCTCGGTGGTCGTGGTAAGCTGGCCGCCCACTTCTACCCCTGTAATCAGCATTGGTTTCAGGTTGGCTCGGGCGGCATACACGGCAGCAGAATAGCCTGCGGGCCCTGAACCCAGAATAATCAGTGAACGGTGAACTACATTGGACATGATTGCCTCATTACGCATGTGCGTTTAAAAACTGGAATGTAATAGACGTTAATCAAACGATCGTCCGGCTGCAAGTCCAGATCACGATTGAGTGCCTTTAAATACTTTATGAAAGTAATAGTTTAAATCTTGGGTCGTGCCTTGACCATTGACACTTGTTTTTTCCGCCAGGCAAACTCATCTTACCGATAACAAGTTTTTACGTGAGAGGGTTGATTTTCAGCGCTATCGTCAGCATCTAAGAGGTAATTGATATTTCCAAAAGTCTCCGTGCTCAGCCCAGGTTGAGTGTGGCGTAGAAAAGGTGATTCCACATGCCCATTGTTGATCCACGTACGGGGGCTCCCCTGTCCAGTGGTACGGCCGATGCCAGTTCCTCTCAGGGAAGTAATACGCAGAAAAGCTATAGCGTTGATGTTGATCTGAAAAATTTCCAACAGGTTGTGTTGGAAGGTTCAATGAAAGGCGCCGTACTGCTGCAATCATGGGATCCGCAAAGTGAAGATTGCCAACAGCTGAATGCCACATTGGAAACACTCGCCAATGAATATCATGGTGGTTTTACATTGGCACGCCTGGACGCCAAGGCCTATCCACAAATCACGTCTCAGCTGGGCATCACCTCGGTACCTGACGTCAAACTGATTGTGCAGGGCCAGCTTTATGATCAGTTTCAGGGCGCGCTACCCGAAAGCCAAATTCGTAAATGGCTCGGCCAATATGTGGAAGCACCACAAGATGCAGGGGTACCGCTAA
>Ga0157360_1000214_pt1 | contig 25083 bp, 24 predicted proteins | sample AttlaeALBM1_FD_111483 | JGI IMG/M metagenome (GOLD analysis project Ga0157360, IMG submission 111483) | Fungus gardens microbial communities from leaf cutter ant in Ribeirão Preto, State of São Paulo, Brazil - Atta laevigata ALBM1 | ecosystem: Host-associated > Fungi > Mycelium > Unclassified ...
AAAAACGTCAGCAGCAGCAAGAAGAACGCTAAATTGCTGACAGAATGAGCAAACGCGCGGCAGTGTAGTGAATCCTGCCGCTTAACTGCGGTATACTGCGCTGGCGTCTCCTTAGTTAAATGGGTATAGGAAAAAAATCTAATAACCTTTTATTTTTATTAGATTTATACCCATTAAACTAGCTTTTAGGGTACTCAAAAATGTACACAATTAGTCAAAATACTCTGGGTGTATAATTTTCAGATTATTAAAAAAATCTTCAAGGTCGGAAGGCACATTGCCGTCATGAGACCATGTCTCGCATGCGTCCACTACTTTGTTTTTTGCCTGGCCTCTTTTAACAGAATCATTGTCTCTGCCGCTTGCATCAAGAGGATTGAAATGTAAATTCGCTATGAAATTTCTGACTTTAATAGCATTACCAAATTTACTTCGCCCCATATAATCGAAGTAATTTGTTGTGTCAGCCAATGCGATAGCTACTGGATTTTTGATAAAATACTTATCAATTTCATCCATTAGACTTTCAATTTTTTTATAGCCTGAGTACTCACCAGAGTTGAGATACTTATACCATTTACTCAAGAATCTTTGTGGATTACTTTTCTGATAATAGATAAAAAAACCTGCATTTTTATCGTTAGTAACGTATCTGGTTAATAGTTGAAGCATCCCTTCAAAAACACCACTATAAGAATTACCTCTTTTGGCTTCAGCTAACCATTTGAAGTTCTTATTTTTATCTGTAACTGTGAGATCTACAGAGCCATTAGTCTTGGTTTGCTCTGTAGCATTATAACCTCTAGCTCTTAAATATAGAGCTATTAGATTAGTAATCTTATCCTCATCTTCGCAAAAATACTTATCAGAGGTGTTTTCAATTTCTTTTATCGCATCTTGAACAACACTATATAGCTCGTCGACGAAGAGATCCTCGCTGAAAGGATCAAGTGTAGATGCAATCTTAGCCATCTCCTGTGGAGAGACATTTAAGGAGTTTGAGTTTTGCATTTTATGTTCAAGTTACAGTAGAAGGATATATATGATTTGTCGAAGTCTTCAACTTCACGACCAGATTCTAAACTTTTAGGTGCTATGTCGTTAATCAACGCGTTGAAGTACCCTTCAGCCGATATAGGCTCTTCGGTGTCATCTTCGTTGTAATAACAATAAGTTATACGGAAAAAGTTCGATGAAGATCCACAGAAAAATAAAACAATCTGCAACAACTCTTTATCATTAGTGCATTTTGATGCATCTCTAAGGGTAACTATAGGATAAAAAGTCTTATATTTATTTTCACAAACATAGTCTAGCAAATTAAAATAATTAGTTATTGTTGATTGTGGCAGTACCTCCCTCATTTCATGAAGGATATTTTTTTGCCTTGCAACCATAGCAGTTACTTTTTTCTCTAAATCATGCCCTTGCAATGACATTTTCAATTAACCCATTTAAAGTTAAAGTATCTTCTGGAAAATCAATATAAAACTCGCCACAAAATTTATTATCTACCCAATTTTTTTTATTTGGATCTAAGCCCAACTCTGTAAATGAATCATTTTGATTTTTGAATCTTACTGCTATTGTTCTTACAATAAAAATGTCTTTCTTCTTAGTGTTTTTGATTTCAACATCTCTGCCTTCATCGTTTTCATCAGAACGACAATGAATATTCACATCATAACCAGTATTCTTGCCATTATAAATCAATTGAACTGCGCGGCCAAACGTTGGGTCATGCAGTATATTCTCAATTACTTTAATAAAGTTAATACTATTGACATCCACTTCGATTTTGAATTCATCTAATAGGTTTAAAAACTTGTCACGTGTTGAACTAATTGCTTTAGAAGATTCACGCTTGCCCAACTCTCTAGGAGCACGATATTCAATCCTTCCACCTTGATTTGGCACAAAAACGGTGGTGAAAGATTGGTTGGGGATATTAGTTAAACCCAATCCCCTCGTTCCCTTAACCTTCTGATTATAGAGGTAAGAGAAGACAAAAGCAGTACCGTCACCAGTATCTAAGATTTCAGTTAAATGGGTTCCGTTTACAATAGGGCCAGTAGAATTTCCGTCGTGCTTTCTCTGAGGATAGAGATCTGCAAATTCTTTATCGAGTTTAAATAAAGATTTTTTTGAAGCTATCTCACCTACAATAGTCGTCTTCTTATACAAATCAATAGCATAATAATGACGACCAGAAATTATTATTCTGTCAATCATTTTGACTAAAGAAGTCAAATTAGCATTTGGAAAGTTTTGACTAGGGTTGTTAATAGCATCTTTAATAATTTCTAAACCAGACTCGAATCCATTCTTGATTGCAGGAAAACCGTACACTTTTGAAATTTGACTTAAGTATGAATAAGCTTCCGTTTGCTCTAAAGCCTTTAATAAAAAGTCAAGTGTTACATGGGATGTATTTACAGAGATAGCTGATTTTTGAAAATTTGGTGCGCCAGTCATACCTAAGTCCATTTTATTGAAAATTTGAAATGAGTATGAAACAAAGCGGAACAAAACGAAACACCTTTTATTGGCCTTATCATCAATTTTCTTTAAGTATTGATAATACTAATGGTTTTTTTAACCATACTGGCTAATTACGTTTTACTGACTATCATAAACGTCCAGTACTTCAAACGTCACAACGCCCAGCATAACCACCCCTTCCAGCGATTCCCCGTCGATAGCTTCACCATCTTCCGTAATGATGCCGCCCTTAAAATACTTCCCGACCATGGGATAACCGTCCACCTGCCAGACAACCTTTTTACCAGGCGATGGCTTTAATGACCGGTCAACCAGAACAAAGCCTCGAGGCGTTTCGATTCGCATCGTGTCAGACGGATGGTGGATCATCAGATTATTCAAATCTATGCGGCTCTCAACGAAGTCTGCCGCTGGAGAAGGAAATCCCATATCAGTAATCCCCGTAGTGATAGAAACGCTGCCATAGTCGGTCTTCGCCTTCTTCTGGCGACTGATCGCGAAACGTCATCACGTTCTGCGCTATCCACTCGTTGGCCTGCTTATGGCTGAATTCCCAGTTACGCTTTGCAAGTTCGGCCACAAAGTCAGATGTAGAAACGGTGACGCCATACTTAGGCGATCGCTTTATCGCCTCAAAAAAAGATACCCTGATATCGCCATAGCGCGGCATGATCACGCCCTTAAAATACTGTATATAAAAACAGTATTATCATTTGTGAAAAATGATCAAGCCGCTCCGGCTATCAGATTTGTAAAGGCTTTGGCAGGAAAGGGGATTTTTTTGCAGCCTGCTTAAAAGTCACACAGCATTACTTTGCAGGCCATCAGCAATCAGGTTGGTGCCTTTACAGCTTCAATCTCAGCTATTTTTGCGCGCGCCCCATCCGGGTTTTCAGCAAGCAGCTTGATTAACCCAAACAGCGTTTTGATAGCTTCTGTGTGGTAAGCAGCAGACACGCCCAGTGTATTTAGTGATTTCACTTGCTCTACGACCGTTCCATCCTGGAATTGCTGCGGCATGTCGCCAAGGCTTATTGCTGACGGGCACCACTTTTCAACATCCTGTGCAATAAGGCCCGCGCCGGGTACTGGCTTCTGCCAGGGTGCGGCATCTTTATTGTTTTTATATTCCCATGTGCAGCCACGAAAACTGAGAACGGCGGCAAGGGCATTTTCTACCTGTGTAACTTTATCCTTAATCCTTTGGTCAGATGTTGATGTCCATCCGTTAGGTGAGTATCCGGTACCGTTAGAACGGAACTCAAACGATGAATCACTGACGTTAAGAAATGCCGAATATTTTTGACCAGGTACGCCAACAAACTGCAAAACCATTTCATTCGTGCCGCCAATGTCAGCCGTTTTCGCACGAATTACATCATTGTAATAATTACTGAAAGCCTGATAGTAGCCTGTCAGTGACAGTTTAGTGTTAGTGCTGTTGACGTTTACTGCATGGCTCTGGCCGTCACCATTGAAATAAACGCGCTTATTTACGATTAGCTCACCCGTCATCGTGCCACCAGCCAGAGGTAGCCCGCCAAGATTGCTCAGCGATGCTGGTTTGTCTGCTACGTCACTGAGATTATTTGCTTTTTTAAGCTGGTTATCAGGGTTTGCAGACTGCGCACGATCTGCGTCAGACTTAGCGCTTGTTGCAGATTGTGAGGCGGCCGTTGCGGAGTTTGATGCATTCGTTGCTGATGCTGCTGCGTTGGTGGCTGAAGAACTGGCAGCCGCGGCGCTATCACTTGCCTTTGATGCATAGTGGAATGCAGAGTATTTCCCCACTGTCACTTCCGTTCCGACAGGGTTAGCAGCCCATTTCTGCGCCAGGTTTGCGCTGTCGCTGGAATTACCCGCTGATACAGATGCTGCGCTGGCGCTGGCGGCTGCCGCTTGTTGGCTCGATGCGGAATTAGTTTCACTGGTTTTCGCTGCCGTTGCACTGTTGGCCGCTGCTTTAGCGCTTTGCCCTGCCGAATCATTTACAACATTGAGTTGGTTAATTGTTGCCACATCCTGCGGTTGCGTACCATCAGAAACATTGGTGATACGAAGTGATTGCGCATCCCAGTTACCGCCAACGGGTTTACTGATTGAGCTCGAAAAGCTGGCGTTAATCTCCTGGAGCGCAAGCCAGATGCGATCAAAATCATCGTTAACTACGTCAGCCAGCAGATCGCCGTTATCCGCGTAGTCAGTCTGGCGGGTGTAAGGCGTGGCGCGCTTGATCAGCACCTCAAGCCCGTTGGCTGGCGCGGTAATGAATACCACGTTTCCGCCCTGGCTGTTGCCAACGCCGGTAACGGTGTAATCCGTGTTCAGTGTCTTTTTCTGACCGCCTACAAAAACCTGCATGTCAGTGGCAAACAACAGATAAAATTTATAGGCAAACTGCGTTGTAACGCCGTTCGCGATATATGGCCCGCTGATTGGTACTTGTGCTGGTACGCTCATGCTCAATACTCCGTTTCTATTTCGTAAGTGCCGTGTGTCTGCCGCCAGGTTTCACCGTGGCCGCGTGCCGGATTTTCATGCTGCACATGGCCGATTTTCACTGGCTGCTCAATAATCGCCCCGCTACCGCTGTCGAGATAGTCATCCTCCTGCGTGGTCAGCATTGGGTTAAATTCCCGCATCTGCTCGTATAGCGGCCCGTCGAGCACGCGCGTATGCGCCCAGAGAATGCCGGACGTTAGCGGGCCTTCCAGACCATCCAGAATGCGTTGCTGTTTATTCGTGGTAACGGTGATTTCTACCACCGCGCATTTGAGCCCCTTTAAAGCCTGACGCAGTAACTTGCCTGCGAATGAACCAGGCCCGTTTACCTCGACGGTTACGCGGGGGATGTTGAAGGAAATAACCAGGCTTCTTAGCTGCCAGACCTGGCCGCCACAAATCTGGCCACTGTCGTCAAACTCTGCAAGATCGCCCTCTAGCCCTTCGCAGACATGCCAGTAATAATGCCCCCTGGTATCCTGCAAAATTAGGCTGACGGCGGATGCATCACTCTTTCTTTTCCCTGTTGAGACGTCCCAGTAACAGGAACCGCCAGTTAACTGGACGCTGCCAAGGTAGGCGGTCGTCACATTGTTGGCACGCCTGAAAACAATCTCGCAGTTGTATTCCCGTATTCTGTCCGGATCCAGACGCAGATTATGAACAGGACGAGAGCGTAACAGATACTGCGAATCCCAGCCGTTTAGCGTGCGCGTCTGCTGGCGGCGCTTGAGAAGTTCGGCATCGTTGAAACGCTCCGGCCACGCTGATTCACCGTAGCAGTCGATAACTGATTTTGGCGCTGTGACAAAAGAGATAATGCCGTTGCTGTAGCGATAATCGATGTCCGGTCGCAGCAATGATGCGCCCTTACCGATGCCGCTAAAAACATATACCGGCTCAAACGGCACGCCGAAAGCGTTGCGCCCTTTTGGCTCATCAATTCGGAAATCTTTATTGAAAAGAGGAATTGTCAGGCAGTCAGCGCCCTTACTTTCTTCATCGTCATAAAGCGAATCAAAGGCGTGCGGAGTACCGATAAAAAGTTTCTTAGCGCCCGGTACCGCGATGTGAGTCTGTTCCTCCAGGCGGTACCGTAGTTTCTCCCTGAGTTCCGGCGTGGTGATATTGCGCGGCACCTCAACGTCATCATTCACAATCTCGTCAGCGCGCGAACCGGTGACGTTTGATAAAACGCCCTTCGCTAAAAACTGAGGGTTTCGCGGATCAGAGTCTTTACCTTCATGCGTCCACCAGCTTTCAACGGTGCCGGTATCTTCAAGAAGTCCACGTGTGAGCGGGTGATTGCGTAATATGTTTTGCGTGTCGCGGCTGTTTTTTAAAGCGGTGGAATCAGCTTCTGACTGGAGAAGCAAACGCCAGTTGGATTTTTTATAAATCCGCCAGGCAAAATACACATCGATGATTGTCGATTTTCCAAAACCACGAAAACAGCGCAGAACTGCCAGATCCCCTCTGGACTCAAGCCAGTTGATAACAATCCAGTGAATGCCGGGAACTGTCCAGTTCATACGCTGCGCCCACATCAGATAGAAAGCGCCAAACCCGACTTTCCCGCTCATTAGTGTTTCGCCATTTTCGCCATTGCTTTGCGTATCTGCTCTGCTGAATCACGCTCTGCCTGTGAAACCTGCTGCTGCAAAATATCATCATCACTGGCCGCCGTAGGGTTGGCTGCCAGCCGGTCTTTTTGACCTGCCTGCCTCTGGCTCACCAGGTTATGCAGATTTTTAACGAGAAGAATTGTGGCTGTGGCGTTCTGCTTCGCCCAGTAACGATCGCCGCGCGTCTGCTTGTCCATTTCAGTGATACTTTTCCCGTGGCCGGGCCACTGCGTAACATCACATTCCGTTATTGCGACTTCGGTCAGGCGGTCGGCAAGGTCGCATAAATCCTGCGTTACCGCTTTCTGGCTGCGTGGTTTTGACATGATTATTCTCCGAGAGGTTTTGTGTATTGCCCGAAACCAAATGACGCCCCGCCAGAACCTGACGGATCGTAAAAATACTGCTGGCCTTTCTGGTCAGCATATTTGCGTAATCGTTTTTGATAACCCGGATTGAGTGCTTCGGCGGCATCGTTGAAAAACAGATGATCTACCGCGGCTTTGGTGTACCAGTAATTCAGCGGCGCAATCTGCTGGCGTCCAAACCGGATTGCCATATAAGCCGCTTTACCGGGATCGCTTTCAGAGGTGAAAGCAATTTTGCCGAGTGTGGCCATATCGCCAAAAATGGGAACCGCACTGGAACTGTGCCCGCTGTTGTCACCGCTGGCGGCGTCATACATGCTGGTGATCAAGTCCTGCACCATCGCAAAACCACCAGCCACGGCCATGGCTTTCCCGACTGTGCGCCAGTCATCAGGCGGCGGCGGATTCTGCCCGTTAGTTACTGCCTGAGCCACCAGCGCCATGTAACCAAACCCCGCTGATAAAGCGGCTGTGGCGGCGATGTATCCGGTTTTCGTGCTGCCTGATTTGCGGCCAAGACGATCAAGCATGTGCGCCGTCTGAATCGCACCGGCGTTTTTAAATAACATCACCTGTTTAGTGAGCGCGTTTGTACGGCCGCCCGCGCTCATGAGCGTTTGCGCCGTCAGGTTATGTTCAGAGGTCACTATGTCGCCGCCCATGCGGATAAAGCCCATCATGCGTGACTGTAAGCGCAGGGTTTCATCAGCGGTAAGGCCGAGCGTAGCCACATCATCAATATTGTGAATGGCGTGGCCGCGCAGTTCCTGACGCGGCAGGGCCATGATTAATTGCCAGTCAGCATCCGTAATTCCGGCGTTATTCAGTATTCCGCGATCGCTTTCTGTCAGTTTATCCCACGGTTTTTGTGACCATTCGCCCAGCGCTAAAGCATGCGTGGTTTGCCCTGCCCGGCGCGCGGCGTTCGTCCACGTATCAAGCAACGTATATTTCATTGTGGCCTGTGCATAACGTGACATGAGATTGCCGGTATTCAGCCTGCCCTGAGACATGATCCGCTCACTGCCTTCACGTGCAGCCTGTAGCGCCACCTCTGCACCAATCCCGAAGCGCGCCGCCTCCTTACGGGTAAAAGCGGTGTGCAGAATGGTGCCAATATTTTTAAGCTGGCCCACGTCAGCCATGTTCAGCAGTATGCCGGGCGTGTCCTGGAACGGCGCGCGCATTGCAGTACTGGTAAGTTTGGTCGCCGCCTGATAAGCCGTCAGCGCACTGCTGATGCGGTCAATACGGGTGAAGTCCTGATTATCCCTGACCAACTGCCGGAAATACGCCTCTGGCCCGAACAGCCCGCGTTTGCCCGCCTCAACTTCGCCGTGACGGTCAAATGTGACGCCAGGGATCTGACTGTCTTTTTTAAGCGCGCTGTCACGCAGCGTTGAAAACGTCATGCCGGGGTTGGGGCCGAGTTCATTAATCAGGGCAACATCACGCGCCGAGCCAGTAAGATGACTGAAAAAAGCCGAGCCGAGCGAACGATCACTAAACTGCCGGTTATAAGCAATGACCGCATCCGCATCCCTTAAATGAATTTCACGATGGCTATCATTGAGCATGCGGGCCACATTTGCCGAACCAAATCCGGCTGCCGCATCTTCTGCGAGTCCTTGCGCATCCAGCTTAATTTTATTCACACCATCGGTAACGATGGATTCATACATGTGGCTGATCACGCCTTCCAGGGCTAAATCATCCAGGGGAAAACCCGCGTCGCTGAGGTACTGATTGCGATCAAGGTTTTTCATCATGAAAGAAACCCACGCAGATTTTCCGGCACGCTGCATTACTGTGGGATCGTGAAACTGCGGCGCGTAGTTATCCAGCCGGCCAACGGTACCGCCCGCCCGATTTCTGGCCTGACGATACCCTTCCATTGTGTCAGACCACTGCTGTGCAAATCGCTGTGCTTCGGGGTGGCCTGTGTTGTGACCGTAAATCTCACGCACCACATCATCAAAAAATGCATTGCTGCGTTTATTGCCGAAATCCAGCGAAAAACCTCCTACGCCTGCTTTTTTCAGCAAATCACCAAAGCCCCTGACAGCCACCTGTTCAGCGCCGCGAAGCGTGTTATCTACACCTTCCAGCAGGTCGATTAAGGATTTCCCCCATTTACCGGCTTTGTCAGGGCGGTTATCAGCCAGTGTATTGAGGCGCTTCGCTGCATCACTGATTGCAGAAAGCTGGCGCAGTTTGCTGCGGGCCACGCTGTCAGCCTGGATCATTTCCTGTTCGCGTACCCACTTGCCGATTGCAAGCGTGCGCTCGTCAGGGGTCATCGCCTGCCATGCCGCACGATCGCGGCGGGAAATGATTTTCGCCCCCTTATGCATGCGTGAATCAATACGCGCAATTGCCGCATCACTGAGTTTTACGGGCTTGCCGTGAACAGCAGAGAGATGGGCCTCAACCGCCTGTATGCATTGTGGTTTCATGTCACTGTCCGTAAGTCAGGGCGCAGGCGGCCGCAATGTCATATTGCTGCGCCTCTGCGGTTGATAGGGTGTGTTCTGCTTCAAGGGCATCAATGTGCGGTGCCATAGCGTCCGCAAGCTCTGGGTGCGTTTCCCGTAAAGCCTCAGTCTGGGCGCGCAGCATAGCGAATGGCTCTGCCACCTCTGAACTGATAACGCCCGCAACGGGTTCGGCTGTGGCTTTTTCCGGTAATGACTGATTTTCGGCTGCCATAAGCGTGCGGTCAGTTCGCTGTTGCAGATCCCCTGACAGTTGCTGACGCTCAAGAATGCCGCCATTCAAATCACCGTGAACCAGAAAAGCGTTATCACCACCGAAGTGATCTGAAATATCGACGGCTTTCCCCGCGTTAATGGATTCAATGGCACTGTCCATAGCGCGAACGTGGGCGCTCTCTGACTGCGTATCGACAGCAAGCCCCGGCGCTGATTCAGTCACATAGTTATCGTGTAAAACGGTGTGCATGGCTGCATCAGCATTGAGCGCGTCAATACGCTGTCTGCCATAGGCATAATGTGAATCAAGCTTTGACGAGGCATTGTCATAAACCTGCTGTGAAAACTGTCTCTGTTTATCGATATCAGCCAGGCGAGCCTGTTGCGCATCGCGGGCATCTGCGAGGGCTTTACCGCTTCCAGATGGTGCGTTAGCGAGAATTTCAGCCCGCTCCGTGTCGAGTCGGTCAAGGTGACGCTGTGCGTTGGCGATGTCTGATTTCGCCTCTTTAACATCGCCCCGCGTTAGTCGATAGCCGTCGAGTGTCGTAAACTGCGGCGCTGAATCTGCAACGTTTTCTGTCGCTGGTGGAGCGGTAACATCAACAGAGTCGGGTATTTGTTCAGGCAATTTTTCAGGCTGAACATCTGAGGCAGTAACATCCCTGTCACGCGCCCGCCCGCCAGCAAGGTTGAAAAAGCCGCCCATCAGAAAAGATGCCATGGCCTGTTGCGTGTCCCACTGGCGCAACTGTGCAGCCTGTTTCTGATATCCGTAGGCATCAAGAACGGCGGCGCGTGACCACTGATCGGCTTCGGAAAGCGCAACGTTGGCAGCGCCACCAGTGACGAAACGCGATCCGTATTTAAGCAATGCACGCTCACCTATCCCGCCAATGCCCGGCATCGCGCCGCCGATACCCTCTGACAGTGCGCTGATTGCAGCATAGCCCCTGCCCGCCTCATCGCTGAGATTCATCTTTGCCGCTTCGTCCTGAGCGTGTGCAGCGCCTGACGCAACGCCAGCGGCGAAACCTGCCAGCGGGTTAACAATCGCACCAGCAACTACCGGCGCGCTCTGCATCAAATCACCCAGGATAATCGCCGCCGCACCGCTGTTATCAGCATCAGGTTTTTCAAACTGCGGTAATTTTTCTGGCGGCGTGGGATCGATATCGTGGATTTTTGCAACGTTGCCATCGCGGGTAAGGTACTGATTCACCCCCAGCGCATCGGCGGCTGAACTGTCGGCCTGACCTGCCAGCCGTTCGCCCAGTACGCCAATATTTTTTACGCCGCGGCCCAGTTCATTACCGGTTCCCTGAAACCAGCCCGGCGCGGCTTTAGAAAGGGGTTCGGTACCGTTGCTGTCTACCGCGTCATTTTCTGACTGGTCAAAAAGAATATTCATCGCGAAAGCTCCACAACAAACGGTTTACCGCTGACAGTCACGGTGCGCTGTGTGTCCTTGTTAATCAGCCGCATGTTGCCTGACGCATCAGGAATAAACGTGTAACTGCCATCATTGAGGTGATTACGAACGCTGGCCGCATCGCCCCCAGGCAATTTATTAATCCCTGTCTGCATGCTTCGGATAAATATTTCCCCGTCCATACCCGGGGGCGATACCAGTTGCGCACCAAAGACTTTCACCGGGCTGCCAATTACCGCGTGCATATCATCAGTATCCAGGCTGCTGGCATCATCACGTTTTCCGGTACCGATGTGATAAGCCTGCATGACTGGCACAAGCCGCTGTATCTGCGTCTGGTTAAGGCTGGGGTAAGCGTCTTTGATTGAGCGGGCCACATCTTCGGCTTTGATGGTTTTCATTTTTGCCTGACCATCGGGCGGATTCAGCAGCGTTGTGCCCTTTTCGATAGCCTCTGCAACTTTGTAGCCATTGGCGGTATTGGCCTGTGACGAAACCACCTGGAGCGTTATTGCATCGCCGCCAATGTCTTTTGCCAGCCGTGTGGTGGCTTCACTGCCTGCGCTGGCATTCATGTTGCGCCAGAATTGCACACGCTGATCGGCTGACATTTTTGGATAAAACGCCGTGAGGTCTGATTTTTCCTGCGGCGTTAACAGGGATTTTCCCGCCGTTGGCCCTTCCTTTTGCACCAGTGCCTGACTGGCCTGTAAGCGCTGTTGCAGCACTTCACCAATCGCACCCGGATTATCCTGCGCAGTGGCAAAATTAATTGGCTGCAAAGGCTGGCCGCTGTCCACTGCGGCAACCGCCTGCGGATTATTTTTCACATCAGCACGGCGCTGATCCACGGTGCGTTGCAAGGTGTCAAAATAACGATACTGGTCTTTGGTACCGCCGTTGCGATCCAATTCGATTTTCATCGCGTCAAGCTGCTGCTGTGCCGTCGCGGTAGGCATGCGTAAAACCTGCTGCACATCCTTCATGGTTGCCTGTAAAGCAGGTGTCTGCCCGGCAACGCTGGTGCCGTCAGTTTTCTGTGAAAAAATCTGCCAGTCGCTTTCGGTAGGAATTTCACCACGTGCAATACGTTGCTGCATCTGATCATCAGCGTGAACGGCGGCCACTTCACGCCGGGTTGCCAGCGCATCAGCATGATTCTGTGCGGCGATCGCTTTTGCATCGTTGCGGGCCAGCTTCGTATCAATCGTGTTAAACAGCGCTGTGCGGGTTTGTAAGTCCAGAATCCCTTTTGACGCACTGTTATTAATATCCTCTTTGAGCGTTGCCAGCGCGCCGTTATCGGTGTTGTTCGCTTCAATCTGCGAACTGTAAAACGTGGTCGCCAGATTTTTTTTTGCCGCCTGATACTGATTAGCCCATGACGCACCCAGCAGGGCTTTGGTGCTGCTGCGATTGTAGAGCTCATCAATCTGACCACTGATAGCGGTTACGTCAGCGCCCGGCTGCATCATCTGCTGCGTGTAGTTCGCCGCCGTTTGCTCCAGCGCGTTAACGCCTTCAATGTGCAACTGACGGGCATAGAGCGTGCTGACAGTGTGATCGCCCTGGCGGTTAACGGTCGCTATGCCTTTTTGCAGACGCATGTTGTCGCTGTTGGTCAGGTCGGGGATCTGCTCACCCTGCCAGCCCTTCATACCGTCCTGATAGGCTTTCTGAATGCCAGTGCTGTCCAGCTCACCGCTTTGCACCTTTGCGCTAATTCCCTCAAGCACACCCTGTTTGAAGGTCTGATAATCCTGTAACTGTAGCTCTGCTTTCTGGCGCGCAAGATTCTGCGCATACTGAACCAGGTTGGATCCAATGCCAGCGATCGTGTTACCCAACTGCATTCCGGCCTGCGCCTGACTGGCCGCCGCCTGAGACTGTTCGCGCAAACCTTCCTGAACGGTGTTCTGCGCCTGGATGGTTGACTGCGCGGCCTGCTTTTCAGCCTGTGGCGCTGCAAGTGCTTCGGGATTGTCCGTATGCACAGGATTAAGATTTGTGCCGCGATAGCCGAAATCACCGATATTGATTTGCATAGATTTCCCTTAGCTGAACCACTGTGACGCAATATTTCCGGCGCTACCCAACAGGCTCGCCCAGTTGCTGGTTTTTGCTGACTGATAATTTTGCCCGGCAATATTGCGGGTCGTTGCCGCTAACTGGCTCAGTGCATCAGCCTGTTCACGTATGCCCGCTGCGGCTGTATCGCTGGCACTCCGCGCCTGATTACCGGCGTTAATGTAGGCGTCAGCCTGGCGGGTATACTGATCCGCTGAATCCTGCCCTTCCTGAAATGCGCTAAATGCATCTTCGCCCGCACGCCCGACGATGAACCCCGGAACGTATGCTGCCGTACCTGCACCGGAAACAACGCCTGATGCGGCATAACCTGCCAGGGCATTTTCTGCGGTTTCTTTTCCCTGCCGCCGAATCAGGTAGGCTTTTCGCGCAGCGTTTGCCGTTGCCCTTGCAGCGTTTTCCCTGGCTTCCTGTGACAGCCGGTTATATTCAATCTGCTTATAAACGCCCTCCTGCTGTTCCGCCGCCGCCGCGCGTAGCTGGGCGCTTGACTGGATAAGCTGACTGTCAGCAGTCTGTAACTGGCTCTGGTACTGCGCCTGTGATGCCTGGCTCTGTGCATGGCTGCCAAGCAGTGAGCCGCCCACCTTTAGCCCGGTACCGATAATGTCCGTCCAGCTTTTATCGCCAAAAACGGAGCCGATCGCGTCGGCAACGCTTCCAAATAGACTCATCAGTTATTCACCGTCAGTGTGCGCACCACGGCCAGTACATGTATTGGCAGCGGCTGAGGTTGTTCGATAATGGTTTCTGTGTTTTTCCAGCCGGTCACATTCCAGTCGAGATCGCCGCTGTAGAGGGGTGAAGGCTCGTTCAGCACGTTAAGGCCGAATTTTCGGAACGGTACCTTCTGGCCGTTCAGCATCATCCCTGTGGTGTCATTGATGCGGATACGCATGCGTGACAGTGAAACCTTGCTGCCCTGCATGGATCCGTTTTGCATCTGCGCCTCTGGTGGAAGCAGGATTAAGCGAGGCGTGTAGGGCAGCCCGATAACCACCTGCCGGGCGGCGCGGGCCAGCGTCACCGCTCCGTCTATAACGGTCTGCGATGTCTGCACCGCGCCATCAGCGACGATAGCAACCGTCTTGCCTTCAAGGTGCTCTAACTTCGTCCACTTCTGCTGAGGCGGATCGGTTTCTTTTTCAATGGCGCCCACCAGAGCGGAATCTGAATAAATCCCTTCCTGGAAATGCTCGATATAAACCTGCGGGCTGCCGCCAATATCGCGGACAACGGCCACATAGGTATCGTCTGTGCCGTCCTCACGCGGGATTGTGGCGCATGAAAGAAAACTGCCGTCAGTGACCACCCGTGACCACGCCGCTATGCCAACCTGTTTATTAACGGTGAGCGTCACCATTTTCCCGTCGAGGCGTAGCATGTGGATGCGGTTACGGGGCTGCGCCTGCACCGTCATATCCACAATTGGCGACTCCAGCATATGCTCTGCCAGCAGGCTTAATTCGTTCACCGTGTAACCGGTCTGGTTGTCTGGGTCGTAATTGAGCGTTAACAGCTTGTGAGAACCACGCTGGAGATAAAGCAAATCTGACGCGAGGCGCACAGGTAACACAGGGTTTGAACCGTACTCAGACGGGCAGCGCACGTTGACCGATGTAGGCGTTATCACGCCCGTTGAGGACGTGATCAAAAACTCATTCATCGAGGTAAGCGCTATCAGCGCATTCATGCTGAACAGGTGCAGAATTGGGTTAATCTGGTTGCTGTCCAACTGAAACGCCCAGGCAGACGTTCCCAGCGAACCCAGTTCGAAGTTATAAAACTGACGGATCCCGCTGCCCCATATCCACTGCGGGTACTTATTGGAACCGGCAAAAACAAGGCGCTGCTGGTGGAAGCAGACACAGGACGGCCAGCCGAGCGTGTCAGACCACATCGCCTTTAACACCTTCCAGTTATCGACGGGTGCAGGCGGCCACGTTTTTCCTGTGCTGTCATTCTTCGTCGGCGCAACGGTCATCAGCGTGCGGATCTGCACCTGTGCGACTGATTTGCTGCTGACGCCTGTGATTTTGTAGAGCCCGTCATACACACGTACATAGCTGTTAACCATGTCGCTGGTAAATCCGGTACCCGAATAATTGTTGTTATCGGGGCCATCTTTAAGCGTGATGGTTGTGCTCTGTGCCACATAGTCATTGTTGGCGACAACGGCCCAGCCTGTGGGTGAGTTGCTCAACTCATCAAAGGGAATAACCTCAAATGTGACTGCTGTCATTTTCCAGTCAAGTTGATCGTTGCGTACCAGTTTTTTCGGGGCAAACGTGGGATGCGCAAAAATCATCGTGTCAGCAGACTGCGCAAACCGTACAGTCGCTAATGCGTCTTTGGGAATGCCGGTATCAATCTCGTAAATCGAGCCGTCAGCATTTGTCACGAACTGGCCCTGCTGCACAAAGCGCATTTTGTTATGCGTTAATTCCAGCACGTAAGACTGATCGCGGTTGTACACCCATGGGATTAAACGAATGTCGCCGGTATTATCGCGGGCTTTATTCACGAAACGCAGGCCCGCGCGGCCCTCAGCACCACCGGACACGCGCACCCACATGTTGGTAAGCTCTTTGGCAGCCACGCCGTAACGGTCGGCGTTAACGCGGCCAAGCAGCATCGGATCCAGTTCGCCGCCAGTAAAATCTGTCTGAATGTGATGAACCTGCACGCCCATGCTCAGTACCTCGCCTGCAAGAATCCATCGCCGCCAAATTCAATCGCTGGCTGCTCCTGGCTGGTCTGCCCTTTGTAGAGCATTAGCTGCTGCATAAAAACCTGTTGCGCTGCGGCTTCAAGCCCCGAATCGCGGGTAATGGCATAGGCCAGCGCCCAGCGCAGACGGAATTTAAACAGGTCAATCAGGCCAGCCGGCCATGTGGCCACCACGTCATTTCGCCAGATGTAATGCAGTCCCACCGGATTGCAGTTACACAGGATTTTGCCGCTTTCGATCCGGTAATCATCCAGCCAGCGCGCAAAGTGGCCCGTCTCTGAAACGCCCAGAACGCGGATGTAATCGCCCGGCAACGAAAAGGCCTGGCTATAACCGAATGCTGGTGGCTCAGAATCGGGCGAGAGGATTACGCGCTTAACTGCACAAGACCAGTCATGACGGCTTAACAGGTCATCGCGTGACGTTGGATAGAGGTTTGAACAGGCTAACGCCTCATCAGTGTTTTCGTTAAAACTGGCGATTGGACGCGCACCGAGGCCGATCAACACCTCATTGCACAGGCTCACATCGCCAACGGTAATATTCTGCGCCATGTTTCCTCACAAAAAGAAAAGGCGGGCATATGCCCGCCTGTCTCACCGCCAGAGCTATTAAGAGCCCATGAAATTCAGTGCAGCGCACTTTTGTTCGTTGGCGCGGCCTGCGCCATAAGAAACCAGCGCAGAAATCTGGATGATGTTGCGTTTATCGCGGCGCGGGCCAATATCAGTATCGATGTTGATACCTGTTCCGAAATGCACGCCGGATTTAGTCCAGGCGACTGCCGTCACCGATCCGTTAGCGTCAACGTTTAGTTTCTCGTAAGGGATCCAGTTAAAGCCCAGCCATTTACCCGCTACGTTACCTTCCTGAAGCATGTTCACTGACATGAAATCGGCGCTGGTAAGCGTTGTGTCATTAAGGATGGAAGTCATCATGTCACTGTTATAAGTGATATAAATCCCTTCGCTGTCAGCTTCATTTTTGCGGAAAAGCGCACGAAGGCGGATAAGATCCTTTTTGGTGATTGGCTTAGCAGGTGACTGCGCTGTGCCTACCGCACCCTGCGCCCACAAAATCTGAGAAGCAGCAAAAGACTGCGCGGTAGTGGATTGCGTACCGTCTGCCGCCACTGATTTACGCTGAATATCACTCAGAATTGCGTTGTAAATCGTGCGGTCTTTTTTGCGGTTTGCCGCCGCGACTAACAACTTCTGATATTCCCCCTGGGGTTCAGCAAGCAGTTTTGGCAGGTCAACTTTTTCAACTGGCACATACACATCAGCGTCAGCCATCATCGCAACGCGAGTGCCGGTATCAGGCATTGACCATGGGGTATTGCTGAAACGGTCAGAAAAAACACGGTCGGTCATTTCCACAATACCCATATCGTTGATGGTATAGGAAGCGCCGGTAATGGTACCGCGATCAGTTACCGCTGCCTGTAGGCGTGAATCTTCCTGCTGGCATGCGATTTCAAAGCCGCGATGAAATTCCTGTACGAAAGCGGAAGTGATCTTACCGCTGTTGGTAGCCATATCTTGTGGCATGGTGTAATCCTCGAAAAACGTTAAAAGGGTTTGCGTGCAGACCTGATAAGCGTTATCGGGGAACCCCGGCGCGGAGGTGACAGCGGGTGACTTATCCTTTCGGGGTCGGTCGCTGTGGTCATTGCATGCTGTATAACACGGTGTGATTTATGCACTCAAGATATATCTTAAGTACATCATAAAACTAAGCCCGGCAGAGCGGGCCTTATATCAGTGGTATTCGTCGTTACCTGAGTTTTTTTCAAAATAAGTTCGAACCTGCTGAGATACGCGGCGGTGGTCAGGGTGTTTGTTGTTCCTGTACGCTTCGGATTTCATCAGGTCATCAATGCTTTCTGCATCCATCTGCGGTAATGCTGACAGCCGGATCGAATCTTCGCTGAGTTCGCCACCCACCTTAGCCAGCAGTCGGATAATCGCAGGGTCATTACCATAGCGCGCGATACAGCGCTGATAATCGTCACCGAATCCAAATTTTGCCGCGCGGTCTGCTGCCAGCATATTGCGGTTATATTCAGCCGGTTCTTTCCAGGACTGTTGCAAATCCTGCATTGCCTGTTCCTGTGAAAAGCCCGTTGCAGTTTCAGCCTGGGCCGGAGCACTGGCGATGAGCTCACCCACCATAAAATTAAGCTGCGCATTGTTCAGGCCCAGTTCATGCGCTTTTTCCAGAAATGGTTTAGTGGCCGGGTCATTCATAAAACGATCACCAAATCCTTCACCGAACTGATCGCTAAATTTATAACCGCTGATTTCCGCTGGCCGTGCTTCCCCTGCACCGAAACGCTTTTCCAGATTGGTATAAGCCTCTGACAGCTTCTGTGCCGAGGCGGTGAAATCCAAATCATCGCCGTTTTTAACCTGGAATTTTTCGGGAAAGCTGAAAGGCGCTGGCTTGCCCGGTTCAGCGGCGGGCGGCGTGGCCGTTGCAGTGCTGCCTAAAACGGTGCCGTTCGCCTGCTCCTGAGTCTGCGACAGGCTGCCCAGCAGCGTTGCGCCAGTCTGGTTTGTGCTGCCCTGCTGCTCTGCGCCCGGCGCTGGTTGTGCAGTTGAGGTATCTACTGCGCCTGCGTTATCGGTTGTATCAGTCATCGTCTCTTTCCTGTGTCATCTGAGGGTTATTGCCGCGATTAATGCGGTTAAGGATGTAATTCACCACGTGCAATTGCCCGGCGTTGAATGCTGTCTGACGATCAGCATCGTGGCCGCCTTTCACATAAGGGTTATTACCGAAAATGGAGACAAGCTGTTCGAGAATTTCAGGCCCGGCAGGGCAACTCTCAAAGAGCGTGACGTAATCAAAATCTGTCGGTTTCGTCATAGTCAGGCCGCTGGCTGGTTAGCTGCTGTGATCTGCTCACTGGCGTTCTGCATTCCCAACTGATCCTGCATCGCCTGTGCCTGTTGTGCCTGCGCTGCCTGCGCCTGCTGTGTTCTGAGCGCCTTCACGTCATCGTCGCTGCGGATAATGTCTGCGGGTACGCCAAGCGTTGAGAACAGATCGCGTGTGGCCGCATCAACGTCCAGGTTGTCACCAATGCCCGGCATTACCTGCGCATAGTTCGCCACGAATCCAACTGCCTGCTGAATCGCTGTGGCCTGCGCCAGCTTCTGAGCGCGGGCAAGTGGGTTATCAAACGCCACATGGAAATCAATCCCGTTTAAATCATCTGGCGGCGGGGGCAAAACGTTATTGCGGAGCATCAGCATGAAACAGCGCTCAACCATCGGGATCAGGAATTCGGCCTGAAGGCGGCCATACATCGGCGCCATTTGCTGGCGGATGATATTCATGCGCTCGTTAACTTCGGTTGCCGTCATCTGGCCGGAGCCGTTCGCCATAGTGAGCACGTCAGCCATGAGGGTGCGCCGGATGTTGTTCTGCAACGTCTGTTCATTCTGAAAGGCAACTTTAAAATCGCTGCCGGTCAGCAACGGTTTCATCGCATCCACAGTGCTGGCTACTATGACTTTGCGCGGGCCAACTTTAACCGTCCGTGGGTTAAGCACGCCGTCATCCTGCGCAATCCACATGCCAGAAACCGCCAGTTCAGCGGCTGATTTCTCGTAGCGCTTGAGGTAATTGAGTTCCTTGATGTCGGGCAGCGCATCAGAAACGAGGCCCGTAGCATACTCACAGCCAGGCAGTTTTGTGCTGCGCGGCACCATGCAGGGAAATTCGTCAAAACCGGATTCGCTGACGATCTGGTTATCTGCAAGCGAGATATATACCGAGTAAAACGGTTTGTTGCGGGCCAGCTTGCCGCCCATGGCATATACCTGACGCGGGCCTATCGCATGCAGATAACGCACCTTTTCCATCGGGTTACGCTGGTATGTCGCAACAACCTTCTCGCCCGCTTTTTCACCGAACTGACCATAAGCCTGCGCCGCCGTAAGAACATGCTCGCGGAAAATCATATTTACCCTGGCGCGCGTGGTGCTCGACCACCAGCATTCGGAAATGGGCCACTGCTCAAACACGAAGCCGCCGCGCTCGCGATCAATATCGATGTACAGCACAAAGCTGCCAGCAATACAGAAATCGAGCATTGAGCCGTAAATCTCGCTGTCGTAGTTGGCGCTGTGAATATTGCGCCAGACCAGTTCGGCGCACTGGCTGAGGTAATGCCCTGCTGCGCTCATATCGTCCTGACCGGAAATGCGCAGATTCAGCCACTGACTGTTAGCGGGCGTCATGCCGCTGATTAACGCAGATGCCAGGGTGCGCGTTGCGTCTGTGCCGGTTGAGTCCAGCAATTCCGCTTTTTTGGAATCCGCTGTGCCGCTGTCCTTAATGCCGCTGAATCCCTGCCCTAACTGCGGGTAGGTGTAGTCGTATGCGTCCTGCCAGTGCGATTGAATCGGCGTGCGGCTTTCCTTAGCCTGATTCCAGATTTTTAAAATTTCGGCTGCGTTCTGTGCCATTTAAATTTTCCTGTATCAGAATGACCAGGCACCGCCCAGCAATGAGCGCCCGCCGCCATATTGTGAAATTACCTGACCACTGAGCCCGCCGATTGCGCCCTGTGAGCCGCTAACTCTGCCAAGCAGTGACGTGCCGCTGGTACCGTTCCAGCCCGCGTTTGTGTAAAGCAGGTTGTTCATCTGGCGCTTACGCAGGTCATCAATGAACGAACTGAAAGCCGACTGACCAGCCTTGTTACGGTCATCAATGCCACTGTTGCCAGTGCCAGTACTGCTGCCGGGGGATGTTGTGCCGCCGCTGCCGGTTGAGGGTGCCGGGTTAACCGGCGCAGGGTTGTAGCCGCCGCCCGCGAAAACTGAACCGAGGCTGCCGGGCTTGTAGTCGTTGGCATTCCCCTGCCCTATGCGCTGACCGTTCGCCAGCGTCTGGCCGGGGCCGTAACTGCTTTTGTCCTGCGTCACGCCGTTGTTAAGCGGATTAACGCCTTTCAAATCGTCTGCGGTTGGCGCGGTACCGGATGCCATAGCACCACCAGCAACCAGACCAGCCAGCGCACCGAACGGGCCAAGCGCGGCACCAGTCAGGCCACCTTTAACCATGCCCGCCAGCACGTCACCAATTCCGGCCTTTGATGCCGCTGTGCCGGTAGTCAGTGCGCGGGATGATGCGTTTTGACGGTCACTAATGAAATTGCTGTAAACCGCTGCGGCACCACTTAGCAGGCCACCGACAGGCCCGGCCACACCCAAACCCCCAAGGGCGGCACGCGCAACACTCCGAATTTTTCCAAAGCTGGAAGTATCGTTATAACCACCCATGCGGGCCGCTTCATCAGCGTTCGCCTGCTGGTCAGAAAGGCTTATCGGTGTGCCAACAGCCTGCGAAATCTTGCTGCTGTAGAGCGCGGTATTAGGGCCGGTTGCAGCGCTGGCGCTTTGTCCCTGCTGTGCTGACTGCGCAGAACCGATAGCGTTATTTTTCTGCGCCTCAGTCTGGAGTGACAAACGAGCATTCGCAGAATCCAGCAGGGATTTGTTTAGCGCTGCTGCGTTGTCTGCCTCCGAACCCAGCCCGTTAATCTGGTTAACCAGGGCGCGGGTGGCCTCGATGCTGTCAGTGCTGCCAAGCTGCTGTTGCAGGCTCTGGCGCTGTGCTGTTTCTGCCTGAATACGCTGCTGGCGCTGCTGCTCAGCGATGCGGGCTGCCTCTGCCTGTCGCGAGGCTTCTGCTGCGGCTTGTGCTGCGGCTGCCTGCTGTGCCGCCGCTGCCGCCCTGTTATCGCCTTGTTGCTGGCCTGCGGCTTGTTGTGGCCCCCTGCGGTTAATCTCCTGCTGAATGTTGTTCAACGAGGCTTGCTGGATAACACGATTAAACCCGTTAAGACGTGGATTCGTTAACGCCTGCTGCGCCTCACTAGCCATGCGCTGTAGATCAGCAAAGCTGTATTGCCCCCAAGCGTTACCGGCTGCATTACCAGAGTTGCCGCTTGAATTACCACCAGAATTGCCGCCTGCATTACCACTGCTAGTATTAGTTGATGATTTACTCCAGCCGCCTAACGTGTTGGCAGTGCCGCCATTGAATGAGACGGATCCAGGCTTATTTGCATCCCAGCTATACCCGCTTCGATAATTCCCGCCATTTCCTGCACTGCCGTTATCACCAGCCGCACCACCTACGGATGAACCCACACCACCTGAGAAGCCCGGCATAGTTTGTTACTCCTCTGAATCGATGGCCGCCCAGCCGTGCTTAGTCAGCACCATGCCAGCCCACTTATCGCCAATCTTTGGTTTTGCTGCGTGATGGGTGTTAACTACGTTTCCCTTTTCAGCCTCTACCGCTACCTGCTCTGCCATAGCTTCACTGTGCGGCGCTGGCGCTGTGCTGGTGACGATTTGACTTACCTGCTCCTGAATTGTCGGCTGGCTGTTGTTCTCGTCAGCGCCGGGTGTTTCAATTTTGGTTTTACGTGGGCGACCGGGGCCGCTTTTGGATTTGCTTTGTTCCATCGGTTCACCTCGTTTTTCAGGCATAAAAAAACCCGCCGTAGCGGGTCTGTGTTAATAAGTGGCTGTTAATGCGGACTAATAACCATCGGTATGCTTTCAGTTAACTTGCTGTCCGGCGATGAAGGCTTAACAGGATAGCGGCCATGTTCAATTGCCTTTTTAATTGCTTCGATAGCTGCTGTACATAAAGCAGGATCGCCGCCTACCGTGTTAATGCTATCCGGCATCTGCCCCGACACCTGGTGCAATTGCAAATTACAGGTTCGCCCTTTGTAGCTGTCTGCATCATAAAATTCTGACTGCACTGCTAATGCAGCACTGCGGTGATAATCAGCATCGTTAGCAGGATGAATTGATGTTAGAGAGGTGGCTGGAGAACCGCTTACTGAATGCGCCTGACAACCGGCCAGCGCCATAACGAACAAAACGCCAATTAATTTTTTCATTTTGATTCCTAAAAATATAAGCCTAAACGCCTTCTGTAAGGAGTACAATTACTGTGCTTATACCAATTTTTGGGATTAGAATTACGAAACTGCGTCATTTACTTCACGGATTATCTTTGCACAATCATCTAAAAAAACATCATCCACTTTGATGAGCGTCATGACCTCTGACACATCACCCTCATCAAAAAAACTTTCCCCCTGATCCTTAACTTGAAACGGCAAACAATGTTTAGCGGCTAATAATCTATCGTATGATTTTCCACGACCATGCTTTAACACATTGATTGAACAGCAAAAATAATCAAACCTCAGCAAAAGCTCCATATTGTTAGTACTTTTTAAAATACTTTTAGCTTTTATGAAACCATCGGTACACCCCAAGCTTTGCTGCAAATGAGACTCAAAGATTGAGAACATACCAACTGCAATAACCACCTTCTGTAGTTGTAGCATCTGAAGCTTAACTACATGCTGAGTTGCTCCGCTTTTATCGAGTTCATCAAAAGCTGACTGTTCTGCTTCACCTATGACATGCAAAGCAAAAAATGTACATCTTTCTATCAGTTCAGGAAATGAGTGCATTTTCTAATCCCCGCTTGTCTTTCTAAGCATCATATCATCTGTAAGCAAACTTCAGTCATGACACTAAGCGCACCAAAGCTCGGTAAATCTCCCGAAAACTTATAGCCTCAAAACAAATCGAAACGCCCATTTTTCTGGGCTTTCCTGAATTCATGGCACCGTGTTTTTTTTCAGAAAAAACGATAACCGCATTTCCCTCTTTACCGCGCGCACGTGCGCGAAAAGACGCGCGCGAAGTATTGCGCGATCAATAAGATCTAGTTGATGAGCAAGCATCAAGTTACATGGAGAGCCTTTAGTCATATATCATAATTGGTTGTGGCTAATTTATTAACAATCTCATGCACTTTATTGAGATCATCACCAGTTTCCAAGTATTCATGCTGAGCGTTTTGTAACTCAGCAAATGTCTTATTAACATATCTCTTAAGGAATTTTTTATCCTCACAGAGGATCATTTTTTCGACACAATTACCAAAGGCCTTCGTAAGTATGACTACGTTATCAAGGTTGATTTCCGAGTTTTTCCTTACCGGATGATCCGATAGTGCGTAGGCATAACTTATGAAAGAAGCCTTAACTTCCCTCCTACTCTTTGCACGATCTTGTTTTCGCCAAGAGTTTAGAGCCGCCGCAGCTACAGCAGTAGCCAGAAACGTTGCGATTCCTGATACCCATGAGCCAATCATTGACCAAAATGCTATTTCATCAGATGTCATAAATTGCCTCTTTTGAGATAGGCTATCCAAAAGGTTAAACCGCTAAAATTTCATTCTACTTTTATCTCTTCATGATGACTCTTTCTATAAGAGCCATTCTCGAGTTCAAAGTATCTATACTGGTGTTTATATTTCACACCGATAATACTTTCGTATGATATATTCACTAAGACTTCATCGGGTAGATTTGATTCATTCATAGTAGTCACGCCTAATATAAAATCTTCAGTAATAGATTCGCGTTTAAAAGTTTGATATTTTCCAAACCCACCGACAAATTCTATCTCAAGATTTTTAGCCTCTCTTTTGCCTGCCTGAACCAATGTCTTAAAAGTAAATACATTACTAAGCCTCGATGAGTATGAAAGAGAATGTAAACACACATAAGGTCTAGTCTCACTTTCTCTTCTGGCTCTATCTTGTTGAGCAATGGTCATATCAGAATCTAATTGCTTTTGAGCCACAGCAACCATTTCTTTGTACTGTTCAACAGAATTTCTCAGCTCCTCCGCCTGAAGGTTTAGTGCCTCAGTATTCTGTTGTAGCTCCTTCTGTTGCTGGAAAAAACCTAATACTAACCATAAAAAAGCTACCGGCGAGAACGCCCCTGCTAAAAAGTCGCCTAACTCGTTGTAAGACGAAAATTGAGTGAGCCCATACTTGTGGATTGCTATGCCTAAACCAATAAAATAAATGGCCGTTACACCAACGCCCACTTTGCCGACAGGAAAGTTTTTCATAAAGTCCCTTTAAATGATAAGCAAGACTTACATGATAAACTTTTTCTGTGTTTTTACTAAGGATAACACTGCTCTTTGATGTAGCTTTGCAATCCCGCTATCTGCTTCCCTGCTGTTTCGATTCGATCTCTGAGGGTGAAATA
>Ga0157360_1000215_pt1 | contig 25071 bp, 24 predicted proteins | sample AttlaeALBM1_FD_111483 | JGI IMG/M metagenome (GOLD analysis project Ga0157360, IMG submission 111483) | Fungus gardens microbial communities from leaf cutter ant in Ribeirão Preto, State of São Paulo, Brazil - Atta laevigata ALBM1 | ecosystem: Host-associated > Fungi > Mycelium > Unclassified ...
GGCTTCGGCTTCGGCTTCGGCTTCGGCTTCGGCTTCGGCTTCGGCTTCGGCTTCGGCTTCGGCTTCGGCTTCGGCTTCGGCTTCGGCTTCGGCTTCGGCTTCGGCTTCGGCTTCGGCTTCGGCAGGCGTAATTCCTGTCAGGCACTCGTCAAGCACATGAGATGCTTTTTCTTCTTCCGGAGACATCTCCGGTTCCGATGCATTCAAGTCTTGATTCTCTTCATGACGGGACATCGCCATAACTTCAGCCATGACGGGATCAGAGACATGAAGACTGTCCGAAGGAGCCTCAGGAAAGGCGATATCATCAACGGATGAAACTGGAGTAGCTGAAATTTCTTCCGTAACCGTCAAGACGGGCACATCTTCCACAACAGGAGAATGCTCAATCGGGGCCGATACCGTCTCTGGCGAAACAGCCTGATGTTCAGCTGCTTTTCTTGCTTTACGCTCGCGGAGAACACGCAGAACACCCTGCCCCTTGTAACCCTTAACGTAAAGAAGATCGGAGATCAGCCGAAGTGTTTCGACATGCTCCGGATTGTAGTACCGCCGACCGCTTTCCCCGCGGAAAGGCTTTACACCGGGATAGATCGTTTCCCATGACCGCAGACGGTGCTGCGGAATATGGAGTTCTTCTGCAACTTCGCTAATGGTGCGGTACGCATCCGGACCTTTTTTTGCCTTGGAAGGATTCAGGTTTTCCTGATCCTGCTCAACAGCATTGACTGAAGTCGACAAATTTTCAGTCATCCGCGCCGTCCACTCCATGAGCCGCGTCAACGATACCGTTCATCCGGTCCCGGAGAATTTGGGACGGTCGGAAGACCAATACGGCCCTGGGAAGAATGGGGACCTCTACGCCGGTTTTGGGATTTCTCCCGATACGCTCCCCTTTCTGGCGAACAGAGAACGTCCCGAAGCCACTCAGCTTCACGGATTCTCCGGCCTCAAGCGTTCCGGAGATTTTCTCCAGTACACTTTCCAGAATCATGGAGGAATCGTGCCGGGACAGCCCAACACGGCTATAGATGTGCTCGACAAGATTCGCGCGCGTGACTGTACTCATGACACATGCGTATCATGACGTTCAGAACAGTCAAAGGAATCAATCGTTAACCTTGAAAGACCAGAACGCGCTCACATGCGAACGAGCGCGGATCCCCAGGTCAGTCCGCCGCCCAGAGCTTCCATCAGAACGAGATCGCCCTTCTGGATACACCCGTCACGGACAGCCTCGTTGAGGGCGAGCGGAATGGATGCAGCCGAGGTATTGGCATGGCGGTCTACTGTGACCACCACCCGATCGGATGGCAGGGCCAGCTTCTTGGCCATACCATCAATGATACGCAGATTGGCCTGATGCGGGACGAGCCACTGAATATCCTGCCCCGTCAGGTTATTGGCTTCCAACGCTTCATCAACAGCTTGTGAAAGCTTGACGACCGCATGGCGGAACACTTCCCGCCCCAGCATCTTGAGATGCTGTGTCGTTCCAGCGCAGCCTACTGCACCGTCCACATACAGAATATCGCTAGACCGACCATCGGAATGAAGATGGGTTGAGAGCACGCCCTCACCGTCTTCGGCTCCAGCCTCCAGAAGCACAGCGCCGGCACCATCTCCAAAGAGTACGCAGGTTGTGCGATCATTCCAGTCCAACAGGCGCGAGAACACCTCACTGCCAATCACCAGAACCTTCTTCGCCAGTCCTGACTGGATGAACGAATTGGCAGATGCGAGCGCATACACGAACCCGGAGCAGGCAGCACTGATATCAAAGCCAAAGCCCCTGGTGATGCCAAGGAGAGCCTGAACCTGCGTTGCGACAGCCGGGAATACCTGATCAGGTGTCGAAGTCGCCACCAGAATGGCGTCAACATCATCAGCGTTCACGCCAGCCTGTTCAAGAGCCTGACGGGCTGCCTCTGCGGCCATGGACGCAGTCGTTTCGTCACCTGAAACAATATGCCGCTGAGTGATGCCGGTACGCGTCCGGATCCATTCGTCGGATGTATCGATCTTTTGAGCAAGATCGTCATTGGTGACAACCGTACGTGGCAGATAGCCACCAACGCCTGTCAGGCGGGCACGAATAGGACCGGACATTGTTTTCAGCTCACAGGTTCTGGAGCGACCATGCTGGCAGAAACCGGAGCCGGGTCGGCTCCAAGCATGCCAAGCTGATCCAGACGGGCACGGATCTTGTCGTTCAGGTTATGGGTGACAGCATCCATTGCGACATCAATGGCTGACGCAAAGCCCTCGCCATCCGCGCCACCATGGGATTTTACGACAATGCCATTCAACCCGACAAACACGGCACCGTTGTAACGCCGCGGATCAATCCACTCACGCATACGCTCCAGTCCGGGACGAACCAGAAGATATCCAATGCGCGTCAGAAGATTGGTCTGGAACACGTTCTTCAGCAGACCGAAAGCCAGCTTAAGAGCCCCCTCGCCAGTCTTCAGAGCAACGTTTCCGGTAAAACCGTCAGTCACCACCACATCGGTCGTGCCCGCTGTGATGTCATGCCCTTCCACGAAGCCATGGAACTGCTCTGCCAGAACACTTTCACGCAGACGTTCAGCGGCCTGACGCAGACGCTCGTCCCCTTTCAAATCCTCGGAGCCAACATTGAGAAGGCCGATCGTGGGCTTTGGAAGACCGAGTGCAGCCTGCGCAAAAGCTTCACCCATAACCGCGAATTCAACCAGATTGCGGGCATCGCAAGCGATGTTTGCCCCCAGATCCAGCATCACGGTATCGCGGCGCGACGATGGCTGCACAGCCACCATCGCGGGTCTGGAGATGCCGGGAAGAGCTTTCACGATAATTTTAGCGAGGGCCAGCATGGCACCACTGTTGCCAGCGGAGACCACTCCGAGTGCGTCACCAGACGCAACAGCTTCCATTGCAAGACGCATGGATGAGCCGCGGACGCGCAACGCCGCAGTCGGCTTCATTTCCATGGAAATGCTAGCAGAGGCGTGACGGATGTCACAGATACGGGCAGCTTTTGGATATCGTGCCAGAGCCGGCTTCAGAACCGCCTCATCTCCGATCAGGAGCACTCTGGCTGTCGGATGCCGGGCTGCAGCCAGCTCAAGGCCAGCGAGAACGATATCCGGTGCCCTGTCTCCTCCCATTGCGTCGACGGCGAGGGCATAGGGCCTTGTGGCCGCGACGTCACGATCAGACGTGACAGGCGCTTTAGACATTAAGACAGTTTCCCGGACAGCATCGCAGATGCGGGCACGCCTTTAGGGTGCCCGCAGAAGAGATCAGGCGCGGACGGCCGTCTTCAGGCTCTTGCCTGCTGCAACAACTTCACGACCATCGTAGTGGCCGCAATGGCTGCAGACGTGGTGCGGGCGCTTCAGCTCACCGCAGTTCGCGCATTCAGCATGTGCTTCAGCCTGCAGGGCATGGTGGCTGCGACGCATACCGGCACGGGACGGCGTGGTCTTTCTTTTGGGGACGGCCATGGCTTTTATGCCTCTTTCTGCTTCTGTGTCGGCACCCTCTCCGCTCCCAGCGGCATGCGGTGCCCCGTTATTCGTCGTCTCGTATTTACGCCGAGTTCAGGCGGGCGGCTCTAGCAGAGCAAACGCGAACCCGCAAGCCAAAGCTGGGGATTTTATTCTTTTTTATCCCCGTTCTTCAGGGTCGCCAGCGCCGCAAACGGGTTTGGACGACGCTCTGACTCTGGCAGGTCATCGGAATGACCGACCTCTTCTTCCCCTTCTGCGGGGGTAACGTCAACAGCATTTTCCAGACCAGCGCCCGGCTTGCGCGGATAGGGATCCAGCATCAGGGCCAGCTGCTCAGCCGCAGCCTCTCCGATATCAAGCCCCCGACCATCATGCGGAACCTCGTCCGGACCTTCGAGATCAATGGAATCGATGTCGAATTCATCTTCCGGCATTTCCGCTTCAGGGATGAAACGCAGAATGAATGTCTCTGCGAGGACGTCATCAAATTTTTCTGCGGTAATGACGCAGAGCTGTGTCACCCTTGCTGAAAGACGCCCTTCGGCAAGAATGTGCTTCTTGTTTTCAGGCGTGAGAAGGAAGCGGCATTCCAGATGATGGATGGCAGGAATACCGAAACGCCGAGCCAGAGCCTCACGCTCCTGCTCTGTTGCCGTAATCGTTTCTTCCAGACCCGATCCCAGCCGGCTCATGGGAATGCGGCGGGAAAATTCGGGAGTATTGGACATTTGAGCACTCCACCCCCGGTCATAATGGGGGAAATCGTTGACAGGCGGGTTCCGTTTAAGGCACGCGCTGGGTTGAGCGGTTCTCTTGCACAGGATAGTTTCCGGTTCCATGAATAACGCATCTTTTCCGACGGCCAAAAGCAGAACACGTCTTCTGCAGCGCCTGAGTCTGGCAGGACTGACCTGCGCGCCGCTTCTTCTGGGGGGATGCTCTTTTTTCAGCCCGATTCCCGAACCCCGCGGCTCGCTGATCGAGAAAACGGACTACGCACAGCTGGTTCCGGGCACGAGCACCCGCTCAGACGTTCTCGACGCAATGGGCTCTCCAACCGCGCATGCGACGTTCGATGACAACACATGGATTTATGTGTCCATGATCACGTCCCCAACGCCTTTGGGCTTTCCAACCGTGGACAAGCAGCAGGTCGTGGTCCTGAACTTCGACAACTCTGGCGTTCTGCGGAAGATGGATACGCTGAACCGCAAGGATGGCGTCCGCGTCGGCATGGTGGGCGAAACAACCCCGACGCCGGGAACCAAGACCTCTGTGATCCAGCAGCTGCTGGGTAACGTCGGCCGTTACAACCCGATGAGAAACATGAGCAGCACCTTTGGCGGCAGCCAGGGACCGCTGGGCAATCAGGGCACCGGCAATGGCGGCGCAGGCAACACGCTGCCCTGAGCCAACTGACTTACTTTGGCAGGCTGAGCAGAACGCTCAGTCCGCCAAGTGGGCTTTCCAGAAGCCGGATTGTACCGCCATGCGCGTGAATAATGTCGCGCACGATGGTCAATCCGAGGCCGGTTCCACCGTTATTTCCTGAACCGCCTATTTCAAGAAGTGTCTTCCGACGATCAGACGGAATACCGCCTCCATCATCCTCGACCGTAATCTCGATCCGGCGCTCCCCTTCCCAGAGTGAGAATCGCATCGCTCCGCCGTGCCGTCGGGCGTTGTCAGCGAGATTGGTCAGCGCGCGTTTCAGAGCATCCGGGCGGACGGCAACATCCACCCCTTCCTTGCCCTCCACGCTCAGCACATGGCCACCTGCGCGCCGGGCTGCAACAGCTACATCCTCGATAAGACCCCGGATGTCCGTCAGAACGGGCTTTTCAGCCCCTTCCCCACGCGCAAACGACAGATAGCTTCCAATGAGACGCTCCATGTCCTCGATGTCTGCAACCATGTCGTGAACATCCGGCTGAAGATCCTCAGCGCGGATCATCCCTTTGGTGGGAAGCATGGCCATACTCAGGCGTAGCCGTGTGAGTGGCGTCCTCAGGTCATGGGAGACACCCGCCAGAACCGCCGTCCTTTGAGCTACGAAGCGATTGACACGTTCCTGCATGCGATTGAACGCGATTGCGGCCTGACGGACTTCACGCGCGCCCTGCGGGCGGATTGCCCCTTCGTCACGGCCTAAACCGAAGAGTTCGGCGGCTTCTGCCAGCCGCCGGATAGCGCGAACCTGATTGCGCATGAACAGTCCGGCGATCAGAAACAATAAGGCCGAACTGCTGAAAGCCCATGCGAGAAACATCCAGATCGGGCCGATGCTCAGTCTTTTGTGCGGCGTCAGAACGTCCAGCATTCCATCCGGCAAGCCGATTGAGACACGGACTGTGTCCGGAGCTGCCGACCAGTCCACAAAGAACGGACGACCAAGTCCCTGCTTCAGTGCGCGTTCAAAATCATCGTCAATCGGCCCCAGAACATGGTTTGTCCCTTCGCGCAGCAGAGCGGCGTGAGGATGAAAAATGAACTGGAGCTGGGTGCGAGCCGCGGCATCTTTCAGCAATTCCCCACGACGATCCGCTTCAGGCGTGCGCTCAATCATGGAGATCACGAGTGAAATTTCACCCGTAATCCCATCCGACAGACGTCTGGAAACAACGTTCAGATAGGTCCCGTAAAACAGGCCCAGAACGATGGCCTGCGTTACGAGGAGCGGAATCAGCACGATCAGCATGGAGCGCCCCAGAAGGGAGCGCGGCAGTACACGCCTGAGCGGACGATCCAGCTTACCCCAGCGCTCGTCAGATTCCGGGTTTGAGAACATAACCCTTGCCGCGAACAGTATGGAGGAACCTTGGCTCCTTCGGATCGGCCTCGATGCGACGACGCAGACGCGTGACTTGCACGTCGACTGCCCGCTCGCCAATCTCGTCCATATCCAGCGATTTCGCGATATCTTCCCGAGACATGACGACGCCCGGCCGGGTGGTAAGAACCCCCAGCAGAGCAGCCTCGCCCCCGGTGAGATGAACAGGCCCTTCCGGACCTGTCAGGAGGCCTCGCTCGACGTCAAATTCGAGAGGACCTAGCCTGAGAACAGACGGCACCTCCGTAACAGGCGACAACGCTGGTACGACGCGCCTTAGGTGCGCCCTCAGGCGCAACAGGAGTTCCCGGGGTTCAAAAGGCTTTCCCAGATAGTCGTCTGCGCCGGATTCCAGCCCATCAATCCGATCAGCTGGCTCACCGCGTGCCGTCAGCAGAAGAATAGGAAGGGATAGTCCCTCCGCCCGCAAGGACTGTGTCAGAGACAACCCGCTTTCTCCCGGCATGGTGACATCCAGCACCAGGGCATCCGGCTGGATCAGCTTCAGCACGTCCCGTGCCTGTATGGCGTCCTGGGCGATGGTGACCCGATAGCCGTTCTCCGCAAGGTATCGCTGGAGAAGCCTCAAAAGACGCTGATCGTCATCTACAACGAGAATATGTTCGTCGCTCATCGAAAGCCCCCTCCCGGAGCCATCTGAAGAGGAGAAAGGACGCGCTTGAACCCTTCCACGGCTGTGACCCCAGCCTCTCTGTAAGCCCGTGTCATGGCTTCACGGATCAGCTGGAAAAGCTGGCGCTCGATTGCCTCTCCATGAGGTGTCAGTTTCAGGGGGCGCTTGCGGCGATCATGGCGGTCTTCTTCCTGGATCAAAAGATTACGCTCTCTCAGATCTCCCAGGGCGCGTCCCAGAGACTGTTTGGTAATACCAAGACTGGATAGCAGAACACTCGGCGTAATACCCGGGTGAGCTGCAACAAGAAAAAGTATTCTGTGGTGAGCTGCCCCCAGGCCATTTTCCCTCAGGAAGGTCTCGCATTCGGAATTCAGGCTTCGCCAGGCGAGCATGAGCGACTCATAGGACTGACGGATCTGTTCTTCACGAAGGTAAAGATGCGCTGTGGCAGAGGAAGGCCCTTCAGGCGGCCGCGCTGTCACCGAACCATTTCCTCCACATACCCAAAGCGGGTAAAATCCTGAATACGCTGCGGGTACAATACGCCATCAAGATGGTCACTCTCGTGCTGAAGCACATTGGCATGGAAGCCGACAGCCTCCCCTTCAACAGGATCGCCATTTTCGTCCAGACCGCGATAACAGACTTTTGCATAACGCGGGACATCGCCTCTGAGACCCGGAATCGAGAGGCATCCCTCACTACACAGCATCATTTCATCACCAACAGGGATAATTTCCGGATTGATGAGAACGCGGGGCAGCATTGCCTGTTCCGGGTCCGACACCCTGTTTGCGGGAACGTGATAAATGAATAGTCGCAGAGGAACATGAACCTGCGGAGCGGCTAGACCCGCCCCGCGTGCGTCCGCCATGGTTTCCAGCATATCACTTATGAGACGGCGGATTTCCGGCGATTTCGGGTCACTCACGGGTTCAGCAACCTGATGCAGAACAGGGTGGCCCATACGGGCAATCTTGAGCAGGGCCATGAGCTTCTCCTATCTGTGACAGCCTATTAACGCATAAGTCACGCGCAGATTGCGCACGGATAAAAATCTGCACAAGAACCATCGAATGAATTGCGCACCGCCAAAAGAGTGTGTTAAGGGCTCCATCCCAATTGGATTGCCATATCACGGGTGACGCTAAAGGCGGGCCCAGAAGGAGTTGACGGCACCGTGCAGGTACTCGTTCGTGACAATAATGTTGACCAGGCGCTAAAGGCGCTCAAGAAGAAGATGCAGCGCGAAGGCGTGTTTCGTGAGATGAAGCTGCGTCGCCACTTCGAGAAGCCCTCTGAGCGTCGCGCCCGCGAAGCAGCAGAAGCTGTTCGTCGTGCCCGCAAGATGGAGCGCAAGCGTCTGGAGCGTGAAGGCTTCTAAAGTCCTTCCCGTTATCTGAACGGACGAGAAAAGCCGCTACCCTGTCAGGGAGCGGCTTTTTTTATTGCCGTTTTGGCAGACACGGCCTGCATCTGCCGCAACGGTTCTCTCGCCCTTGCAGACGAGAGAACGAGTGACGTTCAGGTCAACGTGGGTCCATCAACCTTTTGCTGAGGTAGATGGCCTCCAGCGCCCTCTCATGGGCAACCTCGGCCGCATTGACGGTACCGGCGTGCCCGCCTTCCGTATCCTCGTAATAGAAGAACGGGACATGCAGATCATGGAGACGCGCCGCGAACAGACGTGCGTGCACAGGACCAACGCGGTCATCACGCGTGGACGTGAAGATGAAGGGCGCCGGATAATGCCCATCGGCCTTGAGTGCCTGCAAAGGAGATGTCTTCTCCCAGAAAGCCTTGCCTTCCGGCGTGGAGACGCTTCCATATTCCGCCGCCCATGAGGCGCCTGCCGCCATATGTTCGTAATTGAGCATATCTAGAAGGGGAACACCGATGATGGTCGCGTTCCACAGTTCGGGATGTTGCGTGAATTCTACCCCCATCAGCAGGCCACCATTGGAGCGGCCACGGATTCCCAATCGCTTGGGAGATGTGATGTTTCGGGTAAACAAATTCCGGGCAACGGACGCAAAATCGTCATAGGCATGTTGGCGCCCGGCGTAACGGGCTGCTTCGTGCCAGGCGGGACCGAATTCGCCGCCACCGCGGATATTTGCCATCACATACACGCCCCCGCGCTCGAACCACGTGATTCCAAGATCGGGGTGGTAGACAGGCAGATAGGACAAACCAAAGCCACCATAGGCGGTCATTAGCGTCGGGTTGAGGCTGTTCTTCGTCCAGTTTTTGGAGTGCACGATGAAATATGGCACCTGTGTCCCATCCGTGCTGGTCGCGAACTGTTGTTCGACGGTCAGCTTGGAAGCATCAAAGAGATGTGGCTGGCTATAAAGCAGGTGCGTGGTCTGGTGAGCCGTATCAACGCCCCAAATCTGCGGCGGCTGAATGAACCCTTCCAGCTGAAGGTAAGCATTTGAACTTCTGGCGTCTGACGAAACGATGGTCGCAGCCATGTTCTTTGGAAGCTCTATGGCACGCCCTGTCCACTGCCCGTTTTCGCTACGACGATAGAGCATCAAATTTGGCTGCACGTTATCGTACAGCACAACAATCAGGCCATCTTTGGTCGCTTCAATTGCACCTTCCATCCCGTCCCCAATCGTCTGACGGGCAGTCGGAGATATGATGACTTCCGGCGAACCCGGATGTTCCGGGTCGATCGCGACGATGCTGTCAGCAGGAACGTTGCCGTGAGCCGTCTTCCAGTCCTGCAGAAGATGGAAGACCAACTGACCATCTTGGTAGTTCAGGCCATCATACTTCTCTGGCATCGGAAGCTGGCTGACATGAAGTGTCTTCGGGTCCACTCGTTCTACGTCACTATGGAAAAAATCCTTGTGACGATCGATCAGATAGAGCTGGCGCCCCTGCCCGTCCCGCAGGACCATGGGGGCCACTTCCATGTCGCTCGCCGTTCCTCGGAAGACATCCTGCGCCTGTGAGAGCGACTGGCCCCGCTTCAGGGCACGAACAACGTAAGGATAGCCTGAAGTCGTCAGGCCAGCATCTGCTGCGCCCCAGTCCCGAGACACCAGAAGTGTGTCCTGATCGAGCCAGGATACGACCTGCTTGCCATTCGGGAGAGCGAACCCCTTAGGGACAAAGCGGTCCGTAGATGTATCGTATTCCCGCAACTCATGCGCATCTTCGCCGGCGTTGGACAGGCCCATCAGACAACGCTGATCGTCCGGTTCAAGACAGTTCAGGCCTTCCATCACCCAGTTGGCATGTTCTGCCTTCGCAAGGGCATCCAGATCAAAGCGCGTTTTCCAGATCGGATGCCCGGACTGGAAATGCACTATGGAGGTGCTTCTCCATATTCCACGTGTATGGGCTTTATCCTGCCAGAAATTCCAGATTTCTCCGGCCATCTGGGTGGGAACTGCCAACCTGTCTGGAGACTGCTGAGCCGCAAGAATGCGCTCATAGAGAGGTTTGTAGCGCGGGTCCGATGTAAGAGCCTGCTGGGTTTTCGCATTCTCTGCTTTTACCCAGCGCAGAGCAGATGAGCCATCGACCTGCTCAAGTTCTGTACGGGAGGGTGCTTGAGGTGAACTCAGGGTGTCAGCGTGAGCTGAGGACACCAGAGGGAAAAGAGGAAGTAAGAGACAGAGAGCCCGCAGTGCGGAGGGGCGCATGCCTGATCCTTTCGGCCGTCATTCATGATGATGACGGCATCGTAAAGGTCACGCTCGGGAAAACAACCTCAGTTTACGGCAACCGCACTAAGGGATTCCTCAACTTCCTGGAAGGTCGGCATCAAGTCCGACGGGATGCTTTTGCGCCCGATTTCGACGCTCACCTGCGGGGCATTTCCCTGAAGATGGGCCACGATAACGGAACGAACCAGATCAAGGTAAGAGGCCTCTTCTTCCACGACGCCTCCAAGCCGCCCGGCGATGGGTGCGACAATACCATAGGCCAGAAGAATACCAAGGAAGGTTCCCACGAGGGCACCGGCGATCATCTCACCCAGAACGATAGGAGGCTTGCTGATAGAGGCCATCGTTTTGATGACGCCCAGCACGGCCGCCACGATACCTAGGGCTGGCAGCGCATCAGACACGGACTGAAGCGCATGTGGGAGATGCATTTCCTCACGCAGATTTTTCTTCAGCTCACGCCCCATGACGTCATCCATCTGGAACGGGTCCGTCGCGTTCATTCCCGCCATGCGAAGATAGTCGCAGATAAACGAACAGACATGCGCGTTATCGCGAATTTTGGGGAAAGCTCCGAAGACCGTGCTGCCCTGAGGGTCTTCGATATGGCTTTCAATCGCCATCATACCCTTGGCGGCGGCAAGCTTCGTCATGTGAAAGAGCAGGCCCAGCAGCTCCAGATAATCCTGACGCGTGTACTGGGAGCCTTTCATAGCCTTCTTGATCCCAGCGGGGAGGTGTTTCACCGCACCGATGGAATTGGCCATCACGAAGGTGCCAACTGCGGCCCCAAGAATTGTCAGGAGCTCAAAAGGCATTGACGCGAGCAGTGGCCCGATGGCCCCTCCAGACGCAACGAATGATCCAAAGACGCACGCAAGGACAACGCCCAGACCGATAAGAATAAACATTCAGATTTTTCCTGACTGGCGAAGAATTACGGCTGATCCGGGGAAAGGACGAGAACAACGCGTCTGTTCCGGGCGCTGAGAGGATTGGCGGGGTCAAACAGGTTCCGGTCAGCGTATCCTGTGACGGCTTTCAGCCTCCTGTCGGGGAAGCCGTTACGCACAAGAATATCGCGCGCAGTCACAGCCCGGTCACTGGACAGGCTCCAGTTCCCCGGAAGGCCAGGACGATAGGGGGCTGCGTCCGTATAGCCGCTGACGGACAGGCGCCCTGGAAGCTTTTCCAGATAGGGCGCAATCAGTTTCAGCAGATCCGAAGCATGTCGTGTCGGGGTAGCGGAACCGAGTGCGAACATGGGCTGATGATCGGAATCCGCAATTTCCACATGCAGTCCGTCATCTCCCATGCTGACCGAGACCTGAGAACGCACATCGGCCAGTTGGGGTGAAGCATCAAGCGCCTTGTTGATATCCGTTGCAGCACGACGCAGTTCGCCCTGCTGAGCCTCTTGCCCATTTGGATTTGCCGGGGGCATACCGGGTTGAACCTGCCGGTCATGGAGGACGACGATCTGAGTGCTGCGATCTCCGGCATCCCTATTCAGAAGGTGATTTTGGCCTGGTTCCCCGTTATCCGGATGTGCGCCCGCCGGATCTCCAGGATGAATGGCAGCGGGTTTCTGGGATGAGGCTACTGGATCTGGAACCAGATGAATCACGTTCTCAGCCGGAGGCGGAATATCCTGCTGGATCGCCATGGGGTTGAAGAAATTTGCAATGCCTCTGCGCTGCTCTTCCGTCGTGGCGTTGATGAGCCACATCACGAGAAAGAACGCCATCATGGCTGTTACAAAATCGGCGTAAGCAATCTTCCAGCTTCCACCGTGATGGCCGCCCTCTACCACTTCAAAGCGCTTGATAATGATCTTGCGCTCGTCCTTGCCACCTGCTTTCGACATTCCACCTCCTGAGAGACCTCAAGTATGGCAGTCAAAGGTTAAGGAGAGCTTTAAGAGTGACGTGGCAACTGCACGCCAAGCGGGTTTTCCACCACTGTCATGCGATAGCAGCGCACCGTATGCCCATGACTTTCACGGCATAGAACATCTGCAGGTAGCGGCTCCGGGATATGGTGTATTTCCTCGACCCGAAGCCCTTTGCCAGCCTGCACAACAGGAAGGCGAAACAGGGTCCATCGACGGTCTGTTCCCAGCACATCCACATGAGACTGATTGAAAGCCAACTGCGACGCGAGGCCGTAATCTTCCGCCATGAAGACTGTAGCTCCTTGGGCCACAGCCTGCGCGCCCAGTTTCTGGCTGAACTCCGGCCATCCAGCGGTCTGACGCTGAACAGGATCCTTTGAGGGCGGCAGCGGCACAGGTGCAAACGCAGCCTGTACGCAGACGAGTGCCGTCAAAACAAAACCGCTGGTTACAGCCCAGCGCACACGTCGCCCCGCTTCTACCGCAGTCAAAGCAAGCACGGGATACACGACCGCGGGCCAGTTTGCCTGAACGCGGTCTCCAAAGGCGTGAAAAATGAACACAACCAGCGGAAGAGCTCCTAGCCACCCAAGAAGCCTGTTGCGCTTACAACAGGCCCAGAGGCCGATCGCGAACAGACCGAAGATCAGGGGCGTGGCGAGGCCAATCTGTCCACCCAGGAGTTCTGATAGAAACTGGATTGCTCGTGCGGGATGCCAGTCCCCTGCACGTCCTCCCTGTTTGAGCAGGCTCGCCCAATGGTGGGTCGCGTTCCAGTACAGAACGGGTGATGTCGCGGCTAGCAGAACTGGAATGGCGAGCCATGGACCCGGTTGTTTCCTCCGTGCCGAGGAGGAAACAACTGCGCCGCCAAGTCCAAACCCAATCAGAACGGCCGTATATTTCGAATCAAACGCCAGCCCCAGCAGTATGCTGGCCAGCAACCACCATCCGAGTGCCCTGCTGGCAGGGAGACTGACTGCTTTGCCGATGGCGTACAGAGCCAGCGAGACAAAAAATACCAGAGGTGTATCGGGCGTCATGGTCGCAGCACCCAGACCCAGCATCAGGGTCGCGTTCAAAAGAAGAACAGCCTGAAAACCAGACAGCGGCCATGGGCGGGAGGGGAGCAGCAATCGGGCGGCATGGAATAACGCCCAGCTTCCTGGCAAAACAGAGACAGGCCCTAGAAAACGCACCCCGAGAGGTGTGTCTCCCGCAATCCAGGTTCCGATCCGGATCCAGAGAGCAACCATGAACGGATGGTCAAAATACCCCATCTGTAAATGGCGAGACCAGACCCAATAATAGGCCTCATCCGGTGTCAGGGGGAGAATGGCAGCCAGAGTGAGACGCACAGCTGTTAGAACAGCGAGAAATGCCCAGAACATTTCCCGCTTGCGAACCGTGATGGCTGGCATCTCAGCGCCAGATCAGAGTTGATGACACCGCGTAGTTCCAGACTACCCCAATGACGGCTCCGGCCGCAGATGCACGGTCCCAATGGCCATGGCCCACATCATGCAGAACCATGCGAGCAACGCCGATATTGGCGAAGACACCAACGGAACAGACAACAGCGAACAGCGCAAAACCCCACCACATCCGGGCGCCCTTGAGGCGACGGTCATGATAGGTCAGACGATTGTTGAGGAGGAAGTTGGTCAGAATAGCGACAGCCGTACCAACAAGCTGGGACTGGGAGAAATCCATTCCCGTCATGCGTGCCAGTTGCATGACCACAACATTCACTACGACGCCGACAAGACCTACCAGCGCAAACGCCAAAAAGCGGGTCGGCAGCCAGCCATGCGTGAGTTTGTCGAGCAGCATTGTTGCAAACTGAAGCAGCACGACAAGGTCCAGCTTGCTTTCCCCAGCAACCCTCGGCCGAAAAACAAACGGCACTTCGGTGATTGTCGTGTCTTTAGGCGCGGACATGACAACGTCCAACAGAATCTTGAAGCCGGTGCCAGACAGTTTTGGAAGGGTCGCGATAAAGAGATCCCGTCTCATGGCAAAGAAGCCACTCATGGGATCTGTCAGGGGATGAGGCAGAACCGCCTGAGCGGCTCGGATACCGGTATCCGACAGCATGTGACGCCAATGTCCGGCAAGGCCAGAATTGTCGCCGCCTTCCACATGCCGGCTACCGACGACGACCTGTGATCCGGCATCAAGAGCAGCAATCATTTTCGGAAGAACGGCTTCGTCGTGCTGGAGGTCTCCATCCATGACCGCCACATACGTCGCGCTGGATGAGAGGAACCCTTCGATGACGGCAGAGGAAAGTCCTCGACGGCCGACGCGCCGCACTACCCGGACGCGAGGGTCGTGAGCGGCAATGGCGGAAACACGGGCTGAAGTGCCATCAGGGGAATTGTCATCAACGAAAATGACTTCCCAGTATTCACCTGCAAGGACCCGGCTGAGAGCCGCGACCATGGGAGCCACATTTTCCGCTTCGTTGTAGCAGGGAACAATGACGCTCAACCGTGCGGGCAAGAGGAGATCTGTTCTTTCAGATCCCAGAGCCATCAGATGGGAACCCCGGCAAGATCCCGGCTGGTATGAATGGTCTGAAGCGTCTGAACGCGAACGACGTGAACGCTATCCGTCAGGCGACGGGTGAGAATGTTCTGGTGGGCTGCGTCACGGGCGACAAGACGGACCAGAAAGTCCCCTCCGCCGCGGATCATGTGACATTCCCGTGTTTCGGGCCAAGCCCCGACCTGCGCCTCGAAAGCCTCGAGAACGCTTCCTTTCTGACTATCCAGCCCGATCAGTGCGTAAAAATTCAGTGACCACCCCAGAAGGGGCGCATCGACCTCAGCGTGGTAGCCCTTGATGATTCCCAGCTCTTCAAGGCGCCGGACACGCCGCAGACAGGGAGGTGCGGAAATGCCAGCCCGTCTGGCCAGCTCCACATTGGTCATACGGCCGTCTGCCTGAAGCTCGGCGATAATCTGCCGGTCAATGGCATCCAGTTCAACGGGGATAGGAGAGAGAGAAGCGTTCATTTGAATCTGACGTATATGGCAGGAGGCGTCTTCCGCAAAGATGGCACATGCGTCCGAAACCTTTATATGAGGGGTCAAAACACGGACGAGGATCAATCATGCCTGAAATCCATCATACGGACCTTCTGGTCGTAGGCGCGGGCCCTGCCGGTTACACTGCCGCCATTTACGCCGCACGCGCCAGCCTGAAACCGATTCTCGTCACAGGGCTCCAGCCAGGTGGTCAGTTGACGATCACAACAGATGTGGAGAACTTCCCCGGCTTTGCCGCTCCGGTTCAGGGGCCGTGGCTCATGGAGCAGATGCGGGAACAGGCAGAGCATGTTGGCACCCGTCTGATTTACGATCTCATTAAGGAAGCAGACCTCAGAAACGGACCGGCCACGGACGGTTATTTTCGTCTCAAAGGCGATTCCGGTGACGAGTATCATGGCCGCACTGTCGTGATCGCAACGGGGGCGCAGGCCAAGTGGCTGGGCCTCGAATCGGAAAAACGTCTTCAGGCTGGTGGTGTTTCCGCATGCGCGACCTGTGACGGTTTCTTCTACCGGGGCAAAACCGTTGCCGTGGTTGGTGGTGGCAATACTGCTGTCGAAGAAGCCCTGTACCTCACCCATCATGCTGACAAGGTTCATCTCATTCATCGTCGCGATGGGCTGAGGGCAGAGCGGATTTTGCAGGAACGCCTTTTCGCGAATCCGAAGATTGAACTTCACTGGAACCAGGCAGTTGAAGAAGTTTTGGGAGCTGGCACTCCGGAAGTCGTTTGCGGCGTAAAGCTCAGGAACACCCAGACAGGTGAGACCACTACTCTGGCGGTTGATGGGGTCTTTGTTGCCATTGGCCATAGTCCGAATACGGGGCCATTCCGCCACGAAGTGCGTTGTGATGAAGATGGCTATATCCTGACAGAGGCGGGAGGAACCGGTACTTCTGTTGAGGGTGTTTTCGCTGCCGGTGATATCCAGGATCGCATTTACAGACAGGCAGTCACCGCCGCTGGCACCGGCTGCATGGCAGCTCTTGAGGCGGAACGATATCTTTCTGGCATACCTGCTATGACAAAAACTTGACCCTCGCCTCAGGTTAAGACAGTTTCGTCCCTTCAACGACACACCGCAGAAATAACGCCAGGTGACATGGGCAAGAAGGACGAAGACCGACGCGCCAGCGATCGGGGAGACCACCACATGGACTGGGACAAGCTGCGTATTTTCCACGCAGTCGCTGAAGCCGGATCCTTCACCCATGCGGGCGACAGACTGAATCTCAGTCAGTCTGCCGTCTCGCGGCAGATTTCCGCACTGGAAGAAGTGTTACGGGTACCGCTGTTTCATCGGCATGCCCGGGGCCTTATTCTGACGGAACAGGGTGAAGTCCTGAACCGGACCGTACGGGAAGTTTTCTCGAAGCTGGCTCTGACGCAGGCTTTTCTTAGCGAGAGCAAGGAGCGTGCGGCTGGAAAGATCAAGATTACGACCACGACCGGGTTCGGCCTCTCCTGGCTGTCTCCGCGACTGCATCGCTTTCTGGAAATGCATCCTGATATCGAGGTTACGCTTCTTCTTGAAGATGCTGATCTGGATCTTGGAATGCGTGAGGCCGACGTAGCTATCCGACTCCATCCGCCCACGCAGCCTGATCTTGTTCAGCGACATCTCGCCAACTTCCCGATGCCTATCTATGCCAGCCCGGACTATCTGGAGCGTTACGGTACGCCTACCAATCTGCGGGAACTGGCAGAACATCAGATCATAGGCTTTGCGGGGCGCAACCTTCCGCTGCCTAATGTCAACTGGATGCTTGATCTCCTGCGACACGAAGGGCTGGCCCATCGTGGAAGCCGTCTGGCTATCAACAATATCGCCGCGGTCGCAAATGCTATTTCAGCAGGAACAGGTATCGGGTCTTTGCCACTTTATACTGCGGCATCCTATTCCAATCTGGTGCGCGTCCTGCCTGATCAGCCGGTCCCCCTGGTAGAAGCCTATTTTGTCTATCCGGAAGAGCTCCGGACGTCCAAAAGAATCGCCGTGTTCAGGGACTTTCTGCTGACTGAAATCAGCAGTCTCAAAGGACAGGAATAGTCCGCTTAACAGACGTCGTGGTTTTCTTAGCCGCGACGTCCGTGCTCCAGGATGCAGGCATGTTGATCCGCCGAGGACCGAAAAACAGCCTCTCCAATCGGCGCAAAGCTATTGGAATGGCCAAGATGACCTTTTCTTGGGCTACCCTTCAAAAAGATCAGCCCCGCCTGCGATCTATAGCAAGGTAACCCTAAACTTTTCTGAGAAATATGCTGCTGGGCTATGTGCCTGACACCAGTATGTCCAGACTTCGGCACGGTTGATGCAGCGTGACAGGGCTGCATCAACGCAGCCATCCCGACTGCCAGCCAGAAAGAGTTCAATCCAGAGCGCAAGAAAGCTTCTCCCCACATGCTGAGGAGAATACCTCATTTGAATGCGTGTCAGACTTCCAAATGGAAACCTGCCACCATTCCTTCACGAAATGATGCAAGGACAGCACAACACAGCCTTGCTTCTGAAGACGCGGCAGCCCGTTAGTCCTCACCCGCAGAACGTACTGCGCTATGATTGACTCGCTCGCGCAATTCCTTCCCGACCTTAAAAAAAGGAACGCTCTTCTCGTCCACAGACACTGTGTCGCCAGTTCGGGGATTACGCCCCGTTCGAGCGTCACGCTGGCGTGGAATGAACGCGCCAAAGCCTCTCAGCTCAACCCGGTCGCCACGCGAAAGGGCAGCGCCAATTTCATCAAAAATCGTATGAACGATCCGTTCAATATCCCGCGCCAGAAGGTTGGGATATTGTGCAGAAAGCTCGGCAATAAGTTCCGATCTGGTCATGATTGCAGCCTATCTGCCTCCGCCCATGAAACTGGTTTCAGGGTTGCAAGATCGCAACGGCCCCGTCAAGGCTGCTGATCGCCAGCTGCCTATCCATTTTTTCCATTATGCCTGCCCCGAACACGCCCTCCAGAATGGCGCGCCGATGCGGAAGATCATACCAATGTCGCGATGTCTCTGTCAGAAGCGGCGTGACAGGGTATTGAGCATTGCCAATTTTCAACTGTTTGCGAAGCCACAGCCGAGCGGCATCCTCATCGCCAAGTTCGTCTATGAGGCCAAGCCCGATAGCCTGCCGGCCTGTATACGCGCGGCCGTCAGCAAGACTACGGACCTTATCTTCCGGAAGATGGCGCCCCTTGCACACCATACCAACAAACTGGTCGAAAAGGTCATTCACCAGCCCCTGAAGCATTGTCCTGCCTTCGGGGGTTAGGTGACTTGTGGGCTCTGTCTGATCTTTCATGGTCCCCGAAGTAATGGCCGCCACATCGATTCCCACCCGTCCAAGCAGAGGCGAAACATCCGGACGCTGCAGGATCACACAGATTGAACCCGTGAGCGTGGATGGGAGTGCGACAATATGCTGCGCGGGCACAGAGACCATATAGGCGGCTGACGCTCCCATATCTCCCATTGTGACGACGACCGGTTTTTTAGAAGCAAACTGCTCGATCGCATCATGCAGGCGTTCGCCACCCGTCACACCACCTCCTGGACTGTCTACAACAACCAGAAGACCAGTCACGGAAGAAGAATTCTGGGCTTTTTTCAGGGCGGCAGTAATACGTGAGACATCGTTACCGATGACACCTCGAATAACGAGGCGCGCGATGTGAGGCCGGCCTCCCAGATCAACTGCGACTGGGTGGCCTTTACCAACAGCGACAACGAGGGCTGCGATAAAAAGCAAGAGGGCGGCAATTCTCCATCGGAGAAGCCGCCGTCTTTCAGTCTGGGTCCGGAGAAGGGTATCTGCTTCAGAATTCATGAAACAGTAGTCTCCGGACCGACAGACAATGTCAATTTCCCCACATGATCTTATGCTGGGAAATCAAGATCTTCAGCCCTGTTTCTTGGACTGGCGGCCACGCGGGCTTTCTTTCTTGCCCTCTCCCGTCGCGCTGATCTTGCGACCGAGACCGATTTCACGCGCAAGAGCGGAGCGGCGCTGAGCATAGTTAGGGGCAACAAGCGGATAGTCAGATGGCAGCCCCCAACGCTCACGGTACTGTTCCGGCGTCATGTTGTAAGCACTCTGAAGATGACGCTTGAGCATTTTCAGCTTCTTGCCGTCTTCGAGGCAGACAATATAGTCCGGGAACACCGAGCGCTTGATGGGAACAGCGGGCTGCGGACGCTCTGGTTCAGGCGCCTGCTGCGGAACTCCAGCATTGGCGAGGGCTTCATAGACCTGCCGAATCAATGCCGGAAGAGTTTCCGCATCCACACTTCCTTTGGAGACCTGTGCCGCAACAATCTGCGCAGTAAGCTCCAGCAGATCCGGGTGGGATGTGTTCTCCGACATAATACTTTACCTTCCCTACGGAATAATTTTTAGCCATTCACGGCGTGAAAACATTCTGCCTGTACGAACGTTGAATATACAACACAATACCATGCAGATAGCGAATCAAGTTTAACAAAATTTCTAGAATATGCAGCCTAAAAAAGAAGTAATCATAACTGTAGCATTTTTGAAATTCCCCAACGTTCTTTCGTGAGCCTTATGCAATCGTTCAATGCCACACTCTGCTCTCCAAGTGATTTCCTCGGATGGCGATCACTGAGCCGTGATTTCCTGAGCAGGCAGGTTGAGGCCAGCGCTGTTCACTGGTCCATACAGGAAACAGAGACATTATACGCCCCACAAAGCGAACGTATTCTTCCGAATGCTTCTTCTCCACTGAAAATACCTCGTTTTTTCGGGCGGTTAATATCCTCGGTGTTTGCGTCCGCAATTCCTGACAGATTTGATCGGCTTTATCGTTCCCTTGAGCATATTCAGAAATATGGAGAGCCATCCGCGACCGACCTTAAAGATTTTGAACAGATTGCCGCGGAAGTCCGCGCACAAATTCTCCGTCTTAGAAGCACGTTTCCGGAAAATCGTATCGCGGACTGGCAGATCATAAGAACAGACTGCCCTCCCCAGCTTACTGATAGCCAAATTGGTCCGCTCAGCAGACTGCGAACAGCACCATGGATTCTTCTGTCAGATCACAGGACACTTTGCTGGAATGGTCAGGATTATCGCATAGGCCCAGGAATGACAGATGCAGATGCTCCGCACGCTGATCTGGTCCATCAGGCTTTGCAAACCGCCACAGCAACCCGTGCCAATGCCTACTGGCATGAACTGGGTACAGTGCACGTTACACCGACGGAAGAGAATACTCGCGAGGCACAGTCCTTCCCTCACCTGCGTTCTCTCGCTGTTGACTGTTCGTTCTGCGATCTTTGTCATCACGCAACGTGCACCGTTTTTGGTGAAGGGTCTGAGACCGCCAGCATTCTGTTTGTCGGTGAACAACCTGGCGATCAGGAAGATCTTCAGGGGCGGCCTTTTGTGGGGCCGGCGGGAAAGCTTTTCGACAGAGCTCTTCGCGAGGCGGGTGGAGACCGTCACGAGGCGTGGATCAGTAATGCCGTCAAACACTTCAAGTTTGTTCAGAAAGGCAACAGACGTATTCATCAGAAACCCGGAACAACTGAAATGCATGCGTGTGCCCCCTGGATTTCAGCTGAACGTCGACTTCTGCGTCCTAGAGTAACAGTCATGCTGGGCGTGACTGGAGCGAGCGCACTCCTCGGCCGCCCTGTTACAGTTTCTCGCGAACGTTCCCGTCTCTTCAAACTCGACGATGACAGCATTGGTCTTGTAACGGTCCATCCTTCTTATCTGCTTCGTTTACCGGATGAGGATGCGAAGACACGCGAATACATAAAATTTGTCGCAGATTTGAGAATGGCCATTTCCGCTCTCGCCTAACTGGACCTATCGGGGGTAAGAAAGCCACGTAATGAGTGGCAGCACTACGTCAGCAGGACGTCCGACTCCGAACAGCTCTCCTTCAGGTGCAGGCGCGTCCTCAGCTCTGCGGCCCAGGGTCAAGCTGCCTCTGTCGTGGATCTACGCCCCTTCGGCAGCGACACTCACATTCGCGCTCAGAAATACCTTTGCGGCATCTCTCGCTATCGGCATTGCGTTCTGGATGGAGCTCGACAGCCCTGCCTGGGCTGCAATGACCGTTTGGGCCGTAGCGCAGGCCACGCGCGGCGAAAGCCAGTCAAAAGCCAAATGGCGTATCATTGGGACCATTACCGGCGCAGTCGCCTCGATAGCCCTGATGGCTGCGGCTCCACAGGCTCCCTGGCTGTTCTTTCCCATGATTGCCGTCTGGATTGGCATGTGCAGCGGACTAGCGACATTTGTTAGTAACTTTCGCTCCTATGCTCTTGTTCTTGCAGGATATACCTGCTCGATCATTTGCATGGACGCAGCGTCTGACCCTGACAATATCTTCACGGTGGCCGTTTCCCGAACAACGTACATTATCCTGGGCGTTCTCTGCGAAGCGTTCATGGGACTGATCTTTGCAACGACCCAGGAGCGACAGGCGCGGGCGCAACTGCGCCAGAAACTGGAATCTGCGCTTGTTCTCGTAACCGGGACATTATGCAGCATTCTTGGCGAAGAGCGCGGTGCCTTGAATGCTGCACGTCGACAGTTTGGCACCATCCTCAGCATCAACGATCAGATTGAATTTGCTGAAGTGGAAATGGGTCCGCACGGCCACGAAGGCGACCACGCCCGTGCCGCTCTGGCGTCTGTGTCCGCCTTGCTATCACGCGGGTTTGGCATGGCCATGCGCCTCCAGCTCCTCAATCATGAGCACCCCGCCTTCACACAGGCCGCCGACGAAATTCTCTCCTTCCTCAGGGATTTCCCGAAGCGAATATCCAACACGGAGACCGTTCCGGACCTACTGGCAGAGCTGCAACATCTTCGGGACGTCTGCCGCCTGTATGCCGCACCGCATCGCGCGACGGATCTTCAGAACAGCAACGAACCCATTCCGGGGGCTGATCCTTTTGATCTGCGACTGAATGAACAGGACACGGAGGCCCATCTCGATGAGCGCGTCCTGTTCATGTCTCTGGGCGAACTGCTTGGAGATCTCGAACTCGCCATCAAAGAATATGAGGCCAGCACACACACCATTCCTGGCGACCACTTTCACTTTCAACGCCAGACCCATCGGGATACGCGCGAAGCCATTCATAACGGCTTACGCGGCGCCTGCGCCGTTCTGGTTACGGCTCTGATTTATGAAATAACTGCCTGGCCAAGTGGGCTTGGCTTTATTGCCATCACAACGCTGGTTTGCGGGCTATTTGCCACCAAGGAAAATCCTGTTCTCGGAACAACAGAATTCCTGAAAGGTGCACTCGCCGCTTATGTTGTAGCATGGGTACTGGTTTTTGTTCTGATGCCAAAGGTTACAACCTTTGAGACACTGACTCTTTTCCTTGGTCCGGCAATGTTTCTGGGGGGCCTGGCCAAAGGAAATCCCTCTACCGCGGGAGGAGCAGCGGCCTATGGTCTGCTGCTCCCTGCGATGCTGGGGCTGGAAAATCATCACGTCATGAATGAAGTGGCATTCTACAACAGCAATATGGCCGTCGTGATGGCTGTTGGCATCAGTGTTTTGGTGTTCCGCACAGTCCTACCGTTCAGCAGTTCAGACGAAAGACTCCGTCTGCGCCGCATCATGCTTACCGAGTTGCGCCATCTGGCGGATCCAAACTACGCGCCCCAGATCAGTGTGTGGATCGGGCGTAATACCGACCGCTTCGCACGCCTTATCCGTCACGCGGGCCCAACCCCTGCCCCACTTATCGAAGCCTGTATTCTCGGAACATTGGCAACTCTGACGCTCGGATTGAATATCATTCGCCTTCGCACATTGCTGGATCGGGAATATCTGCCAGACAGCGCGCGCCGCCCTATCCAGTTGGTGCTTCACTATGTTGAACAATCCACACGACGGCATGACAAAGCGGCACGTGTTGCCAATGCTGCTGTCAGACGTTTACGTGCGCTGGATGAGCATGAAACAGATCTCGTGACACGGCTGGAGATGACGCGCGCCATTACCTATCTCGTCGTAATTGCCTACACCATGCAGACTAACGCCGACTTCCTTGATGCCAGTCGCCCCTTCAAGGGTGAGCGTAGTCATCTGAAGCTCCAAGGCGTGTCACAATAAGAGTATCTTGACTCATCAGATACGATACGTTCTGGCAAACATTGATTAAAGATTGCACCCGTTCTGCCGCTTCACAGCATATTACGAAAATATCAGCCTCAGTTCTTTTCTGTATATTGGCACGAGATACTTTTCAGTCGCACGAAACGTGCCCGCCACACTCTTGAACAACACGCGCAAGGCCTGAGACTTTTATAGGCTTGTAAGCCCTAAAGTGGTTCCAGAGATCGAGTGTATCGCTCTACCCTAACCGTCCACGGATCAATAAAGATTTCTGATTTATCTGGCGGAGAGGGTGTCCGCCGATGTAGAGCGTCATGAAAGGGCAGATCCGCGCAATAACCCTTGTTTTTCACGGCTTTACAGAAATTTATGCCATCCTGAAGAAGCAGATAGACGCATTGAAACCCAACCCGTAAGGTGGGACGGAAGATGGGACTGAAAAGCCATGAGCAAGCTTCCGCCGAACCAGATGAATGCCCGCAAGGTCGCCTCCCTCAAAGACGGGGTTCACGGCGATGGCGGAAATCTATGGATCACCGTCCGGGGCGACACCCGGGCCTGGACCTTTCGCTATAAAAGCCCTGAGACCGGCAAAAGACGGGAGATGGGACTCGGTCCCGCCCGGGATATTTCTCTGGCTGATGTCCGACTCCGGGCAGCCGAGAACCGGCGCCTGCTTCTGGAGGGGATCGACCCCCTGGAAGAAAAGAGCCGCCAGAAGGGAGAAACTGTCCAGGAGCGTACGTTCGCGCAGGTTGCCGAGCAGTACATCACCGAACAGGCGCCGGGCTGGAAAGATACGCGCTCGGCGCCCATGTGGCGCAGCTCTCTGGAGCGGCATGTTTATCCCGTCCTCGGCTCGAGGCCGATTGGCAGCGTGCAGACAGAGGATGTGCTCGCTGTCCTGCGACCGATCTGGGAAAGCACGACCGAAACCGCAACACGGCTGCGTGGACGGATGGAGCGTATTCTGGACTACGCGCAGAGCCATCACTGGCGCGAGGGGGAGAACCCGGCCCGCTGGCGGGGGCACCTGGCGAACATCCTCCCCAAACCCACCGCAGTCACGAAGGTGGTGCACCATGCCGCCTTGCCCTATCGCGACCTCCCGCCAGTCTACAGCCGGCTCGGCGCCGAGCATGGTGTAGGAGCTTTGGCCGCACGGTTCGTCTGCCTGACCGCAACCCGGTCTGGCGAGGTCCGCAAGGCCCTGTGGTCGGAGATCGATCTGAAGAAAAAGTGGACGTGTCACGGTTTAGTTCCGGACCATGGGTATCTGTTAAGCGAGGTTGCGCTCATGATCCAGAGGACTTTTCCACTGGAGTGCGGAATGCCGCCTCTGCGCGTTGTAGAAATTGTTGA
>Ga0157360_1000216_pt1 | contig 24913 bp, 22 predicted proteins | sample AttlaeALBM1_FD_111483 | JGI IMG/M metagenome (GOLD analysis project Ga0157360, IMG submission 111483) | Fungus gardens microbial communities from leaf cutter ant in Ribeirão Preto, State of São Paulo, Brazil - Atta laevigata ALBM1 | ecosystem: Host-associated > Fungi > Mycelium > Unclassified ...
ACGATCACCACCGCGTCGAGAGCCTGTTTAAAGCCTTTGGCCGCACGCTGCGCCAGGCGATCCGCGTTGAGGGCGATACCCTTCCCTCTTCAAAAGGAGTGCTGTGATGAATGTGGTGATCCTTGATACTGGCTGCGCCAACCTTCACTCGGTGCAGTCCGCCATTATCCGCCACGGCTATCAGCCGCAGGTGAGCCGCGATCCCGATGTGGTGCTGCGCGCAGATAAGCTGTTTCTACCGGGCGTCGGTACCGCGCAGGCGGCGATGGATCAGCTGCGCGAGCGCGAGCTGATTGATCTGGTGAAAGCCTGCACGCAGCCGGTGCTGGGCATCTGTCTCGGTATGCAGCTGCTCGGGCGTTTCAGCGAAGAGAATGGGGGCGTTGACCTACTGGGCATTATTGATGAAGCGGTACCGAAAATGAACGATGTCGGGCTGCCGCTGCCGCATATGGGCTGGAATCAGGTCTACCCGAAAGCAGGCCATCGCCTCTTTCAGGGCATTAAAGATGGCGCCTACTTCTACTTTGTTCACAGCTACGCAATGCCGGTGAATGCCAACACCATCGCCCGCTGTGACTATGGCGAGCCGTTTACCGCCGCCGTACAGAGCGACAACTTCTACGGCGTACAGTTTCACCCGGAGCGCTCCGGGCGCGCAGGCGCGCAGCTGCTGAAAAACTTCCTGGAGATGTGATGATCATTCCCGCTTTAGATTTGATTGATGGCAGCGTGGTGCGCCTGCATCAGGGCGATTACGCCCAGCAGCGCGACTATGGCAGCGATCCGCTGCCGCGTTTGCAGGCCTATGCCGCCGAGGGCGCGCAGCTGTTACACCTGGTTGATTTAACCGGTGCGAAAGATCCGGCGCGCCGCCAGATCCCGTTACTGAAAACGCTGGTGGCGGGCGTCACTGTGCCGGTGCAGGTTGGCGGCGGCGTGCGCAGCGAAGAGGATGTTGCCGCCCTGCTCGACGCGGGCGTGGCGCGCGTGGTAATTGGCTCGACGGCGGTGAAATCCCCCGAGATGGTCAAGAGCTGGTTTACCCGTTTTGGCGCCGACAAGCTGGTGCTGGCGCTGGATGTGCGCATTGATGAGCAAGGCACAAAGCAGGTAGCGATCAGCGGCTGGCAGGAGAACTCCGGCGTGACGCTGGAAGCGCTGGTGGAGACCTATCTCGCTGTCGGCCTGCGCTATGTGCTGTGCACCGATATCTCGCGTGACGGCACGCTGGCAGGCTCAAATGTGTCGCTGTATGAAGAGATCTGCGCCCGCTGGCCGCGGGTGGCGTTTCAATCCTCCGGTGGCATTGGCGACATTAACGATATCGCTGCGCTGCGCGGGACAGGTGTGGGCGGCGTGATTGTTGGCCGCGCGCTGCTGGAAGGTAAATTCACGGTGAAGGAGGCCATTCAATGCTGGCAAAACGGATAATCCCTTGTCTCGATGTGCGTGATGGCCAGGTGGTAAAAGGCGTACAGTTTCGCAACCATGAAATCATCGGCGACATTGTGCCGCTGGCAAAACGTTACGCCGAAGAGGGTGCAGATGAGCTGGTGTTTTACGATATCACCGCTTCCAGCGATGGCCGCGTGGTGGATAAGAGCTGGGTGACGCGCGTGGCAGAGGTGATTGATATCCCCTTCTGCGTGGCGGGCGGCATCAAGTCAATTGAGGATGCGGCGCAGATCCTCTCCTTTGGCGCGGACAAAATCTCCATTAACTCACCGGCACTGGCCGATCCTGCGCTGATTACCCGGCTGGCGGATCGCTTTGGCGTGCAGTGTATTGTGGTCGGGATTGATACCTGGTTTGATGCCGTGACCGGCAAATATCACGTAAATCAATATACCGGCGATGAGAGCCGCACCCGTGTGACGCAGTGGGAAACCCTCGACTGGGTGCAAGAGGTGCAGAAGCGCGGAGCCGGTGAAATTGTACTGAATATGATGAACCAGGATGGCGTGCGTAATGGCTACGACCTGGAGCAGCTGAAAAAGGTGCGCGAGGTGTGTAATGTGCCGCTGATCGCCTCCGGCGGTGCCGGCACAATGGAGCATTTTCTTGAAGCCTTCCGCGATGCGGATGTCGATGGCGCGCTGGCTGCCTCGGTGTTCCACAAACAGATTATCAATATTGGTGAGTTAAAGGCGTACCTGGCAGGCCAGGGCGTGGAGATCAGGATATGTTAACAGAGCAACAACTCTCCCAACTGGACTGGGAAAAAACCGACGGGCTGCTGCCCGCCGTGGTGCAACAAGCGGTCTCCGGCGAAGTGCTGATGCTGGGCTATATGAACAGAGAGGCGCTGGCAAAAACGCTGGAAAGCGGCAAGGTAACTTTCTTCTCTCGCACTAAAGAGCGCCTGTGGACCAAAGGCGAAACCTCTGGTCATTTTCTTAATGTGGTGAAGATTGCCCCTGATTGCGACAACGATACGCTGCTGGTGCTGGTGGATCCGATTGGCCCCACCTGCCACAAAGGCACCTCCAGCTGCTTTGGCGACACCAGCCACCAGTGGCTGTTCCTCTATCAGCTTGAGACGTTGCTGGCTGAGCGTAAGAGTGCCGATCCGGCCAGCTCCTACACTGCCAAACTCTATGCCAGCGGCACGAAGCGTATTGCGCAAAAGGTGGGTGAAGAGGGCGTAGAGACGGCGCTGGCGGCAACGGTTAATGATCGCGAAGAGCTGACTAACGAGGCGTCGGATCTGATGTATCACCTGCTGGTGCTGCTGCAGGATCAACAACTCGATTTGACCACCGTGATCGAGAATCTGCGCACACGGCATCAATAAGCCAGGCTAAGGGCATAAAAAAACCGGGCTGTGCCCGGTTTTTCTTTTTTACGCTTTCGGCTGGTAGTTTCGCAGCGCGTTTCGCATTAGAACAAATCCAGAACCAACAATACCGCCGAGAAGGACGGCCAGTATCAGTGCCAGCGCGCGACGCGGGCTATCACGATGAATGGACAAGGATGGTTTCATCACGTAACGGTAGCTATGGATAGTGTCAGGTTTGATATCAATGGTCTTCAAGTCGAGCAGATTTTGTCGGGTTTTGTAGTAATCGTCGGTAAAGACCAGCGGACGCGACGATTCATTTTTGATCATCGACTCCAGCGCGGCGCTACCGAGCAAGAACATGTTATCCTGCGACACATTGTCCGCTTGCTGTACCTGCGGCGCGTGAATTTCCGACTCTTTGGCCACCGAAAGCGCCTGCATAATCTGCTTAATACGCAGATCTTTTTGTTCCTGCGCCACTTTTTCCTGGGTAGTTAAGGACGCAACCAGATCGTCGGTGCGCGATTTGATGTTGATCTCAAGGTCATCAACCAGTTCTTTAGCAATAAGCTCATCGACTTGTTGAATATATTCAGCCAGTTTCTGCTGGGCTTCTCTCGCAGTAGTCCCTTGATAAGTCACCTTCAGCGGCAGCGGTTGACCTTGCACAGCCGTACTGATGGTTAATTTCTCAGGAATGTCCTGATTATCCAGGGTTTCAGAAAGGGCAGAAAAGGCTGAGTTAAAGCGACCAATTACGCGTTGCTGTATGCCACTTATATCGAAATGGTCGTCATTAGTGAGAATAGTCATAGCGCTGGTGTAATCAACAATCTGACCGGCGTCTGGCGAACTGATAACCGCAACAGAGGTCCATTTCTCTTTCGCAAAGGCCAGATAGGCACCAGCAATTATCAAGCTGAATACTATAGCGGCAGCAACAATCCATTTTCCACGCCAGATTTGTATTAAGAGATCAAATACATCAACCTGCTCAACACTATTGCTGTCTCTAAGCGTCTGGTTATTTTTTTCGTTTGTCATAGCTACCCTGAGGAGAAGCACAAAAAGTTATAGAGGCGAGTTTAACGTTTCGCTTCTTTTTTGCTATAGGATTATGTGTAAATAAATTTCAACGTACATTGTTTAACCATATCTGAAAGTTTATAAGTTATAGCGATTATGAAGCCGCCATCGTAAAATAGGAAAAAATGTATGCTTTAAATGTATCAAAGGATGAGATATGAAATTTTTGGTCACAGGTGCCGCCGGTTTTATCGGCTTTCACGTTAGCTCACGCCTTTTAGAAGCGGGCCACCACGTAGTGGGCATCGATAACCTTAACGATTATTATGATGTAAGTCTGAAACAGGCTCGTCTGGATTTACTCAAATCCCCCGCCTTTCACTTTCACAAAATTGATCTCTCCGATCGCGAAAAGATGGCGCAGCTGTTCGCGGATGAACATTTTGATCGTGTTATTCATCTGGCCGCTCAAGCAGGCGTCCGTTATTCCCTTGAAAACCCTCATGTTTATGCTGAATCAAATCTCACAGGCCATTTAAATGTCCTTGAAGGATGCCGTCATAACAAGGTGCAGCATCTCCTTTATGCCTCTTCCAGCTCAGTTTATGGGCTAAACCGTAAAATGCCCTTTTCTACTGATGATTCGGTTGATCATCCGGTATCGCTCTACGCGGCCACGAAAAAAGCTAATGAACTGATGTCACACACCTATTCTCATCTTTATGGTCTGCCGACGACCGGGTTGCGTTTTTTCACGGTGTACGGGCCATGGGGTCGTCCGGATATGGCGCTTTTTAAATTCACAAAAGCTATTCTGGAAGGTAAAAGTATTGATGTTTACAACTACGGCAAAATGAAGCGCGATTTCACTTATATTGACGATATTGCCGAAGCTATTGTTCGTCTTCAGGATGTGATTCCGCAGGCAGACCCCAATTGGACTGTAGAAAGCGGTACCCCTGCAACCAGTTCCGCCCCTTATCATGTCTACAACGTTGGCAACAGTTCACCAGTTGAATTAATGGATTACATTACCGCCCTGGAAGAAGCGTTAGGAATTGAAGCGCTGAAAAACATGATGCCGATACAACCCGGAGATGTGCTGGAGACTAGCGCCGATACTCAACCGTTGTTCGAAGCTATTGGTTTTAAACCAGAAACCTCAGTTAAAGAGGGAGTTAAACGCTTTGTCGACTGGTACAGAGCGTTTTACCAGGCATAAAAAAACGGCCCTTCTGGGCCGTTTTACTCTCCTGGGCAGGCAATCAATCGTTCCCAAATAAATCTCGGGTATAAACCTTCTCCTGCACATCTGCCAGTTCTTGCGCCATACGGTTTGAAACAATGACGTCGGCTTCCGCTTTGAATGCATCCAGATCTCGCACAACACGCGAGCGGAAAAACTCATCTTCCTGCATTACCGGTTCATAGATGATGACTTGTACGCCTTTTGCTTTAATGCGCTTCATAATCCCCTGGATTGATGATGCACGGAAGTTATCCGAACCGCTCTTCATGATGAGACGGTACACGCCAACCACTTTTGGTTTACGTGCCAGGATAGAGTCAGCAATAAAGTCTTTGCGCGTGCGGTTAGCATCAACGATGGCCGAAATAATGTTATTTGGTACGGACTGATAGTTCGCCAGCAGTTGCTTGGTATCTTTCGGCAGGCAGTAACCGCCGTAGCCAAATGAAGGGTTGTTGTAGTGATCCCCGATGCGCGGATCGAGGCAGACGCCCTCAATGATCTGACGCGTGTTCAGACCAAGGCTTTCGGCATAGCTATCCAGTTCGTTAAAGTAGGCTACACGCATCGCCAGATAAGTATTCGCAAAAAGCTTGATCGCTTCGGCTTCGGTGGAGTCGGTAAACAGCACCGGGATCTCTTTTTTGATTGCGCCTTCCTGTAGCAGCCCGGCAAAACGCTCGGCGCGCTCGGAGCGCTCGCCAATCACAATACGCGACGGGTGCAGGTTGTCATATAGCGCTTTGCCTTCACGTAAGAACTCTGGAGAAAAAATGACGTTATCAATACCCAGCGTCTCTTTGATTGACCGGGTGAATCCTACCGGGATGGTGGATTTAATGATCATTACCGCCTGCGGGTTGATTTCATGAACATCCCGAATCACCGCTTCTACACTACTGGTGTTGAAATAGTTAGTTTTCGGATCGTAATCCGTCGGTGTCGCGATAATGACATAATCTGCACCGCGATAAGCATCGTGCTTGTCTGTTGTCGCACGGAAATTCAGCGGCTTATTCTGTAGATACTCCTGAATCTCTTTATCCACGATCGGCGAAATCTTCTCATTCAGCATATCCACTTTGGATTGCACGATATCGAGCGCCACGACCTCATGGTTCTGCGCAATAAGGATCCCGTTTGATAAGCCAACGTATCCTGTTCCGGAGATTGTTATTTTCATTCGATAAGCAACTTTTGTAAGTGTATGAAAGCGGTGATGGCGATCCCATCGCCACCGTTTATATCAATAACTGTTGGGATTTTTACCTCTTCCGTTGAGAGAGTGTCAATAAGACAAACAGCGGCTGCGAAGCGCGCCCTGCCTGGCTTCGCCTGGCTTTATTCCTAAAAATAAATGCCCGATCCCTGTAATTCTTGCGGTTTCGATGAAAAAAAGCCCGGTTGCAACAACCGGGCTTATATAAAACGGACGAATGATTATCAGATTAATCCAGCCATTCCGTATGGAATACGCCGTCTTTATCCGTGCGTTTGTAGGTATGCGCGCCGAAGTAGTCGCGCTGAGCCTGAATCAGGTTCGCTGGCAGTACCGCAGATCGGTAGCTGTCATAGTAAGCAACTGCTGCGGAGAAGGTCGGTACCGGAATACCGTTCTGTACCGCATAGGCGACAACATCACGCAGCGCCTGCTGGTAATCGTCAGCGATCTGCTTGAAGTAAGGTGCCAGCAGCAGGTTAGCGATAGCCGGGTTTTCTGCATAAGCATCGGTGATTTTCTGCAGGAACTGGGCACGAATGATACAGCCCGCGCGGAAGATCTTCGCGATTTCGCCGTAGTTCAGATCCCAGTTGTGCTCGTCAGAGGCGGCACGCAGTTGAGAGAAGCCCTGCGCATAGGAGACGATTTTGCCCAGATAGAGCGCGCGACGCACTTTCTCAATGAATTCTGCTTTATCGCCAGCCGGTTGAGCCTGCGGGCCAGAGAGCACTTTAGAAGCCGCAACACGCTGCTCTTTCAACGAGGAGATATAGCGTGCGAAGACTGATTCGGTGATCAGCGAAAGCGGTTCGCCAAGATCCAGTGAGCTCTGGCTGGTCCATTTGCCGGTACCTTTGTTCGCCGCTTCATCAAGGATCACATCAACCAGGTAGGTCCCTTCTTCATCTTTCTTAGTGAAGATATCTTTGGTGATGTCGATCAGGTAGCTGCTCAGCTCGCCCGCATTCCACTCGCTGAAGGTTTTCGCCAGCTCGTCGTTAGAGAGGTTCAGGCCGCCTTTCAGCAGGGCATAGGCTTCTGCAATAAGTTGCATATCGCCATATTCAATACCGTTATGCACCATTTTGACATAGTGACCGGCACCGTCAGGTCCGATATAGGTGACGCACGGTTCACCATCTTCAGCCACCGCAGCGATTTTGGTCAGGATTGGGGCAACCAGCTCATAAGCTTCTTTCTGGCCGCCAGGCATGATCGAAGGCCCTTTCAGCGCGCCCTCTTCACCACCGGAAACGCCGGTGCCAATAAAGTTGAAGCCTTCTTCAGAGAGTTCACGGTTGCGACGAATGGTGTCGTGGAAGAAGGTGTTACCGCCATCAATAATGATGTCACCTTTATCCAGGTAAGGTTTCAGGGAGTCAATCGCGGCATCGGTACCGGCACCGGCTTTCACCATCAGCAGAATACGGCGGGGAGTTTCCAGTGATTCGACAAATTCTTGTACGGTGTAGTAAGGAACCAGCTTCTTGCCTGGGTTCTCGGCAACAACTTCTTCGGTTTTTTCGCGCGAGCGGTTGAAGATAGATACGGTATAGCCACGGCTTTCGATGTTCAGCGCCAGGTTGCGCCCCATCACGGCCATACCAACAACGCCGATTTGTTGCTTGGACATTACATACTCCTGTCAGGTGTGGTCACCGCGCCACGTATGCGCGGCTTGAAATGTGCCAGAGATGTTAACTCAGGATAGTCGAAAGGGGATAGCGTTTGATGCGCTTAGAGAATCTAATACCTGCTTAACATTCATGACGCTGCATTTTTTTCGCTCATTATCCCTATTCAAGGGAGATATCAACGGTTCGTTGGTGCAGTTAAATGAAGACAAAAGATAAAGCTAATAACGTTTTTGCTGGTTAATGATCTCTTTGCGGAAAGCGGTTTTACATCTTAAGCCGATAGCACGTGACGTTGCGTAGCCGAGAGTGGCCACGCATTTATGCTGATTCCCACACACAGACCACATGCGCGTAACTCTTCGGGGTCCATAATTGAGCCTTATTGCCCGCACAAAGCTATCTAGAAACTTGTCGAGAAAACGCGAGGAAGCGGGACGAAGATTGTCGCCAACGTCGAACCTGCTCCCGAACACAGCGAACTAATATGTCCTGAGCATAAGGCCCCTGCTGAAAACGCGGCCATTTAAGACATTTTTACCGCTCTTGAGTAATTATCCAGCTCAAATTCCGTCATAACGTCGGTAGGCTTTTTAAAAACGATTAGCCATTTATAAAAAACACGATTGACGCTAAAAACCTATGGGTTAAACAGCAACATACCGAAAATTGACCAGCGTAACACTGTTTATTATTCAGCGCCTGAGACTACCTTGAGCAGGTATTGACCATATGCATTTTTCGACAAAGGCTCTGCCAGCTTTCTGACCTGACCTGCACTAATAAAGCCTTTGCGATAGGCGATCTCTTCCGGGCAGGAGACTTTAAGCCCCTGACGATGTTCGATGGTGAAAATGAAATTGCTCGCCTCGATCATGCTCTGGTGCGTTCCTGTATCCAGCCAGGCATAGCCGCGTCCCATAATCGCGACAGAGAGGTCGCCCTGTTGTAAATAGAGACTATTGATATCGGTTATCTCAAGCTCACCTCGCGCGGAAGGCTTAAGCTGTTTTGCCATTTCGACAACACGATTATCATAAAAATAGAGCCCGGTAACAGCGTAGTTACTTTTCGGTTCTCGAGGTTTTTCCTCCAGCGAAACCGCTGTGCCATCTTTATCAAACTCCACCACCCCGTAACGTTCGGGGTCGTTCACATGATAGGCAAATATGGTCGCGCCACTCTCTTGCTGCACCGCTTTTTGCAACTGTCGGGGCAGATCGTTGCCATAAAAAATATTGTCACCTAACACCAGCGCACAATTGTCGCTGCCGATAAACTCTTCGCCAATAATAAACGCCTGAGCCAGCCCATCCGGGCTCTGCTGCACTTCATAGTGCAAATTCAGCCCCCACTGGCTACCGTCCCCGAGAAGCTGCTCAAAACGCGGCGTATCCTGTGGAGTACTGATGATTAAAATGTCACGAATGCCTGCCAGCATCAGTACCGAAAGCGGATAGTAGATCATTGGTTTGTCATAAATAGGCAACAGCTGCTTGCTAACCGCCATCGTGACGGGATAAAGGCGGGTTCCGGATCCCCCGGCAAGAATAATACCTTTACGTGTTGTCATCTTTTCTCCGCTTGCAGAAGCATCAAGATTTATGCATTAAAATTTTCTTTGCCAGACGTAGCGCTAACGCATTCATTGAGCATGCGTTCCGCTTCTATCGTGCCCTATCCCATCATTAAGCATGCAAACGTTCACGAGCGTTTCTCATAATTCTGTTCAATCCAGCTTTTGTACGCGCCGCTTTTCACATTCTCGACCCAGAGCGCATTATCCAGATACCACTGCACGGTTTTACGCAGCCCAGACTCAAAGGTTTCTTGCGGTTTCCAACCCAGCTCACGGCTGATTTTGCTGGCATCAATTGCATAACGTCTGTCATGTCCGGGACGATCGGTGACATAGGTAATTTGTGCGCGATAAGAAACGGCTTTCGGCACGAGCTCGTCGAGCAGATCGCAAATAGTGTGTACAACATCAAGGTTCTGTTTTTCGTTATAGCCACCGATGTTGTAAGTCTCACCTGCAATCCCTTGTGTCAACACTGTGTAGAGTGCACGTGCGTGATCTTCCACATATAACCAGTCGCGAATCTGATCGCCTTTGCCGTAAATGGGTAGCGCTTTGCCTTCCAGCGCATTCAGGATAACCAGCGGGATCAGTTTTTCCGGGAAGTGATATGGACCATAGTTATTGGAACAGTTGGTCACAACGGTTGGCAGACCATATGTCCGTAACCATGCGCGTACAAGGTGATCGCTTGACGCTTTCGAGGCGGAGTATGGGCTACTGGGTGCATAAGCTGTTGTTTCAGTGAATAAAGGCAGGGCTTGCGATTGGGGATGGTCATCCGGATGCGGTAAATCACCGTAGACTTCATCCGTGGAAATATGATGAAAGCGGAAGACCTTTTGAGACTCATCTTGCAGAGTTAGCCAGTAATTACGGGCCGCCTCAAGCAGAACATAGGTGCCGACGATATTAGTTTCGATGAATGCTGCCGGGCCTGTGATGGAGCGATCGACATGGCTCTCTGCTGCAAGATGCATTACCGCGTCTGGTTTATGCTCAGTGAAAATACGTGCCATCGCAGCGGCATCGCAAATATCGGCATGTTCAAAAGCGTATCGTTCATTTCCGCAAACCTCAGCGAGCGATTCCAGATTGCCGGCGTAGGTTAATTTATCGACGTTTACCACGCTGTCGCGGGTGTTCTTAATGATGTGTCGGATAACCGCTGAACCGATAAAACCGGCACCACCTGTAACGAGAATTTTCACGCTGTTGATTCCGTCTAAAATGTAGAGATAAGATGTTGTGCGCTGTAGGAAAAGTTGTAATGACCACGGTAACAAAGCGATAGAAGAATGTTGATCGGATAAGGATTATGCCTGACCCTGTTACCCTGACCTCTTGAAGCCAGAATGGACTGTGACCAATGCGCGGGTTATTGAAAGGAAAATAGCCTTTTTTCAAGGCATTGTTGGCATAGCATAAAGCAATGGCAGCGAAACCTATTCCGCCGCTATTGCTTTGCGTACGATCTAAAGCCAGGGGGGAGATGCTTTGGCGTAGCTCACATCGAAAGGGCCTTCTTTCACTTCCATCATGCAGGCACATTCAGACAAGCATTCCACGCTATGGATATCGCCGGGCGCAAACTCAATGACAGAGACGCCATGTTGTGGTCCTGCGGTAAAAATTTGTCTCACTGAACCATCAGGGTTATATAGTTTCACCTCTACACTCCCCTGCATAACGACGAACATTTCCCACTGATGAGGCAATTCGTGGTAATGCGGATCAACATAGCTACCCTTTACCATCGCGATGATCAACCGCTGCACCTTATCCTGATGGCTATTATGCATCAGATGATGCGCGCGCTTGCGTTCAGATGCTCGCGCTTGCGCAAATAAATGCTGCATGGTTTGTTCGTCAATTAAATGCATTTTTTGCCTCTAACCGCATTTCGATCGTCTGGGCTGCAGCGCGAACGGAGAACTGTTGTTTAAGTAACTCCTGCGCATTGCGCCCAAGAGAGTGTCGAAGCTCTTTTTCCAGACATAGCTTTTCTGCCGATTGCAGTAGTGCATCATCCTCACCGTTAATATGAATAAAGCCAGCTTTATTCATATTGATGATATCGAGAAGGTCGTTACCACGATTCACACTGCCGAGAATAGGTAGCGAATGCACCATATAACCCAATAATTTGCCGGGAAAATTATGCGCTGTATGCTGCGCAGATAGGGAAAAGAGACCGACATCCATCTCCGTAAGAATACATTTGAATTCAGTCTGATTCACTGAAGGCAAATAGCTAAAGTTAGTTAAATCCCACTTTTTAGCCAGCGAATTGATCAGCTCAACTTCATCGCCCTGCCCGATAAACAGAAAATGAGCATCAGGAAGATGTTGCATATTTTTGGCCAAGCGCATGAGATTCGCCATATCTTGCGCATGTCCGATATTTCCACCGTAAAAAAAGATAACCTTATCGTGCAGTCCTAACTTTTCACGGACAGAAATGTAGTTTTCATCGGCTTGCCCAACCGCAGATACATTTGCCCAATTACGCAGAATCTCTCCTGGGTAACGGCCGTTTTGTTCTTTGAAAAGCTGAAGATTCTTTTCGGACATCAGGCCTATGCTATCCGCCTGTTCGTAAGAATACCTTTCAAATAAACGAAAGTACTTTTCGAATAACGTCCCGGCACGCAATAACCCTGCATCGATCACCCACTGAGGAAACAAGTCACGTAAGACCAGGTAAGCCTTGCAGGAACAGCGTCGTTTGATACGGTTAACCAGTCGGCCCCAAAAAATGGAAGGTGAATAATAGATAACGCCGTCAAAGGTTGACGGCTGTACTTTATCTTTTACTGCAAGCCATGCACGGCACGACAATAGGGTTTCATTGACTGCGCGCATCACCTTGTTCACATCTTTTATCGGCCCGCTTTTAAAGCGCCAGATATGTACACCATCCAGTTCAGCGCAGATGAGACGCTGAGAGATCGTGGAATCAGGTGTAATGACAGTCACCTGATGTCCATGATTAACTAACTCAACAGCCAGTTCGTGAAACATTTTTGCACCAACGCGAGTACTATTGGGCAAATAATCATCGATGATTAGTGCAAGTTTCATTAATACTCTTTCCAGACCACTCGCTTAACATAGTCAGTGTATGAATGGATGATTCTGACAACTTTATCAGATACATTTGGCATGCTGTAGTCATATACCGGTCGCAGCAACCGCTCTTCTCCACGGGGTTGCGTTTCCAGAATAGCTAAACCCTGCAGAACGCGCTCAGCGCTAAGACCAACCATCATCACAGACGCTTCTTCAAAACCTTCCGGACGCTCATGAGCTTCACGAATATTCAGCGCAGGGAAATTCATGATAGAGGACTCTTCAGTAATCGTGCCACTATCAGATAACACCGCCCGTGCATGTTTTTGCAGATGGTTGTAATCATGGAAACCCATCGGTTTCAACAACTGAATATTTTTATGGAATACGATGCCTGCGGCTTCGATACGATTACGGGTTCGCGGATGCGTCGATATGATAACCGGCAGATCAAATTTCTCGGCAATGGTGTTCAAGGTGTCTGCAAGGCCAGAAAGTTGCTTCTGCGAATCAACATTTTCCTCACGGTGGGCGCTCACCACAAAGTATTGCTGTTTAGTCAGGTTCAAGCGCGACAGAATATCTGAGTCATCAATTTGCTGCATATAATGATTCAGAACTTCAAACATCGGGCTACCGGTCTTAATGACACGGTCAGGCGGCAAACCTTCACTAAGCAAGTAATCACGCGCAATATCGCTATAGGTTAAATTGATATCTGCGGAGTGATCTACGATGCGACGATTGATCTCTTCTGGCACACGCTGATCGAAGCATCGGTTGCCGGCTTCCATATGAAAAACCGGAATGCGACGACGTTTAGCTGGCAGCACGGATATGCATGAATTCGTATCACCAAGCACGAGAAGGGATTCAGGCTGAACCTCCTCAAGAACTTCATCAACTTTAATGATGATTTGCCCTATCGTTGTGGCCGCGTTCTTGCCCGCAGCATTCAGAAAGTAATCCGGTTTTCTCACGCCTAAATCGCTAAAAAAAACCTCATTAAGTTCATAGTCATAGTTTTGACCAGTATGGACGAGCGTATGGTCGCAAAACTCATCCAACTTTGCCAAAACACGCGACAAACGAATAATTTCAGGGCGTGTCCCAACGATGGACATAACTTTCAATTTTTTCATGATAAAGCTCTCGTTATAGTATCTGGTGCATTTCTGTCAAAAATTTCATTTGCCCACAGCATGACAATAAGCTCATTCGAGCCAGTGTTTGTAATGTCATGCGTCCAACCAGGAACCGTTTCGACGATGGTGTACTGGTCGGCGGTGACTTCCAGTTGATATTTCTCACCGGTGATCACATGCTCAAATTTAAAAAGAGCAGTGCCCTGAATAATAAGAAACTTTTCATTTTTAGAATGATGGTAATGACCACCGCGAGTGATACCAGGATGCGCAGTGAAGAACGAGAACTGGCCTGCATCACGTGTTTTCAGCATTTCACAAAACACACCGCGCTGATCGCCATACGAAGGGACCTGGTAGCTAAACTGCGCAGGGGTGAGATAGCTCAACCACGTTGAATAGAGCGCACGCTTAAATCCACTCCCCACCGCTTCAGTGATTAGCGTTTGGCGGCTCTCTTTGAAAGTGTAGAGAAGGTCTGCAACTTCACCTACCGTCGTCTGATATTGAGGCTCAACCTCGCAATAGCCGCTTTGTATTTCGTTTTGCAGTAATTTAATGAGAGTAGAGCAGACGTCATCTACATACACTAATGTCACCGCTGCGTCAGGGTTATGTAGCTCTATATCTTTGCCCGCCGCAATATTATGGCAAAAGGTTGCAACGAACGAGTTGTAATGAGGTTTACACCATTTACCAAAAACGTTAGGCAGGCGAAATATAAAGTAAGGCGCGCCGCTTTTTTCTGCATAGTCGCGCAAGACGAGCTCTGCATCTGCCTTACTTTTTCCGTACGCATTGTCACGTTCAGCCTGAATAGATGAGCTAAGCATCACTGGCGTGTTCCGGCCATTATCAAGTAAGGTATCGATAATTTGCTGTGTAAGACCGGAATTGCCAACGAAAAATTCGCTATCATCTTTTGGCCGATTGGTTCCTGCAAGATGAAAAATGAAATCTGCAGTTTTCACCGCGCTCTTAAATTCATCTTCTGAGGAAGAACGATCGATTTTGAGGAGATCGTGATACCCCATCTCTTCCAGTCGCAAGCAGAGATTGCGACCAATAAATCCTTCAGATCCAGTGACAAGAATTTTCATATCAGGCATCCAGCTCGTATTCTTCACCTGCACGCAACGCATTGATAAATGAAAGCTTTAATAACAGTCGTTTCATACCTTCCACATCAAGACGTTCTGTATTATGGGAATTATAGTCCTGTACTTCAGAAATGCGCTTGTCGCCCTGCTCTACATATTTTCCGTAGTTCAGGTCGCGCAAGTCAGGTGGTACGCGATAATAATCGCCCATATCAATAGCAGCAATCATCTCTTCGCGGCTCAATAATGCTTCATAAAGTTTTTCACCATGGCGAGTACCGATCACCTCGACCGGGTGGTTCGGCATGTTTAAAACATCTTTCAAGGCCAGGGCGAGTGTCTCGATGGTGGCAGCCGGAGCTTTTTGCACGAAAATGTCACCGCTATTGCCATGCTCAAATGCGTAAAGAACCAGGTCCACTGCATCTTCCAGCGTCATCATAAAGCGGGTCATGTTCGGGTCTGTAATAGTCAGTGATTTACCCTGTTTCATGAGGTCAACGAACAGAGGGATAACCGAACCACGCGATGCCATGACGTTTCCGTAGCGCGTGCCACAGATAACGGTTTTGGCACTATCAACGTTGCGCGACTTTGCGACCATGACTTTCTCCATCATTGCTTTGGAGATACCCATGGCATTGATAGGATAAACGGCTTTGTCTGTGCTGAGGCAAACGACGCGTTTGACCTCGTTTGCGATTGCAGCTTCAAGTACATTTTCTGTACCAAGTACGTTAGTCTTGACCGCTTCCATCGGGTGGAATTCGCATGACGGAACTTGTTTAAGGGCAGCTGCGTGGTAAATAAAATCGACACCGCGGCTGGCATTGAGAATACTTGAGTAATCGCGTACATCGCCAATATAAAACTTCAGCTTGCTATTGCTGTATTTTTTGCGCATGTCATCTTGTTTTTTCTCATCTCGAGAAAATATGCGAATTTCTTTAATATCAGTGTCCAGGAAACGATTCAGAACTGCATTGCCAAACGAGCCTGTACCACCCGTTATTAATAAAATTTTATCTTTAAACATTTAATACCTCAACACATAAAAGCTTTAATAATATTCACAATTCGCAAGGTTCTCTCTTGCTGAGAACCATACTTCCGAAGGATCGGTTCTGCCCGTTCATAACGCGACAAACTATCATAATCCATAAATGCCCTGTACATCGACTCCACATAACTATCCATATCATGACAGTCATAAAACCAGGCATAATCACCGCATATCGACGTTGAAAAATCAAACTGAGGAACAACTAACGGTTTGAGCGTCGCCATTGCTTCAATATAACTTGTCGAAAAAACTTCGAGGACACTTGGCTGAAGAATAATGTCGTGAGCCAAATATAATTCGAGTGCTTTGTTGTGATGATAACCACCTATGTTTTTTACATAAGCATCCACACCTAATTTTTTCGCACTATTAAGTATTTCGTCATAAATTTCCTTTTCCTTAATAGTGAAAACCACAGTGAATTTCTTTGTGTACCGTTGACTTAAACGTGAAATCATCAAAGGTATTTTTTCAATATCCTTGTGCTTATAATAGGCCGTGGGAACTAAAACAGATATTTCTTTTTGATTTTTATCGTTAATTAAGTTGTTACAGTCAATGTTTTTAAAATAATTCAGAAAATCTTCTGAAATAGCGTTATGCACAATATGTATGCGCTTATCTCGACCAACTATTTTTTTCAGGCTAATCGACGAAGCCTCAGTTTGCGCAATCCATTCATCAGCCAGCTTAATTTTTTGCCTTTGATAAAAGCTGAGCGCTCTGCGCTTAAACTGCATTAACTTATTGCCATAAAGTTTATATGCATAATCTGACGCACCAAGGACATATGGATTACTACATCCCATAATATGTGGAACCGAGAATTTCACATACGTAGGGCCGGCAGAGGTGTAAACAACCGCAGGGTTAATTTTTTTAACCAGATTCACCAGTGCGCTCCGCGCTGCTGGCGATTTTGCTGGTGTTATTTCAAAAAGTTGATATTCACCTGCAGATAATTCATTTTTTAATTGCTCATACACCTGAGCGCTAAGGATATAAAACCAGGACAGACCATATCCATTATTTTTAATGGTATGCCGAATGAAATTAACAGCATTTTGCACGCCACCGCCAATTACATTAATTGAGCAGTTAAACACCACATCAAAGGATTTACTATCGTTCACTACTTCAGCCTTTTTATAAATGCCTGTAATTTCTGTGTTTGACTTTGAATTGAAAAGTTATCCAGAAAAATACGCTCAATATTTTGATTTACACTATCTTTTGCCAGCACGAGCTTATCAACCAACAATTCGATATCGTCAGTGCCTGGTTCATATAAAAAACCCACATCAGGAAAATATGCTGTTATATCACCGACAGCATTCGTTATAACAGGCGTATCAAACGAAAGTGACTCAACAAATTTCGAAGGGAATCCAGCTAACGCATACCTTTTCTTTTCACGAAAGAAAACACAGTAATCAACATGCTCATACCGCTCGTATACTTCATGCATTGGGATACGCCCTAAAAATGTACATACCTCGCAAATTTCAGCTTTTAAAATTGATAGTTCGCTAAATTTTCTGAGAAAGTCTTCTTCTGTAGTGCCTGCAATATGAAAATGAACTTTACTCCTGGCATAAGGCGACTGCGCCAGTTGGCGAATAAAAACCTCTAGCTTATCTTTATTACCGATATTCCCCGCGTAAAAGAAACTTATTTTTTTATCTAAATTAGATCCAAAAGCTTTCTTACTGACAAACTGACTAGCCAGTGGGGGAATCCTTACGATATTTTTGCTATAACCATAAAAATATTTCTCGAGAAAACTAGAGATAACGATATGGTTATTAAACAATGGATATGCCACTTTCATCCTGAGCCAATTTTCAATAGCTACTAAACCATATTTCCCACCTTTGAGATGAGCACTTTCATACCACTCAGTTGAATCGAGTGAAACACTCTTTTTTAAAAAGAGAGAGAGAAAAAGAGTAAGCAGCGAAAATAAAAAAGGAGGATTATAAAGAATAATGATGGCGTATCTATGGCGATTAACCACTAACCACTTGAGCACACTCATCCCCATAAAAAGATGAGAGGAAAACCTACTTAAGAAAGAAGTATGTAATTTATCTAAAAGTGAAAACGAAAAAGCAGTACATTTATCGCTATGATCCCTTTCATGCTTATTACCTTGTTCCCAACCTCCAACGATAATATTACCGCATTCATCGACGGATTCCAGTACGTTCACCATTTGAGCCACTCGTTTTCCTGCGGCGTCCTGGTCCGGGAAACGAAACGCCCCAGTATAAAACACATTCATCTTATTCATATGACTTCGCTTTTTTATATCTATAAAACACAGACAAAGCTAACAACTGCAAAATTGGGAAAATAAGAATGACATAGCGAGAGTTTATTGTTGGATTAAATAGCCAAACGCCAAAAAAAGCATTAACCATCGACATAAGAGCTTTTTCTCTTGAACTCATGAAAGATGAGTAATTCAACCAAGCGTTTGCAATAAAGGGAGAAAAGAGTAAAAGCATTACGACTTGGGGAATGTTTTTCAGGCGACTAACATCTATATAACTTTCAGTAATAAAATCAAAAGAAAGTAACACATCATATATGTATTGAAAAACCCTCACAGGGTTAAGCAATAAAGAACCTATGTAGTACTTTATATTCATTGAATATATTACATAGCTCATCCCTTCCGATAGCGTACTCTCATTAAAAAACAATGTTTGGTATTTGGCTAAATAACCATTAATTAATGATAACGCAATGTATGCCAGTAAAAATCTCTTAACATGTTTTTTTTGCGCTATTGCAAAAAAAAGGAACACGAAAATCAATGCCGAAAGCTGAAATCTTATGAACAATGATAACGGCAAAATCCATATAAAAGACCGCCACTTCCCTTGCAATGCGTATTTAACGGACAAAAGCAAAATAAGGATGGTGAAGGAGTCCTTATTAATAAGCTGTGCAAAATAAATTAAACTTGTACAGAAGAAAAAGCTAATACCGTAGTGGATAGGTAAGTTTAATTCTTTGACCACATCGAAATAGACGCGAAAGGAGAAATAAATAACGATTATATTAACAATCAATGCTAAAGCTTCATAACTAAAGTCGGCACCCAGATATGATAATCCACTATGCATCAAGTAGTATAATAATGAAATTGCAAAGTTGTTATTCAAGCCAGCAATGGACAACCAGTCGTTACTTGTTTTTATCTGATCTATATAACTTAGATAAACATAATGATCATGGATGTTAACGGGATTAAGCCATCCTTCTACAGGTTCATATGTAAATCCCTTACCCATGACGAAGAAGGCATAGTAGCAATAGCAACTCAACAAGAAACAAAAGAAGAGATTATAAGCCAATACTTTTGTAAATACATTCTGCGGAGATGAACTAATCATTGTTGTCACTGAACACCTCTAGCCAGCATTACGCTCAAAAGTGAAAAAAGCAGATAACCATAAAGAAAGGACCTATTGAAATGCATTTTGTAGCATCTATCTGAGGCAATCCATGTGGTAATTGTTAGTATTATATTTGCAATTAATATAGCGTAACAAACTCCTGTCACACCCCACAAACTTCCCATTCCTGTCATCAGCAAAACCAGGATTACAAAATTAGACAAGTATATAATTGATATATACTTTACCTTTTCACTAATTTTTATTCCAGCATCTGCCATTTCTTTAATGATAAGGAAGGATGAGGCAATAATAAGCACATATGTGAGGTATTCAGCTTCCGCATACTCTCCAGCAACATAATACTTAAAAAGGAAGTAAGTCAGTATGAATAAAGTGATAACTGCAACCGGCATGAGGAGAATAACCAGCTTGAAAACTTTACGAATCTCTTTATGCCCGCTATCGTCTTTTGTGCTGTAGAGAAGAGGGTACCAGACCATAGTGAAAGCACTTAGTCCAACCAGAACAAGCGATGAAACTTTAGTCGCTAAGGAGAAAAGCCCCACTCCAGCCTGGCCGGATAGCCATAATATTACGAATCTGTTGCCATATTGCGAAAGCACACTGGCAACTCTGGCAGGTAATTGCGGAAGTGAAAATGCTTTAAGCTTTAGAAAGTCTTCACGATGGTAACTATTTTTTATCTGCGCTTTAATGAAAGTACAAGCAAGCACTGCGGCTAACAAATTGGAAATGACAACTGCATAAATATAGCCAAGTGATTGCAATTGCAAAACAACCACAAAATAATATGCCAGCGAGGCAAAACAAGTCGTCTGCAAGACATTTAAAAACAAAATAACTTTCAGACTTCTTGAGTATCTAATAATAATATTAGAGACCACATAAATATTTGTCGCAAAAACAGCCAAACCGCTTAACAAGACATGCAGTGTATATCGGCTATCGTGTAACACATAATGAGAAATTAACGGACTGGCTAAAGCAATCAATACGGCGGCAATAAAGGAGAGTACCAATACACTTAAGAACCCCAGTTTAGCAATACCCTGTCGTTCATAGTAATAACGTTGTATGGCTGTATCGATCTGGCAAATACCGAATACCATCATGATATTATAACAAGCCAGAATGAGTTCCAGACGCCCCATCTCGTCTGGCGTCATATAGTGGGTAAATAATGGGGTTAACAAAAAGGGTAGTAATCTGGATAAACCAGATACAAGTAAAAACACAAAAATCTCTTGCAAGAATCTTTTAATCATTGGCTGATAGGAACGCGTGAGAAGTTGATTTTTTTAATACCGGAATGAAGATTGTCGATATTTACTTTTCTTTCTATGACAAGTTGTAGCCAGCATGAAGTGCTATATGTCTAATATCAACTATGATTATTTTCTAACCTGACGTAGAAGTCACCGTTTTGAACAGGCACGCTACCGCCATGGCTCAACAGTTACCAATGCCTGTAAGTACTTACCAAAATGTCGATATTTCCAAAGCCAAATCATAAGCAATTTTATGCGCTTAACGCACAAATAGCGAAAGGTATTGTCCGCTTAAATGAATGCAGAAACAAGGAAAAACATTAACGATGTGGCTACAATTCGTTCCACATAAGCACTATTTTCAGCTATTGGCCTAATAGAAAAAAGCAGCGGGAACGGTTGTACGCATAAGATACGTCATACCATTCCCAGCTGCTCTCTATCGTGATCCCTGGATGAGATCAACGCTGTCCGCTATCGCTGTTCATTGCGCCAGCAATTTCTGGATGCTATCGCGGAACTTCTGCCCTTCCTTCAGGTTACGCAGGCCATAGTTCACAAATGCCTGCATATATCCCATTTTCTTACCGCAATCATAGCTGTCGCCGGTCATCAGCATGGCATCAACGGACTGTTTTTCTGCCAGACGCGCAATAGCATCCGTCAGCTGAATACGTCCCCATGCACCCGGCTCGGTATTTTCCAGCTCAGCCCAGATATCAGCCGAGAGGACATAGCGCCCTACTGCCATCAGATCGGAGTCGAGGGTTTGCGGCTGGTCCGGCTTCTCAATGAACTGCACAATACGGCTTACTTTGCCTTCACTGTCCAGCGGCTCCTTGGTCTGGATAACCGAGTACTCAGAGAGGTCGCCCTTCATGCGTTTCGCCAGCACCTGACTGCGACCGGTTTCGCCAAAGCGTGCAACCATTGCGGCGAGGTTGTAACGCAGCGGATCGGCGGTTGCCGTGTCCAGCACGATATCTGGCAGGACAACGATAAACGGGTTGTCACCCACAATCGGGCGCGCGCAGAGAATGGAGTGGCCCAGGCCCAGCGGCTGTGCCTGACGCACGTTCATGATGGTTACGCCCGGCGGGCAGATAGATTGCACTTCAGCCAGAAGCTGGCGCTTAACGCGTTGCTCAAGCAATGCTTCAAGCTCGTAAGAGGTGTCAAAGTGGTTTTCTACCGCGTTTTTTGACGAGTGGGTGACCAGAACAATCTCTTTGATCCCCGCCGCGACAATCTCATCGACAATGTATTGAATCATCGGCTTGTCGACAATCGGCAGCATCTCTTTTGGAATCGCTTTTGTGGCGGGAAGCATATGCATCCCAAGTCCGGCTACCGGAATAACTGCCTTTAAATTAACCATTATTTCTTCCACCTATAATTTATTGATGAATTATAAACCCTTGATCTGTTTTCGCCAGTACGTTCATGGCAAACAGGTCTGAAAATGGCGACGAGTGATACTCCCTCATGACAAGTGATGTAATCCTAACGCCCAGGTTTAATCTCCAGGATTCCTCGCAAAAGCCCCGTATAAGAGACTTAAAGCCGTTTAGCGGGTAAGCGGAAGTTTAAATTTTCGACATTTACGGTATGTTGATCCACACGGTCGATATCGACGGAGCTCTGACCATTCTCATTGACTGCATGAATATTCGCCATCGACAGCAGCGTCTCGTTTTTCGCCATAAAGCGGCCACGCACATCTTTGCGCAGGTCAAAATTGAGCTTCAGCGCCGGGCCTACCGAGGCATCCTGTGTAATGTGGATGTTGCGCAGGAAGAGGTGCTGCGGCTTATTGTGCAACTCAAGCGTGGCCTGCTGCATCTTGATGTTGGTGATAGCGACAAATGAGGTCGCGTTACCAGAAGAGACCTGAATACCGCGCAGCTTATATTTGCTGCGGCTGTTATCCTGCTGAATGTCATTGAGTTTGAAATTCTGCGGAATGGATAAATAGTCGCCTTTAATTACTCCGTAGCCAATCAACATCCCGGCACTATTTTCCATCGTGACATTATCAATAACGAAATTATCGCAGCCGTAAATTGCCACCGTTGCGTTATCAATCCCCGCTTTTTTACTGAAGTCTGGCGTAATATTTTTCGCTTTGATATTACGAATAACGAAATGTTTACCGTTTTCCACATGCACCAGCTGGCGACAATTACTGCCGGTGATATTTGCCACGACAAAGTTTTTCACCGACTGATCTTCCGGGTAGTTATTGTCATAGGTGCTGCCTGCTAACCCGATGCCAATCCCCCAGTTAATTTTGCCGTTGGTGCAGTTGATATTGTCGATCACGTGATCGGAGATAAGAATATTGCGGTCGTTGATTGCCACGTTCCACTCAATGGCATCGCCCTGCAGATCGCTAAAACGGCTATGGGTAATGCGCGCGCCATCCAGCTGGTTATGGAACCCCTGGCGCAAAATGCCGTAGTTGGCTTTGCTGATGGCGATGTTATCAATCAGCAGATTGCGCATTACGCGCTTCTCTTTACCGCCAATGTAGATCTGCATTACCGGGCCATACCCGCTCATGCTGACACCTTTAATGGTGCAGTCTGAGCCGCGGACATCCAGCATCACGTTATAGAGGCTGCCGCCCTGCTCGCCAATGACCTTGCTACCGTCCTGCAGGACAAGTCGCCCGCGTCCGCTGCCTTTTAATGCCCCGCGCACCAGCAGCGTTTTACCGGCGGGAATAAAAATGCCGGTATTGATGTTTTCACACACCAGCCCGGCGGGAACCTCCACCGTCTGCGCGTCAGCAAAAGCCTGTTTGAGCGCAGCCGGCCAGTCATTGTGGTTGTAATCGCTTAATTTTACCGTGTCGCTGCGACCCAGCGCGCGCGCGGCGGGAAGATGCAGCAGGGGAAGTGCCGCCAGCGCGGAGCTGGCGGTCAGAAATGAGCGGCGCGTCAGCGCGGTTGAGCGTCGTTTCGCAGTCATAAAGCCTCTTATCAAAGCGTTTGCAGCAGACTGGCCAGTTGCTGGTTGATAATCGTTTGATTAAAGTCCGTTTCCACTTTCTCCCGGGCGCGGGTTACCACTGGCATAACCTCGTCGCTTGCCATCTGGGCAAAGGCCGCCAGCCGTTCAGCCAGCGCTTCGGCGTCATTTTCTGGCACTAACCAGCCGGAGCGTCCGGCATCGATCAGTTCAGGAATACCGCTGTGGACGGTCGAGACGACGGGAATGCCCACTGCCATCGCCTCCATCAGCGCAACCGGAATACCTTCCATATCGCCATCGGTGCCGGTAATAGAAGGGAGTAAAAAGAGATCCGCTTCATCAAGCAGCGCTTTTACTTCATGGCTCGGCTTAAAGCCAGGCATCTCAATCACATCCTCAAGCTGGAACTGCTCAATGAGAGTGCGCAAACGGCGCTCCCAGGGGCCGATGCCCAGAATGCGGTATTTGAAGTCCACGCCGCGCGCTTTCAGCAAGCGGCAGGCTTCAATGGCGACATGCAGCCCCTTTTTCTCTGTTAAACGTGCAACAGAGATGATTTGCAGCGGATGGCCTGGCGATTTCACGTCACGCAGGCTGAAGCGCGCCATATCGACGCCCATGCGCGAGACGGCAATCTTATTCTGCGGGCAGCCCATCGTGTGCAGCCGCCCGGCCCAAAGATCGCTTATCGGCAGCATCAAATCGCCGCGCTGAAAGAGCTGCTGATACTCCGGGGTGTAGTGGGTGAGCACGTCGCGGTGTGAGATATCGATCCCGTGGAAAACGGTGGCGATCTTGCCCTTCAGCACGCCAAGCTCGCGCAGTTTTGCGGCGGTGACACCCGCCGGGCCAAAGTGGGCAATAAAGACATCTGCCGTAAAGGTTTGCGGCGCGAGGCCGCAAATCGCGGGCAGGATCAGGTTGCGCGCCTCATCTCCGTAACGGGAGAGGTTGAGCGCTTTCCAGGTAGAGGGCTTAAACATGCCGCGGGCGATGGCCTGCCCGCGATAACCCAGCTTCGCCAGCTTCCCTTCCGGCTCTGCCAGCAGCCAGTGCGTCTTCTCCGCCAGCTTATATTCAGTGTAAGCGGCGTGAGTATTGTTCATATCGCCCTTGTGCAGGGCGACGATCTCAACCTCAAATCCCATATTGATAAAGGCAACTATCTGGTTGAGGACAAACGTTTCGGACGAGAGGGGAAATTTCAGCAAAAAGAAGCCGACTTTCATTTCACCCCCTGCACGCGCTCGAGCACCGACTGCACCATCTTAATGCCCTGCTCGCGCTCGGCCGCCACCGCCGTTGCCAGACGTGCGTTGATCGCCGGCAGTTGACCCAGCGTATCTGCCGCCATTGACGCCAG
>Ga0157360_1000217_pt1 | contig 24553 bp, 28 predicted proteins | sample AttlaeALBM1_FD_111483 | JGI IMG/M metagenome (GOLD analysis project Ga0157360, IMG submission 111483) | Fungus gardens microbial communities from leaf cutter ant in Ribeirão Preto, State of São Paulo, Brazil - Atta laevigata ALBM1 | ecosystem: Host-associated > Fungi > Mycelium > Unclassified ...
CCCTTGAGCGTCCTCAGGGTGCCCGACTGAATGTCTGCATCAATCTGTTCCCGGAGAGCGGGAGCCATGCGATGCCGCACAATATCCCAGCGTCGCTGGAGATGGCGTGAGAAACGACGCTTCTCTTCCCAGGGAAGGCGCCCCCATAAGACATTCGTCTGAGACCTGAGCGCATTCACCACGCTTCGCCAGGGAATGCCGCTCCGCAAGCACTGACGAAACGCGGCAAGATAGGCGCGCGCTGTCGGAGCCGTCTCAGCAAAGACAACCTGAGAGTCACCCGACAAGCCTGCTGCATGAGACGTCGGATACCATCCATGCCGGGAGATGGCCGTGATGCGCCCTCTATGTCCCTGTTCCCGCAGACGCATCAGAACGTCTACCGCTGTGAGGCCGGTGCCAATCAGGGCTACATCATCATCTGGCTGAATACGGGCATAAAGGTCGTTCTGCCACGCAGACGGATAGTACCCCGGTACCTGGCGCCGTGGATCCGACAGGCTGGCGGGCGCAAAATTTCCTGTTGCGAGCACAACGTAGGATGCTTGCAAAATTTGCCCATCCGCCAGAACAAGCCGCCATCCAGAAGGCGCTTTGTCGCAAGTCAGAACATGCCCGTGCACATAATCTGCTGCAGTTTCTTTCCATAGACTGGACAGGTACTGCCCATACGCCATTCGCGGCACGAAGCTTTCAGCCTGAACGTCCGGATCATGATGCAATTGCGCCCAGCGCAGGAAATGGTGGGGATCCTCCGCCAATGCACTCATTCCCGAGGCGCAGACATTCAGAAAATGGGAAGAGCAGTGCGTACCATACGCCAGACCAAGCGCAGGTTCCGGAGCATCCCCAATAACGACGACCTTTGCCTCTACTCCGATTTTCCAAAGACGCCACGCAAGAAGCGTACCGCTGGCACCGGCACCGATGATGGCAATGACCGGACAGGCAGGGTCAGAATTTTTCACAGGAATGAATCGCTTGGTTCAGGGCCAAAGAAGACCCTGATCATCGGGGTATTTCCTGCAACCATGCGATTTTTATCGTAACAGAACGCCACATCCTGACCATCGAGTGGTCCGGAAACGAAAAAAGACGCCCGAAGGCGTCTTTTTCAAATTGGAGCGGGTGATGGGATTCGAACCCACGACCCCAACCTTGGCAAGGTTGTGCTCTACCCCTGAGCTACACCCGCACTCCGTGTTGGGGCTTATGACGGAAACCGGCAAAGTCCGCAAGAGGAAAGACGCTCTGAACAGCATTTTCCTGATGGGTCAAATCTCCGGTGCCGGAAACGAAAAAAGACGCCCGAAGGCGTCTTTTTCAAACTGGAGCGGGTGATGGGATTCGAACCCACGACCCCAACCTTGGCAAGGTTGTGCTCTACCCCTGAGCTACACCCGCGTTCCGTGGGCGGTGTTATTACCGAACTTCAGAAACCGCGCAAGAGGGAAAATAAGCCTGACAAACGAATTTCCCATTTCTCCCGCTTTCATGATGATCGTCCGTCTTTTCCAGAGCCATTCCCCCTGCCCCAGTCAAAGTCCTCTTGCACTGATCCGCATCAACCCCGATCTTTCGGGGAAACAGATTTCTCCAGCAGGATGGCCTCCCTTTCATGAGCAGCACTTTTGACGAACATCTGATCGGCCAGTCTCCGTCACAGGGAGCCACAGCCCATATCGTCGACGCCGACCAGACGACTTTCATGGCGGAAGTTGTCGAAGCCAGTCAGCAGACACCCGTTCTGGTGGATTTCTGGGCTCCATGGTGCGGCCCCTGCAAGCAGCTCACACCCGTTCTTGAAAAGGTCATCCGCGCGACAGGCGGGCGCGTTCGCCTTGTCAAAGTGGATGTCGAAGCCAACAAGTCCCTTGCAGCCCAGCTCGCCCAGATGGGCCTGCCGCTTCAGTCGATTCCACTTGTTGTCGCATTCTGGAAAGGACAGGTGCTGGACCTTTTCCAGGGTGTGCAGTCAGAGGGTGAAATTCGCCGCTTTGTCGAAGCTCTCCTGAAAGCGGCAGGGGGCGCGATGCCATCAGCCGATCTTCTTGCTGAAGCCAAGAAAGCACTCGCTGAGAACCAGCCTGCAGAAGCCCTGGAACTTTACGCACAGCTTCTGGATGTTGAACCTGAAAATCCAGAGGCGTGGGGCGGAATGCTGCGCGCGCTTCTGGCACTCGATGAAATCGAAGGCGCAGAAGAAGCATCCGGCCAGATTCCGGCACAGCTGAACGCTCACCCGGAAATTACCGGGGCCCGTGCCGCTCTGGCACTCAAGAAAGAAGGGGCCCAAGCTGCGTCCGAACTGGACAATCTGCGTCAGCAGGCCGAAGCTGACCCTTCGAACTTTGACGTCGCCCTGAAACTGGCGGCCGCCCTGAACGCTTCCGGTCAACGTGCTGAAGCCGCTGACGTTCTGCTCGGGATCATTCGCAAGGATCGGGACTGGAACGAAGGCGCTGCAAAAGCTGAACTGCTGCGCTTCTTTGAAGCCTGGGGCCATACTGATCCCATTACCCTTGCCGCCCGTCGCAAACTGTCCTCCCTCCTGTTCGCGTGAGCCTATGACCCGGACGCCTGATACATTCGTGGATCTCAGCGATATTCCCCGCAGGGTTCCCGCCCTGACGGAACTGACGCTGGCTGATCTTCCCCCTCGTGTCGGGCTTTTCCCGGTATCAGGGGCGATGCTGCTGCCGGGAGGACAACTCCCTCTCAATGTTTTTGAGCCGCGCTAAGTCGCCCTTCTGGAAGATGCACTTGCCGAGCGTCGGCTGATCGGAATGATCCAGCCCCAGGAAGACGACGAGGAAGACCCTCTTCCCGCCCTGCACGATATTGGCACGCTCGGGCGCATCACCAGCTTCACAGAACACCCAGACGGAACGTTCTCCGTGACTTTGCTGGGCGTGACCCGTTTCCGGCTTCTCATGGAAGGCCTGACACGCCGCGGCTGGCGCGAAGGGGCTATCGATGCATCGCCATTCTTCTCGGATCTGGTGGAAAATGACCCCTCACCCCTCAGCCGGTCCAGACTGCTCAGCCGGCTGAAAGAGTATCTGACAGCCCATGAACTCCAGACAGACTGGTCCCTGATCGACGAGATGGATGACGAGATGCTTCTTGTTGTCCTTCCCATGCTGGTGCCTTTCAGCCCCACACAGAAACAGGCCCTTCTGGAAGCCGGCACACTGGACGATCGCGCCGGGGTCTTGCTGGATCTTCTGGCAAAGGGCATGGAATGATCATGAACGCTGAACTTGACCCCCGCCTCCTGTCCCTTTTGGTCTGCCCGGTAACCAAAGGCCCTCTGACCTATGACCGGGACACACAGGAGCTTATCAGCCCGCGCGCAAAGCTGGCCTTCCCGATTCGGGATGGCATCCCCATCATGCTCCCGGAAGAAGCGCGCCACCTCTCGGACTGACGCGCCAAAGCGGCTCAGGCTTGTGAGAGCGCAGGCTGATCCTCGCGGACCTTGAAGTTCGTGACGATTTTCATCAGCTCTGCCGCATCTCCAACCAGTTCCTGGCTGGAGCCGCTCATTTCCTGCACGATGGCCGCATTGGTTTTCGTAACAGCTTCGAGTTGGGTCGTGCTGGCGTTGATATCCATGATCCGCTGAGCCTGTTCTTCTGCACCAGACGCAATCTCTCCGACCGCCTCTCCCAGCCGGTTCACGGATGTGCTGATGTTCTCGAGGGCCGAGCCTGTCTCGTCGACCATCTGCACACCCCGCTCGACGTCCTCCATGCTACTGCTGATCAATTCCTTGATCTCGCGCGCTGCCGTGGTCGATCTCTGTGCCAGCGCACGACTTTCCTGCGCGACGACTGCAAAACCCCGACCAGCATCGCCCGCTCTCGCAGCTTCCACGCCAGCGTTCAAAGCGAGCAGATTTGTCTGGAAGGCAATTTCATCAATGACGCTGATGATCTGCACGATCTGAGCCGAAGACTCGGAGATTTTGGCCATGGCTTCGACCGTGCGATTGACGATGTCCGTGCCCTGCCCGGTTTCCTGACAACAGGCCTCTACCGTTTCGTCCGCCTGCCGGGCCTCTTCGGCCACTTCCTTCACGGACGCCGTCAGCTCCGTAATGTTGCGCGACACTGTCCCCAGTGCCTGCACCTGCTCTGCGATCCGGCAGGCGACATCTTCCGAAGAACCATTCAGCGTTCTCGCACGATGTTCCACCATGCCAGACGTCGACCGCACAGCATGGACAATATGGCTCAGACCATTACAGGCGCTCTGAAAGGCGCCACTCATCCGCGTTGTCTCGGTTTCCAGTGCCGGATCAATTTCCTGCACCAGATCGCCCCCAGCCATTCGCTCAAGGGCGTCCGCAAGAGCTTCAGAGAGCGTTGTCAGGCTCTCCGTCCGCTCTTTCTCAGCCCTTGACCGCTCTTGTCCGTCCAGGTTCAGCGTATAGGTCTGAAGGCCCAGCTCCATATCCAGAAGCGCAGCTTTGATGAGAAGACCTGTTCTGCGTGTGACCTCTTCAACGGGCAGCGCAGGGTCGGACTTTCGAAAAAGACGTCCCAAAAGCCCTTTCTGCGGCTTCGGCCAAACTTCCTGAAGAAACTCTGAAACAATCCCTTCCAGCAGTAGTCCATAACTTCCAATGTACCACTGAGGCTCCAGCCCAATCCGGGCATGGGTATTCCCAATAGCCTTCGTACTCTGAACGTAGTCAGGACCAAAGTCGCCATCGAGAATGCGGCTCCAGTGCTTTTCCTGCTGGGTCCGAGCGGACTTCTGGTGGCTCGGATTAGAAAAAAGCCGGGACAGCGCGGGTGTCTCATCAATCCGGCGATAAAACCGATCCAACGCGGGCCTCAGCGTCTGCCGCACCTGATGACCAATACGGCTGATCAGGGCTTTTTCCGCAGCACCAATGCCCAGAAAAGCGAGACGTTCTTTAATATCTGTAGCGACCTGATCGGTCATCTTTGATCTCCAAGGCGTCACTCGGTCCGGAGGAAGGACGGCCCTCGCCCTAGCACATCAAAGGTTACGCAATCATGAAGACCACACCGTCAGGCAACGACAGAGTTAAGATGGAAGGCTAATTGCCGCTGTTCTGACCATAGGATACTTCCGTGTCCGGGACGGAAGGTCGGGGCGTGATATCCGCCGTATTGCCTCCGGCGCCACCTGTGCCGAAGCTCACACCTTCAGAAGATGGGCCACTTGTGTCACGCGGGCGGCTATCCTCACTCATGCCTCCCGGCGGCATGGGCATGACAGGAGCATCGTCGGCATAGGACATGCCACTCGGGTGCGGACGACGCCTGTGATGATCTCCCCGATCCGGACCGGCACCAGGAGGCGGCAAAGCGGTCATGTCTGCAGCCGGGCCATCGAACATGGAACCGACACCACATCCCCCCAATGAAAGGCAGGACAACGTAAGGAAAAGAGAAAGCCAGCGCATGCCACGATATTAGCACTTTTCCGCGGTTGACGCATCCCCGTCCGGGATGGGACACACCGCAGCCATACGCCTTTCATCAGGCACCCACAGTCGAGGATCCCCTTTGATGTTTGAAGGCCGCATTACCTCTGCCGCCGATCTGAGACGCGCCTGGTGGGACAGTCTGTTCGTGGACCATTCCATTTTCCGCCTTGGCTGGACAAACCTTTCAGAGGTCGTCCCGGGAAAGGTGTGGCGCTGCAATCATCCTACGCCCGCGCGTCTGCGGAGCCTCAGCCGGCGTCTGCATCTGAAGACGCTGGTCAATCTGCGGGGGCACCGCAAATGCGGCTCTGATGCCCTGTCCCGCAGGGCCAGCCAGCAGGTTGGCCTGACACATCTGGACATGGCCTTTGAAAGCCGGGGCGCCCCGCACAAGGACCGTATCCTGCGCTTCTACGACATGTATCAGACGCTTCAGTTCCCCATGCTGATGCACTGCAAGTCTGGCGCAGACCGTGCGGGCCTGGCGTCAGGGCTGGTGACCATGTTTGAAGGCGGAACGGCAACGGATGCCCTGAAGCAGCTTCACTGGCGCTTTGGTCATTTCAACCGCTCCAGAACCGGAATTCTGGACGCATTCTTCCTGCGCTACCGCGCCGAGGCTGAAGGCCGCTTGCCGTTCATGGACTGGGTGCGCACAGAATACGATGAAGACCGTTTGCGCGCAGATTTCAAAGCCGGAAAGATCTCATCCTTCCTGAACGACAGTATTCTGCGCAGGGAGTAACTCAGGCAGCCTTGTCGTCGGGGGCGCCAAGCGTCCGGATAAGATCCAGCATCCGCTTGCGGACTGACTGGTCCGGGATGCGATAGTAGGATCTTACAAGATCAACCGTCTCCCGACGGCTGAAAAGCGCCGCTTCGTCGACCGGGAGATCGAAAAGGCGCGGCGGCACGGGAGCAGTGGCTTTTGGCGGAGGGCCGCCGAAAGTCGCTTGAGTTTCTGCAAATCCGGTTGCAAAGGCTGGCGCTGGCGGAGCAGGCGGCTTCTGCATCCCGTCCTGCATGTCATCAAAGAAAAAGCCGATTGGCACGTCCAGAACACGCGCCAGATCGTACAGGCGGCTGGCCCCCACACGGTTGGCGCCACGCTCGTACTTCTGAACCTGCTGGAAGGTCAGGCCAAGCGCCTCACCAAGCTTTTCCTGCGACAGCCCAAGAAGAGTCCGCCGCAGACGGATACGGTTTCCCACATGCACGTCTACTGGCCCAGCAGCGGCCGCACTCTTGGGCTCGCCCTTACCGTGACCGATTGTCATGTGGTTCCCTTTCCAATCAAGAAAGAGAAAGTAAATATAACAACCCTAGATTGTCAATATTAACCTTTTTAACGCATTGCAACCGATGCTCTCGCAGGCTGCCGACGCGGCCAGAATGCAAGCAGAATGCAGAAGATCGACAGACCCAATGGAGTGGCCCGCCCGTACCGGGAAAAGATGGTGGGCGGTAGCGGGGATGGAATGTTGTTCACCAGCACATCTGTCTTTCCCCAGCCCAGTCTGGCCGTTTCATGTCCGGCTCCGTCATAGAACGCCGAAATGCCTGTATTGTTTGCAAAAACAACTGGAAGCCCCTCTTCAACGGCGCGCATACGCCCCGTCGCCAGATGCTGGCGAGGACCCGCGCTGTTTCCGTACCAGGCATCGTTGGAGATGGTGACAAGCCAGCCCGGCCGATCATGAGGTGCCACCACAGACCCTGAAAAGATGATCTCGTAGCAGACCATCGGCCCCACTTTGCCAATGTCTGGCATGGTCCAGGTTTTCAGCCCCGGGCCCGGGGTCAGCACACCGGGCAAAACATTGAATGGCAAATCCAGGGCTGGTATTCGCCAAACGGCACAAGACGGCTCTTGTCATAGATCGCAGCGATCTTCCCGTCCTGGTCCACGACTTCAAGACTGTTGTACCAGTGATTGTTCTCTTCCCGGTCGGAACCAATCATCGCCGGCGCACCGCCGGCCGCATGCGCGATGATCTGCCGGGCAAGGTCATCTTCATCCAGCAGACCCGGAAAGCCTGATTCCGGCCAGATCACAACACTCGGCCTGTCGTCTCCCATCAGTCGAGCCTGCTGAACGCCCTGTGCCGTCATGCGGACATACCGACGGAAATTCTCTACGCTCTGCTTGTGGTCGATGATTTCCGTTTCCGGGACATTGCCTTGCACCAGCACGGCACGCGGGTTGATCACCGGAAGTGGCTGAAGAGCAGACAGGCGCCAGAACCCTGCCCCCATCCAGAGAACAGCACACGCCAGAACCAGAAGAGCCGCTCTGCGGCCACGAAAGATCGCAAGAGAGGCCAGAACCAGTGCCAGCGTCAGACCATCCACACCCAGAACTGAAGCCGGCTGGATCAGCGCGTCGCCAATCCGCCCCGGAAGCTCCAGATCGCTCCCCAGCGGGTTCCAGGGAAAGCCCGAGAAGATCAGCACCCGCCCCATATCGACGACAGTCCAGCTTCCACCAAACATCAGAACACGCCGCCAGCCTGGCGGAACCAGACGACACAAAACAGCCGGAACAGCGATCAGTGGCGCAATGATCAGCGAGACCCCGGGGGACGCGAACGGAACGACCCACCAGAATTCATGCACACGCGTCAGAATGGCATTTGTCAGCCAGTAAAGACCCGCCGTGTGAAAGCCCATCCCGAACAGAAAGCCATACAGGGCAGCGCCTTTCCATGACGCAGCGTCCTCAGCCGCCCGGTATAGAACCTGAAGCCCGAGAGGCAGCGTAAAAAGCGCGCAGACAGGCGGCAGGGACAGGGCCGCGAACGCCCCTGCAAGCACCATCAGACCAGCAAGTCGCCAGCCATGAACAGGGAGCGTCGAAGTCATGAAGACGACCATCCATCAAAATGGAAAAACGGCCGGACCATAAGGGCCCGGACCGTCAGCAGGGATGTCAGGAGTCGAGAGCGTCCCGAAGGCGGCGCTCATAGTGACGGTAATACTTGTCCACCAGAAGCTCGCTTTTCACCAGAACGGCAACATCAGTCGTGTTGAACTGCTCGTCCACCACTGCACCGTCACCCACATATCCGCCCAGACGGAGATACCCCTTGATGAGCGGCGGCAGCTTGTTCAGGCATGCGCGGTGATCCAGCGTATGGGGATCGACGCGCAGCATTTCCACATAGCGATCCGGCAGAGCGCGGATACGGAGCGCCGGCGGAGCCAGATGGTTGTGATGCATATAGGTCAACTGGTCGGCCACTGCATCCGGGTTCGTACCCGGCAGACTTCCGCAACCAAACAGGACGTCAATACGGTGCAGGAAAATATAGGAGGCAATGCCGCGCCACAGAAGCTGCATGGCCGAACGACCACGATGCTCGCGCGCGACGCAGGAGCGTCCGACTTCCAGCAAACGTCCCGGAAATTCCGTCAGAGTCGAGATGTCGTATTCGGACGACGTATAGAAACGGCCAATCTTCTCGGCAGCATCCGAGCGGAGCAAACGATAGGTACCCACCACCCCTTCTGCACCCGACCCGATACTGTGATCGATGACGAGAAGATGATCCGCAACTTCGTCAAACTCGTCCACATCACGCTTGGTGCGGAACGTGCGTTCGTCAGGGTGAGCACCAAGCTCTTCGAAGAACACCTTGTAGCGCAGAGCCTGTGCGGCATCACGCTCAGCCTCGGTCTCCGCAATCCGTACACCCAGGGAACCTCCCCGAAGCTCCTGAAAGCCGCCATCGCGGTTCAGGGCCAGCGTGGAGAGAGTCTCCATCTGCTTCAGCGTTTCTTCACTGCTGACGAGCGAATGGGCTGGCGCTGAGTTTTTGTCCTCGGCCGGGTTGATGCTCATGTGTCGCTCTTGTTCCTGTTCTTGGGAAGCGGCCGCTTCGGGGTCTCTTTTTCCAGTCGATGCCCGAACAGTTCAATACGATGAGACACGAGATCGAATCCAAGACGCTGTGCGATCTGCGTCAGAAGACGGACCGGCTCGTCATCTTCGAATTCGATGACCCGGCCACTATCCACGTCAATCAGATGATAATGATGGCCACTGTCGCTGGCTTCATAACGGGCACGTCCACCGCCGAAATCACGGCGTTCAAGGATACCTTTTTCTTCCAGCAGACGAACGGTTCGATACACCGTGGCCACGGAAATGCGGCTGTCTATGGCCGATGCGCGGCGATACAGCTCTTCGACGTCGGGGTGATCGTCGGCTTCAGACAGAACATGGGCAATCACCCTGCGCTGTCCTGTCATCTTCAGGCCATTCTCCACACAGAGGCGGGCAATGGGCGAATCATCCACAACGGCGGAACCGGCTGGCTTCCGACCTTGCGTGCGGGTGCGTCTGTCCGCGACTTTCGTATCTACGACCATAACAGCGGCCTAGCCGAAAAACGGACCATTTGTCCAATCAGAGATGCAAATAAAAATACCGGCTTCCTGCGGATGAGGGTCAGGAAGCCGGGAAACATGGTCAGTCGTCGTCGCGACGGCGGCCGAGACCAATCTTGCGAGCCAGTGAGGAACGGTGGCTTGCGTAGTTCGGAGCAACCATCGGATATTCCGGCGGCAGGCCCCAGCGCTCGCGGTATTCCTGCGGCGTCATGTTATACGCTGTTTTGAGATGACGACGAAGCAGCTTCAGCTTCTTTCCGTCTTCAAGGCAGATGATGTAGTCGGGGAATACCGACTTGCGAGGCGGCACGGCCGGTACCGGCTTCTCAACCGGTGCTTCTTCCTGCACGTCAACATTCGCAAGGGATTCATGCACCGAGCGAATGAGCGCCGGAAGCGCATCGGCTCCGATGTCATGGCTGGATACATAAGCGGTAACGATCTGCGCAGTCAGGTGGCGCAGATCTAGGTCTGCAGTCTCTTGCGACATAGTATAAAGTCCTTCATCCGGAAACGGACAGTTCTCTATCAGTGACTTTTGACTAGTATCAAGCAAAAACAAGGTGCGGACCAGAAATGACAAAATATGAAATATTTCTTCTTGATGTAAGAGACAAGCGTTGCCCAATGACGACTGTTTACGTCCGTGCCCGTCTTGATGCCATGACTTCGGGGCAAAAACTCAGGGTTTTAGTCAAAGGTGAAGAGCCAAAACGGAATGTGTCTTCCGCCGTTCGAGCACTTGGACATGAGATAGTCGAAGAAAATCACGTCAATGAAGACGATGATTTTTACTATCTTCTCATTATCAAATCCTAGAGATCATAACGATCGCATCACTTCCATCCTGATAATAACCACGCCGCAGACCAGCCTGAACAAAACCACAGGCATAGTAGAGACTTCTCGCAGCGTTGTTACTTACAGATACTTCCAGAAATATTTTACCTTTTGGAAGAATGGCCTCCACCAGCCGACGCCCAAGCCCCAGTCGCTGGAAGCGGGGGCGAACGGCGAGCGTCAGGATTTCCGTTTCATCCAGAATGGTTCTGGTCAGAATGAACCCAGCAGGTTGCTCTTCAACGGAGACCACCTGCGCCTCTGTTCCCGGGACAGTGAGCAGAGAGGCGAAAGAAGCCTCGTCCCAGATCTCACCTCCATGAAACGCCTCCGCATGCAGCGCCGCCAGCAAAGGCGCGCCCTCCACACCCAGACTCTGAAAGGTCTGCCCAGGTTTTGAATTCGTCATTGCGGGAGCGGGCGCAGTCCGGCCGCAGGCGGCTTGGCTTCGGGCGGGTCAACGTACAGCGGACTTAGGGGGCCCGCAGATTGCCCCTCTGCTGCACGAACAATTCCCAACGCATCCGGGGCAACGCAGTCTATCGTAGGGCACAACCAGGAGGATCGCTCCTGAACACCATCTCCCGCGATGGCGGAAAACAAGGTGGCATCCAGATCATCAGCAGAGATGGCGAAGACTGGTCCAGTCGGAGGATCAACAAAGAACCGACCTCGCCGTGCGAGACTGACACAGGTGACATCCGACCGACCAAGCGTCGCCCTGATCGCAGCCCCCAGAGTGACACCAATGGTCGGGCAGTTCCAGCCAGCGGCCAATCCAGCCGCAAGGGACAGGGAAGCCCGCAGACCCGTAAAAGAACCGGGCCCAATAACGGCTACGACCGCATCAGGCGCCTCTGCCCACTGCCCTTCTTCAAGAAGGGATCGCAGGGCGGGTGCAAAATGTTCGGATGCGCCACGTCCCGTCAGAAGCTTTTCCGCAACGACATGTCCGTCTTCAACGAGGGCAATGAGATTGGTTGTTCCTGTCCCTGCGCCAGCACCGTTAAAAACCACAGCCCTCACAGGCACAGACACGCCTCGCCAAAGTCCAGACGTGGGGCACGGGGTTCAACGTGATCCGGATGTGGCTCGTTTTCTGCTGGGTACCCAAGGCCGATCAGGAAGTTGGCCCGCCAGCCGGAGGCTGTCAGCAAAGCATCTTCCACCATGAAGGAATCAAACCCCGACATGGGCATCGCCGCAAGACCCAGCATCCGGGCGGCGAGAATGAGATAGCCGCCCTCCAGCGTGCCATTCCGGAACGCTGTTTCCTCGGACAGGCCGACATCCGCCGCGAACCAGTCCCGCAGGCCTTCATCGCTCCCAAGACGTGGGAGGGCTTCGAAGAACAACGGATCATGGCAGACAACGGCCAGAACGGGTGCGTCCATTGCCCGCGCCACGTTCCCCGGTGACAGCGCAGGACGCAGGCGCTCCTTGGCGTCCTGCGTGGTGAGGAACACGAAGCGCCCGGGCGAGCAGTTGCCGGACGTCGGCCCCAGCTTCACCAGATCATACAGATGCCGCAAGACGTCTTCCCCAACAGCCCGCGGGGAAAATGCCCGTGGTGTTCGGGCCTGTGTAAACAGGGCCTCGGCTCCCGGCACAGGGCCGGAAACCAGATGGTCTGTTACGGGGAGAGCCGTCTGGTCATCCATGGATCAGTCCTCGACCTGCTCAACGGACTGCACTTCCGGCACGTAATGACGGAGCATGTTCTCAACACCATGCTTCAGCGTCGCGCGGGAAGACGGGCAGCCGGAACAGGCCCCCTGCATTGTGAGATAAACAATGCCGTCCTTGTAACCACGGAATGCGATATCGCCGCCGTCACCGGCCACAGCGGGACGGACCCGCGTGTCCAGAAGGTCACGGATCCGAACCACAACGTCGGCATCTTCCGGCGCAACGTCATATTTCAGGGCTTCGTCACCACCAGCCAGCACGGCTTTCCCACTCTCGAAGAACGTCGTGAGCGTGCTGAGCACGACTGGCTTCATGTCCCCCCAGCTGACGTCCGGCGCCTTGGTAATGGATACGAAATCACTCCCTAGAAAGACGCGCTTGACGTCCGGCAGGGCAAAAAGCGTTTCAGCCAGTTCGGAACGACCTTCAGCAGCTGAGGCCTCTCCGAAATCGACCGTACGCGAGTCACCTGTCACGGGTCGCCCCGGGAGGAACTTCAGCGTCGCGGGATTCGGGGTATCTTCGGTTTCAATGAACATCGTCGTCATGTCCTCAGTGTCCAGTCCGTCCCTGACATGTGCCACTTCAGCCGTGGGCGCAAGGGTCTGGACTAATGTAGTCCCACTTCCAGCCCCTCAAACCTGCGGACGTGCTCCGATGTTCGGCTTGCGCGCGGGCGGCAGGACAATCGTCGCACAGAGCCCCCCGTAACCTTTCTCGACATCACCCCGCCCGAGACGCAGATAGCCACCTTCCCGAGCAATCTCGCGGGTTACAATGGCCAATCCCAGCCCGATCCCGCCCGTCTGGCGGGAGCGTGAACCCTCGAGACGATAAAACGGCGTCAGAACACGCTCGTATTCGCTTTCAGGAATGCCGGGGCCACTATCCTGAATGGCAATTTCTATGGAGCCATCGTCCCGCACCTTGAGGGTAGCCAGAACATTGCCTCCGTAATTCAGGGCATTCTCGATCAGGTTGGACAAGACGCGCTTGATAGCCAGCGGCCGGACACGGACCAGCGCACGGTCCGGGCCTTCATAGCGGGCATCCTTGCCATGGTCGGCATGGTCATCCACGAGGGTCGTCAGTGTGGCGACAATATTTATGGTCTTTGGTTTTTCCGGATCATCAGCGCCAGCGAGATAGGCGAGAATGCCATTTACCATCCCCTCCATCTCATCGAGGTCCGATTCGATGGCGGCCTGTGCCTCTCCATCATTCAGGAAGCCGCACCGCAGCCGCAGTCGCGTGAGGGGAGTCCGCAGATCGTGAGACACTGCGGCCAGAGCCTGCGTGCGATCATTGATGAGACTCTGGATACGACGCTGCATGGCATTGATGGCGCGCGCAACACCGCGAACTTCCCGGGGACCGCGCTCAGCAAGCGGCACCCAGGTTTCATTGGAACCAATCTTGTCTGCCACGGACGCCAGAGCCCGCAGCGGCATACTCAGACCACGAATGAGCATGGTTGCCGCGATCGCCACAGCACAGGCCGCAATCGCTGCCGAAGCCAGACCGCGCGTAAAATGGTGCCGCCCCAGCAATCCCGGTACGCGGAAATGGATATAGCTTCCATCAGGGAGACGCTCTGCTCCCAGAACATCGGGAGATCCACTTCCCAGAGTATAAAGATCAAGCTGGGCCTGCGCGAGGATAGGGTCATCCTTGATCAGGCGCTGTGTCAGATCCAACAGAACCTGCGGGCGATGACCCGGTAGACGGGGCATGGATGTCGCCGGCTGCCAGGCAACGCTCAGCTCGCTCCCCGAAAGCATGACTGCCAGAAAGGAGCGTTGCGTGACGGGTGCAGCAGCCAGCACGCGCAGATCGGTGCTAAGAGCCTCTCCGAGCTGTGCAATCCGCACATCATCAACAATGTAGGTTTCAGCCTCGCCATAAAAAACGGCATTGGCGAGGAAGACCAGCGTGACCGCTACGGTCAGGACGACGCAGACACGACCGACCAGACCAAGCGGCCACAGCAGGATCCGATTCTGGATATTCAGACCCGTTCGACCTCGGCTACGAAGATATAACCCAGCCCACGCACAGTGCGGATCAGCTGATCGGCATCGGACCCCAGCTTACGACGCAGGCGGCTGACAAGTACGTCAATGCTGCGGTCAGAAACATCGCCCAGACGGGTCCGGGACAGTTCCAGCAGACGGTCGCGTGCAATGACACGCTGCGGATTGTCGAGGAAACTGGTCAAAAGGTCGTGTTCAGCTCCGGAAATATCAACTGTGGCTCCGCTCGGGTCGGTCAGTTCGCGACGGCGAAGGTCCAGCGTCCATCCGGCGAACTGTAGTTTTTCGCGACGAACCTTCTCCGGTGCCGCGGTCCCTGGGCTGCCACGACGCAAAACTGCGCGGACGCGTGCCAGCAGCTCGCGCTGCCCGAAAGGTTTCGGCACATAATCGTCTGCACCGGTTTCGAGACCCATGACACGGTCACGCTCTTCACCACGAGCAGAGACCATGATGATGGGGACCTGCGAGGGCGGCGTCTCATCAGGGTGACTGGCCCCCTGACCACTGCGAAGCGCACGACACAACTCGATGCCGTTTGTGCCCGGCAACATGATGTCAAGAATGATGAGATCGACCGGGGCTACCTCAAGGGCGGCCCACATCTCATCTCCACTGGCTACACCACGGGCGCGGAAGCCGCCGCCCTGCAATGCACGCAGAATGAGGGTACGCATGCCTGCGTCGTCTTCGACAACAAGGATACGGGCGGGAAGATCGGGATCTGAAAGATTTGGCACCATACTTTTCCATAATCTCAGCGGGGCAAACACTACAAGCAACAAATCTGGGCTGGAACTGTTCCCTTATCTTGAGCGCTCATGACGGAAAGACTTTTCTGCCTTACAATACATGAAACGCAGGAGCAGCCTACCAGGGTTCCTGCCACTCGACCGGAGTCTCTCATGACAAGCGTTTCTCCCGGCGTCGTAACAGGCGCCGACTATAAAATTCTTCTTCAGGCGTGCAGGGACGGCGGATATGCCCTTCCCGCAATTAACGTCGTTGGCACCAACAGCGTCAATGCCGTTCTGGAAGCAGCCGCAGCCAATGGCTCAGACGTCATTATCCAGGTTTCAAATGGCGGCGCCCGGTTTTTCGCCGGTGAAGGCCTACCGGACGCACACCGCGCCCGTGTTCTCGGCGCAGCTTCCATGGCCCATCACGTTCATCTGCTGGCCAAGGAATACGGCGTTGCCGTCATCCTTCATACGGATCATGCCGATCGGAAGCTGATTCCCTGGCTTGAAGATCTGATCTCCCTCAGCGAAGCAGAATTCAAGGCTACCGGGCGGCCGCTGTTCTCATCCCACATGCTGGACCTCTCAGCCGAGACACTCGACGACAATCTTGCCCTTTCCGAAAAACTGCTGAAGCGCCTTGCGCCTCTCGGCATGGGTCTGGAAATCGAGCTCGGCGTCACGGGTGGTGAGGAAGATGGCGTCGGCCAAGATCTGGAAGAAGGTGCGGACAATGCGCATCTCTATACCCAGCCGGAAGACGTGCTGAGAGCCTGGGCACTGCTCTCGCCTATTGGCATGGTCTCCATCGCCGCGTCTTTCGGCAACGTTCATGGCGTCTACAAGCCAGGTAACGTCAAACTCCGTCCGGAAATCCTGAAGAATTCACAGGATGCCGTACAGAAAGCCAGTGGAAGCGGTCCGAAGCCGCTGCCACTGGTCTTCCATGGCGGGTCCGGTTCAAGTCTGGAAGAAATCCGGGATGCCGTGGCTTACGGCACCTTCAAGATGAATCTGGACACGGACATTCAGTTCGCCTTTGCCCACGGCGTTGGATCTTATGTCAGCGAGCATCCGGTAGCATTCCAGCACCAGATCGACCCGGCTACGGACAAGCCCATGAAGTCTCTCTACGATCCTCGCAAATGGCTTCGCGCGGGCGAAAAGTCCATTGTGGAACGGATGGGCGAGGCATTTGAAATCCTCGGCTCCAAAGGCAAGTCCATCGCCCGGGGCTGAAAGAGCCCCGATTTAAACCGCCGGGCCTCAGGGGCCCGGCGTTGCAGAAGCGAGCTTCGTCTTGGTGACATCCTGCGCCGCTGGAACAACATCTTCCCAGCCACCGCCCAGTGCATTGTAAAGACGGGCCAGATTGGTTGCGACCGTTGCATCACTGTCCGCAAGGCTCATCTGGGCAGACTGGAACTGACCCTGTGCGTTCAGCACGTTCAGGTAGTTGGTCAGGCCTCTGCGATACTGACTCTGGGCCAACTGGAGCGCCTTGCGGTTATCATTCACCGCACGCTCCAGACCCTGATGACGAAGCTGCTCGTCACGATAGGCAATTAGAGCGTTATCCACGTCATGCCAGGCCTGAATGACCGTCTGCTGATAGGAAATCGCCGCAGCTTTCTGGGCATATTTCTTCAGCTCAAGCTGACCGCGCAGACGTCCACCCTGAAAGATCGGAAGCGAAATGGACGGGCCAACATTCCAGGCACGAGCATTCCAGAACCCAAGGTCCCGGAATGACAGGGTCTGGAAACCGAAATCAGCATTAATGGTGATCTTCGGATAGAAATCCGCCGTCGCCTCGCCGACTTGTGCAACAGCTGCGCGCAGCTTGGCCTCGGCCTCACGGATGTCAGGACGGCGATGAGCCAGTTCGGACGGAAGCCCAACGGGCACAACCGGCGGCACAACCGGAACACCGGCGTCCTTCTCCAGCTCTGCATTCAGGCTCCCTGGGGGCGCGCCGAGCAGCAGAGCCAGTGCGTTTTCTTCCTGTGCAATACCCTGCTGAAGCTGAGCGGCCTGAGCTTCGGTATCGTGCTGACGGGCCTGAGCAGAATCCACATCCACTTCCGTGACCAGGCCGCTGTGATAGCGGCTCTGGGAAATATCCACGATCTGCTTCAGCGTTGCGAGATTGTCCTGAAGCACCTTGAGGCGCTTCTGGTCTCCACGCAGGGTCATATAGCCATGTGCCATATCCGCCTGCTGGGCAATCAGAACGGAACGTCGTTCTTCATCCGTCGCCTGCAGGTCGGCTTTTGCCGCCTCATACTGGTGCGCAACGCGGCCCCAGAGGTCGACTTCATAGCTGGCATCAATGGACGTTTTCCACTGGTTGAGCAGCGGAACGGTTGCACCGCTGGCCGCACCGTCGATAAGGCTGGCGCCCTGGCTGCCCAGAAGACCGTTATCAGATTTGGAGATACTCCCCCCTACCCGACTGATAACTTCCTGCATCTCCTTCGTGCTGTACTGGCTGCGAGTGTAGGAACCGGACGCACTCAGACCGGGGAAACGCTCGGCGCCAGCCATCAGAAGCTGCGCACGGCTCTGGGCCAGATTGGCGGTGGCCAGACGGAAAGACAGGTTCTGCTGAACCAGCCTGTCTTCCAGCGACGCGAGTTCCGGATCATTGAAGACCGTCCACCACTTGCTGGCGGCTTCGGCTTCGCTCGTCACGCTGTCAAGAGCGCCTGCCATATGGTCAGCGTAATGCGCGGGCGACCAGGGGTGGGGTTCATGATATTCCGGCCCGACCCGCAGGCAGCCGGAAAGAGCAACAAGGGCGCAGCCTGACAGCAGCGCGCGGGACAGAAAGGCTGCGCTCACAAAGAAACTCCTGAAACGGAAATGATCTTGCGGTGACCGACCAGTTCGGTCAGCATAATGGAGACGGTAGAAGAACCATAAAAGGACCCTGTCCCCTCATGACCAGCACGCCTGACACCCACCCCCAGAGCACGCCTGACGAAAGCAGTGCTTCTCTGTGTCAGCTGCGCGCCAAGCGCGAGCAGATCCTGCAAGGTGCGGAAAAGGTGTTTCTGGCGAGCGGATACGAAGGGGCGTCCATGTCCCAGATTGCGCGGGAAGCCGGCGTTTCGAAAGGAACGCTGTACAATCACTTCGATGGAAAGGCGTCCCTGTTCTCTGCCTTTTTCGAAGAGCGCAGCAAGACCAAGCTGGCGCCCATAGAGGCCATTTCCCGTGAGGAAGGACAGGACGTTCACACGGTTCTGCGGCGTCTTGCGGAAACCGCCATCAAAATGATGCTCAACCCGACGTCCATGGACCTGTATCGTATTATCGTGGGCGAAGCGGGCAAATTCCCGAACCTCGCCGATGCCTTCTGGCAGCATGGCTTTGGTCGCACCCTGCACAATCTCTCCGACTGGCTTCGTCGCCGCAGCGATGCCGGTGAGCTCGTGATCGAAGATCCGGATTTTGCGGCCGAACAGCTCATGATCCTGTGCCAGGCCCGCATCGTTCATCGCCGCCGGCTCATGCTGCCTGTCGATGACAGCCCGGAGGCCATCAGCCGACTTGCCGGCGTGACTGCTAACTCGTTCATGAAAATATACGGTCCGGATCATCAGTGACCTCCCGCCGGTTTCGTCTTCTTCGTGCTGTTGGGTGACAGCAGGAAGCAGAGCGGAACGACGAACATCGCAATGATGCCAATCCAGCGGAACACCTCGTTGTAGGCCAGCATCGAGATCTGGGACGTGAAGTCCAGGAACAGGCGATGAATGGCAAATGTGTGCGCGGCGGCAGGTGTCAGCCCATGCGCTTCACCTACGGTCTGGGCATGGTTGATGTAGTTCGTGAACTCCTGCCGCCCTGGCGTCATGTTGTCGGTCACGTAGTTCTGGTGTCGTTGCCGGGTCTCGATAATCACCGCTGTTGCCAGCGAGATGGCCATGGATCCCACGTAGTTTCGCGCCATGCTGAACAGGGCGGAGGCGTCCGAGTTCAGCTCGCGCGGGAGGGTCGAGTAGGCAATCGTTGAAATCGGCACGAAAAGGAAAGCCAGCGAAGCAGTCTGGCTGATTCGATAAAACATCAGGTGTTTGAAATCGATTGCCGCGTACAGATGGGCAGCCTGGAACATAGCCATGCCCATACAGAAAAACCCGAAAGCAATCAGATACCTCAGTTGAATAACCTTCATAAGGCGACCAACAATTGGTATCAGGCAAATCACCGCGACCCCACCTGGGGCAAGCAGCAGACCAGACGTGGTGGCCGTATAACCAAGCACCTGCTGCGCAAATTGCGGAACAATAATAGCAGAAGCATACAGTGTTGCACCGACCATCGAGATCAGGAACATGCCCGTGGCGAAGTTCCGGTCTTTCAGGACCGTCAGCTTCACCAGCGGGTCCTTGGCATAGCAGAGCCAGACAATCGCACCGAGAACGCCGATCACACCCAGAACAGCCATGGTGATGATGAAGTTCGAGCCAAACCAGTCATCATCCTCGCCACGATCGACCATGACTTCAAGACAACCCAGCCCTAGCGTAATAAGGCTGATGCCGATTACATCAATCTTTTCACGCTTCTGTTTCTACCACGGCGGATCTTCCACGAAGGCCGTAACGGCCATGACTGTCAGAATACCGAACGGCACGTTGACGAAGAAAATCCAGCGCCAGGAGAAATTGTCCGTCAGGTAGCCACCCAGCATCGGGCCGAGAACAGGGCCGACGATGGTTGCGATAGCCGTCATCCCGAACGCTGCGCCTCGTTTTTCAGGCGGGAAGGTATCCAGAATGATGGACTGCTGGCTGGGTTGCAGACCGCCACCAAAGAAGCCCTGCATCAATCGGAAGACCACCAGCATGGGTAGGGATGTCGCCAGCCCACACAGGAAGGACGACACTGTAAACATGGTGATGCAGATGAGGAAGTATCGTTTCCGCCCGAACAGCCGCGAGAGCCAGCCGGAAATCGTCAGAACGATACCGTTTGCCACGAGATAGGACGTCAACGCCCACGTGGCATCGTCATAGGAACTGCCGAGCGATCCCGCGATGTGTGGCAGCGCCACGTTGACGATGGTGGTGTCCAGCACCTCCATGAAGGCCGCCAGCGTGACCGTAATGGCCACAAGCCACGGATTATGACTGGGTTTCCAGTCCTGATGCCCGGCAGTATCGCTCATTTCACATAGACCGTGGGAACAACAGACATACCAAGAGCCAGCGGAAGATGCGGATCAAGACCGCTGTCGATCAGGATCTTCACCGGAATACGCTGTACCGTCTTCACGAAGTTACCCGTCGCGTTTTCCGGCGGGAACGTGCTGAAGGATTCACCTGAGCCGAGCTGGATGGAATCCACATGGCCCTGCAGCTTGAGTGCGGGGTAGGCATCGACTTCGATATCCACCTTCTGGCCCGGACGCATGTGTGTCAGCTGCGTTTCCTTGTAGTTGGCCACAACCCAGACTTCCGGCTCAACAATCGAGAACATCTGCTGGCCGGTCTGGACGAAATTGCCGCGCTCGACACTACGCTGGGAAACCCAGCCATCGTTCGGGGCGCGGACCTGCGTCCATTCCATGTTGAGTTCAGCCTGCTCCAGAGACGCCTGGGCAGATTTAAGATTGGCCTGCTCCTGCGAAACGCGGGCGTCAGCATTGGCGACATTGGCCTTGACCGGCTCTGCCTGAGTCAACTGACCCTGAGCCTGAACCACGCGGGCGCGCGCTTCTTCAAGAGCTGCACGGGCGTAGTCGATGTCCTGCTGGGACGTCGCCGCACGGGCAACACTGCGCTGGCGCTTGTAGTCCGCTTCGGCCTTCGTCAACTGGGCCTGCGCTGCTGAACGATTACCCTGTGCCGTCACAAGCTGACCCGGGAAGTTCTTGTGAGCTACTTCCACCATCAACTGGTAGGCCTGCATGTTGGCTTCGGCCTGCTGGATAGCCGCCTGAGCCTTGTGCAGGGACGCGGCATAGTCACGGTCATCGATGGTCAAAAGCAGATCGCCCCGATGAACATACTGATTGTCGTTCACCAGAAGCTGGGTCACGTAGCCGTTTACATGCGGCGCGATGGCAACCTTGCGACCTGCCGTGTAGGCGTCATCTGTCTCAATGTTGTTGCGGGTCAGGAAAAGGTACAGACCAATTCCAACCAGAACCAGAACAACCACCAGAATCAGAATGATCCTGACAAGCGGGTTACGCTTTTTCTGCGGTTTTCCGGACGCTCCGGACTGCTGGTCGGCCTGCGCCTGGTCGCCTTGCGCCATATCGTCTCTCTCGCTTTAAACGGGTCTGTCCGAAGTGACCGGCTGGAAGAATGAGCCTGAGGGAGGCTTATTGACCGATCGGTTCGGTCATCCATGACATATCGTCTCGCAGCCTTCAAGCCGGAAAAAACTGATGCGTTTCCTTTCCAGAGAGGATGCTTTTTTCTTTTTCGTCCCAGCCTCACAAAAAGAAATTTTCCACTCTCCAAACGAAGGGCCCGCGCAATCCTCTGACAATGCGTCTCTTTCAGAGAACACCCTTGATCTGCCTCAGCCCGGCAATCAGGGCCTGACGTTCCTGCTCCGCCTGTGCCGTTGGCCCGAGACGGAGAATCCAAGATGGATGAGCCAGGCTGAGATGCGCCCAGCCCTCACCCTCACGGGCACGCAACGTGCCACGGACGTCTTTCAACCGCTCTGAGGGACCACTTATCGCCCGTAGAGCCGTTGCCCCCAATGAGACAATTAGTCTCGGCTTCACCAAGGCAATTTCCCGTTTGAGCCATGGCTGACAGGCCGAAATATGCTCAACACCGGGCGTCTGGTGAATGCGCCGTCGGCCGTTGACCGTAAATCGGAAATGCTTGACGGCGTTCGTCAGGTAAAGAGCCTCGCGGGCGACGCCGACTTCTTCCAGACATCCCATCAGAAGCTGTCCGGCAGGTCCCACAAATGGACGGCCTGCCAGATCTTCCTGATCTCCAGGCTGCTCCCCGACGATCATCACCTTCGCCGTTTCCGGCCCTTCTCCCACAATCGCCTGTGTGGCGTGACACTGCAAAGAGCACGCCCGGCAAGCGCGAATATCCTGTGCAAGCTCCGTCATTCCACCAAGAGCGTGCTCCTGAACGGTGATGGCTCGCTGCCTGGCTTGAATAGCCTGATGAAATTTTGGCGCCGGCAGTGCTTCCCTTGCGGCCATTTCCGCAACACGTTTTTCAGCTTCCGCAACGAGTTGAGGAATCAGAGACGCTTCCGGCAGGTTCTTCCAGTAGCGGCGCGGCATCTCATTGCGCATGGCTTTTGTGCGAACCCGGGCCGGATTGAAAGTCGAAGCATAATAAGTCTGCCACAGACGTTCGACATCATCCTCAAGGGCCTGCTTTTCACACGGCGTGAATGAGCAATTCAGCGTGGCGCCATCCCAACTTATGGAGCCTCGCGGCGTCAGGATAAGCCAATCCATGTCAGCGAAACGCTTGGCAAAAAAGGACGAGACTTTCTCCAGGACATGATGATCCGGCTCGAACCATGACAGGAAGCGCCGCCGGCCATTTTCTGCTGGGTCCTGCTCCCGGAAGCGCACGAAGGCAGTCATTTTGTGTGCTGCCCGGCGAACCTGCTGCACCATACGTCGTGCCTGACCAACATCCGGATCCGTGGGGATGGACAGAAGATCCGGATCATCCTGCAGACGCCAGAGCAGGCGATACGCCAAGGCAAACCGCTCCGGGCTGGAATGACACAGAACATCTTTCAGAACAGGCAGATTGGCGGCTTTCAATCTGACGTCCCGCCTGATCTCCCCAGCAAAAGACGTCGTTTCTGCCTGGGAGAAAAGATCTGCGTCCTTTCCTTGCAGACGCCAGACAATCTGTTCGGGAGGAACATCACGCTGCAGGGCGGCCCGCGCAGTCTGACGCCAGGGTTCGAATGCGCTGGTATCTGCCAGAGTGATAACAACAGACATCAAAGAAGGCTCATCTGTTGTGGCGCAGGCAGGAACAAAGTCCGCAAATCGTGCCGATCTGTCAGCCGCGCCGGGCTCCATCCCACCGCCTTCACAAATGGGCGCACCTTTTTAATAGACACATTCAGTCGCCCCAGATCTTCCAGGCGGATCGCCCTGTGCTTCCGCGCCATCAGAAGAGCCTGAACGGTTTTCACACCCAGACCCGGAACCCGGAGCAGCATTTCCTGGGACGCCCGGTTCAGATCCACGGGAAACTGCGCACGATTATCCAGCGCCCATGCAAGTTTGGGGTCAATCTCCAGATCCAGCATCCCACCGGGCCGTGACGCCGTCAGTTCCCCAAACTCAAACCCATAAAACCGGAACAACCAGTCAGCCTGATAAAGCCGATGCTCGCGCTGCAGCGGAGGACTGCGAACCGGAAGGATGGCGGACGCATCCGGGATGGGACTGAACGCCGAATAATACACCCGGCGCAATCCGTAAGACCCATAAAGCCCCGAACTGCTAGCCAACACGTCCCGATCGGTAGCGGCATCGGCGCCGATAATCATCTGGGTGCTCTGACCGCCCGGTGAAAATCGTGTCGCACGGCGGCCGGTGTGCGTTTTTTCCTTTGCAGCATCGATCTTGAGGCGCATGTCCCCCATGGCACGACGGATGCCACCTGCGTCCTTTTCAGGCGCATAATCCTTGAGGCCCGTTTCTGTCGGCATTTCGACATTGATGGACAGGCGATCCGCGTACAGACCCGCTTCTTCCAGAAGTTTTGGGGATGCGTCCGGGATGGTCTTGAGATGAATATATCCCCGAAAACCATGCTTCAGCCGCAGATCACGCGCCACCTGAACAAGCTGTTCCATCGTGTGATCGGAGGACTGAATAATTCCAGAAGACAGGAACAGACCTTCGATACAATTGCGTCGATAAAATTCCAGCGTCAGCCAGATCACTTCGTCTGGCGTGAAGCGCGCACGCTCCACATTCGAAGAAGAACGGTTGATGCAATAGGCGCAGTCGTACACGCAGAAATTGGTCAGCAGGATCTTGAGAAGCGAAATGCAGCGACCGTCCGGTGTGTAAGCATGACAGATCCCGTTTCCCGTTGTGGACCCCAGACCACCGGTTTTCGCAGAGTCCCGCCGCGTTGAGCCGCTTGATGCGCAGGACGCATCGTACTTCGCTGCATCGGACAGAATCGCGAGACGTTCAGACAGAGATTTCTTCATGCCTTGTTCTTATTTCGTTCTTATGGATAAATTGCAAGAACTGCATGGAATTTACCGGTTGTTTGCCATTTTTCCGTTAGGCTCAGGACTCATAGCCAGAACATGATGGTTGCAGCGAGGCAGATGGCTGAGAAGAAGGCGGTCGGGCATCTGTCATAGCGGGTTGCGACCCGCCGCCAGTCCTTGAGCCTTCCGAA
>Ga0157360_1000219_pt1 | contig 24416 bp, 21 predicted proteins | sample AttlaeALBM1_FD_111483 | JGI IMG/M metagenome (GOLD analysis project Ga0157360, IMG submission 111483) | Fungus gardens microbial communities from leaf cutter ant in Ribeirão Preto, State of São Paulo, Brazil - Atta laevigata ALBM1 | ecosystem: Host-associated > Fungi > Mycelium > Unclassified ...
CTCAGAAGCTCTTGAGGTTGTAAATGCAATTCTCTTGAGTGTATAAGGGGTGATCTTGGTGAGAGGTTGAGTTGGTGAATGTTTTCTACCATATACCCTACTCTTTCATGAGACAAGACGCAGTGGTTGCTCAGGCAACCTTCTATGGAGTAGCAGGCCTGAAAAGCCTGGCTAATCATCGACTCAGATCGTATCACACCCATAAAGTTTGGTGTGGGGGTGCAGATGAGGGCTTGATTGAGTGTGGTAAGGCCTATGAGTGGTTTACTGACTATTCTACTAGTGAGCTTGTTATGGTGTGTAAAGGTGTACACCTTAGGGACACCATGCAGTGTTACGCTGTACAAAAGTTTAGGCAAATTAAGTGACATTTTATACCTTAATAACGAGAATAACCAGCTCGAGAGACGAGCTAGGCCCCTGGAGATGTTCTCTTAAGACGCCCAGTCGTGGACTTGAGCCTCTAGCTTGAGTAGCAGAGTAGCGGCTGTGACCACCACTACATATGCCTCATAGATGCTTGCCTAGGTGCTCTGTATCAGATTCCCAACGGATTTCCCTTCTAAAAGTGCTCTCGAGGACGGAAGCGAACTTAGATGGGTTACGCAATCTGAGTGACGTCATACTGCAGTCGCTGATGGTCCTATTTAAAGAAGAGTTATGATCAGATTTGGGCCATCATCACTGATGGCTAATTATAGCAAGATCAAGAGAGTCGTACCATCGCGAGGCCGTCTCGCAGCGGCGGTATAAGGAAACAAGAAGGTAGGAAAGTGAGAATGCATAGAAGAGGTAGAAGAAAGGACCGGGAAGCTGAGGAGAGAGGTAGTAGGGAGATTAGGTGAAGGAAGCACACACGAGGGCAAGACGGCTCAAGACCGCCGTCTTTGCCTACAGTCTGTCAGAAGACCTGAGGTCTGACCATCATGCGAGGAAGGGTTTCTGGAGTAGGACTAGAATGTAGGGGAGCAGTTAGCCGGTGCTTGGGAGGGATGCCGTATCATCATTGTGGCCTTACTAGAATTGGGAATTCAGAGGTTTTCTTTGTCTCACTTTCTTTGTTGTCTCTTTGCTTTATAATCATAATAAAATACTCTAGGGCACAGAAGAGAACTCAAGCATCCACCCCCATTATTATCCCCTCTCTGCTGCTCTAGAGTTTAATGGCTATTTTTTAGTAACTGAGTTTCTAGTTTTTCCAAGTGTTCTATCTTACTTTCTAAAACCCACCCAAACTCTCCCTCGATGGGAATTTGAGCCCCAACGGACTTGGGCATTCGCTTATGCTAGGAGTTAATAGCTCGCTATGTGTCATTGAAGTCAGCTTCTAGTTGTACGGTTAGCTGAAGAAGAGCCCACACGACGTCATGGGAGTTCTAGGTAGTTCTGCTGTATCGACGGCGAGCCAGACTACTAGACTAGGTAAGGGCAGTAGTGTCACAACGCGAGACGAACATGTGTTTTAGAGATCCTATTATGGTGAGACCTACCTCGAGTGGATTCTTAAACACTATTACTATTATTTCTGCTGTTTCTTTTGGATTGTACCCCACCATTTCCCCTATTCCTAAGCTCCTCTTTTTTATTTGATTACCTTCCCAGTACTTACTTGTTTAGTACATAACTGTGAAACATCTCAGAGATTATTATATTTCCATTTGTTATTACCCTTGTTTCGAGATCAAATTCCCTTTGATCCCCATCAGCAGATAGGATCTAGATCGAGCTCCCATTATTCTTTCTATACTTAGATTCCAAATAAGTTATGTATTCACTTTTTAATTTCTTTCTGATACCCCCACTTCCTCCTTCTCCCCACGAACCCTTTAGTATGCAATTGAGAACTGTCACCGCCTTTCCTACTTGCTTGTCACAGTAAACATCTCTTTTGCCCCTTTCACTGAATGGCCTCCACTGCAGGTAACTTATGCTGCTTGACCCAACTCATAAGGTCCCAGGGGCATTTGTTAGTAGATGCAATCTCTGCAATCCTGTCGTCAAAGAAGGACCGTTTTGCAGATCTTGTAGTAGAGCAGAACAGACGCTAATCCTCTCTGGCTCCTGTGCGTCAATAAGCTACAAGTGTATCTCTGCACTTATTGTTCTACCACTCCTTAGATCGAGTGGTGACAGTGATGTTCCTTGTAAGGAAGCTAAACTCCAAGCCAGAATAAAGCCAACTGCTTTTTGTTCAGCGATTGACAAAGAGAACTCAATAGAGTTCCTGTTAGATTTTCTACACTACTTATACAACTACTACATGGTCTGTACACTATTTTCCCACACCTATCATGTGACTCATCATGTGACATCATGTGATGTGATGCTGTGACTTCCTGTCATGTGACTATGACTGTGTGACACTTGTGACATGATACTTTCCTGCACTTCCTTCTGTGTAGTAAGTTCAAGATAAAAGGAAAGAAAAAGAAAAGAAAAGAAATATAGATAATGACTTAGCCGTTTTGCCAAGTCATGATATTCCTAGCATTAGTCTCCCATGCATTGGAGATTACCTGTTGTAGAGAGCAAGTCTAGATCGTCCACAGAGTCCAGCCTGGAGAAGTTGAGAGTATGAAGCCCCATAGTGATAGAAGAGAAAAAGTTATTCTCCTCATTACTGTCGCGTTTGAGGACCTTCCTGCTGAAGCAAATGTTCTCTGGTGAGATAGGGAGGTCGACTAGGAGAGGAGCATAGTCTGAGAGCTGTCTGAGATCAGGCTCAATGTGATATAAGACTTGAGCACAGCTCATGCCTAGAAAAATAAGGTCTATGACTGAGTTAGCATGACTGTCAGTGTCTGAATAGTGAGTAGGGACAGGAAGCTCTGGAAGTGAGTGCACAAGACCAAGAGAATCAGCCAGGTCCACCAGGGCCTAGCCAGCTGCAGGATGCAAGGAGACAAATGGATCCCACTCTATATCTCTAATGTTGAAGTCCCTACTCATATACAATAAGTTGGGGATGTCAATGATCTGATCCAGCATGAAATTGACAGCTGAATGGCGGTCATCTGAATAAACATTCATGAGAAAGTAACACTCTCCTCTGTTAAAGAAAGACATGAGCAGGATGTCACAGTGGTCAACCACATCTCTTCTCAAGCTAAACCTAAGTCTAGAGAGACGAGAGTGAATAAAAGCCATAACTCGAGGAACATCCTCAGAGTCCCTAGGAACTCAGACCACCTGGGTCCAGTCAGGGTGAATAGGAGCACCCACTACCTTGTCTCCTTCTAGGGAGACAGTAGAGAGAGCATAATGAATAAAGTTTCAGGGAGGTTCCTGGACAAAAAAGATATCGTAGTGGTCCTTTTGAGACTCGAGAAAAGTATCAACCAGTACATAGTTCTTGCGAACATTCTGCGAATAAATGTATAGTTTGGTTGTACTATACATAATCAGAAGTTGCCCACTTTCAGGCATTGGATATTGCTGTTACTGGCATGACCTGTGCACAGTTCAGCAGCCTTGTTAGAGTGCCACTGTCTGTTAAAGTGGTGGTGCCAGAAGAGACACTTAGTGTTATCAGCAAAGTGCTCACTCTTGCGGTTTAGACACTTGAAGGTGTGAGGGCATGGAGCACCAACTGCAGTAGCCTCTCTAGGAGGGTTGGACTTGGGATTAGCCTTGCAGCACCAAGCCATAGTTCTGTGGTTTTCCACTCTATGTGGTCCACTACATTTCTAGCACTTAGCGCCTTGAGTGCGATATGCATGGGTTGGATGTCCTCAGTACCAGTAATTGTGACACTGGGCAACCCCAGGATGCATAGCAGTCCCCCGGACTATAGCTGTATGACGCCCAAAATTAAAAGAGCAGTTAATAAGGGTCTTGCCCTTGGAGCCCTTCTGAGAGTCCCAAATGTCAATCCAAATCCAAGACATGTCTGAGCTTGAAGACGCCTTCATAATGTGAGGATGAGAAGCAAGCACTACTCCTTCAAAGATAGAAGTGTTAGTGACCACAGACTCAACTTGAGCCTATGTAATAAAAAGTAAAGAGTTGTTGCCCCAGTAAAGAACACCCAAAATCTTCAGGAAAGACTTGGACTGTGGCAGGCAAGGCTCTACCACAGTACTTGTAGCCAAGCCAGCAACTTTCTTAAGCCGCTGCTTAATCACTTCCAACTCTACTGCCAATGTAACAAAGTTAGTAGACATGGATATTCCATCCTATGCCTTGCGTACCAACTCAACTCTAAGCTTGGAGTGAGCCTCAACCAAGCCCCTGTTACAGAACTCAACTGCAGTAGTAGCATTTGCCACAACGACCTCAGCAGTAGGAGTATCAAGTGGAATCAACACTTGGCGCCTTGTAGGCCCATGTGTTGTTATCTTGGGTGCTCTTGAGGCACTAGGATGAACTGCACCTCTCCTGTTTAGAAAGGCACTAGCACCAAAGCCAAACTGGTGCATGGCAAGGACCTTCTCTATAGGAAGGTCAGGAAACATGTCATAAAGACGAAAAAGGCTCTTATACTCTAAGTGAGCAGAGGCTGGAGCAAACCTTGGAATGGACTGCGAGTTTCCACTATATGCTGCTTGGGCAAAGGACTTAAACGCCTGCTTGGGTGCCTGGGGTTTAGTGGCCACCTTTGTAGAGGTGAACTTGGCAGTAGCTGTCTTGGCTGGTGGAGGTGGAGGTGGCACTCTCGATACCACTGGAGTAGGAGTAGGCACGTTCTGGGAAGGTGCAGAGGGGTTAGTACAGGGAGGGACTTTGCCCTTGCCCTTGGTCTTTTTGTTAGTAACAGTAGTGAAGGGAGCTTCCTCTACTGCTAGTTGATCAACTGCCATCTCAGTATTTGGCGATGGCTTCTGGGGTGAGTTAGGACCATAAAGAGTCCTCATTGCCTCCACAAGTGAAGGAGAATCAGGCTGAGGTGAGACCTTGAAACCATCCCACCTTGCTGTAGACACAGTTTGAAATAGATGTCACATAATGGAACCTGCTCCCAAAATAGGAGAAAACTGCTTAATCAGATGGCTTCTAATAGGATGCTTTTGAATGAAGCATGCAATATGCAATACAGATGAAGCAAGGACTTTGGTATCATTCTCTAAATAGCCAAAGTGACTAGACAGAGATGTGACATAGTGTTTACTATCCCACAAGTCACAATCATGTGTAATATTATGTGTGACAATGTCACTTGTCACTTATTGTGATGCCTGAGGTAAGCTCTCACAGTCACCTGTCACATCACCGGTGCCTGCTACTGCACTGCTACCCTCTACTAGAGAGGATGACTTAGCTGTTCCATGGTTTGGACCATGAAACATCAAACTAGTTGACAAAGGGGCCTAGGGGGTACAAATCACCCCAGAGGTAAGGCCCCTGCTCTCCTCAGCAGAAACTTAGTCATCCCAACTCATAGAGTGTGTTCTCCCTTCAGGAGCAGAGGGAGAGGGAGCTAGAGAGGGGCAATTCTATGAGAGAGCTTGTCTGTAATAATCCTAGAGGCAGTAGGTGTCCTGGGACCAGGACTGACCTCCTCCTCTTTACTTTCCTTCTCCTCAGAGGAAGAAGAGGGCTCAGGAGATGCTTTCTTAGAGTCCTCAGCAGCTGAGACACTCCTGGAGGAGCGTCTGATAGTGCGACGAGCACAAGAGCGTCCTTTGGGATGAACACGTTTACTAGCCCTAGAGCTGGCATGAGAAATAAGGTTGAGTGAGTCTGGAGACTTACCAACACTAGTAAAAGTGGCCTGGGGACCAGGGGGATAAGCATTGAGAGCATAGGGTTTATTCTGAATATTTGATTTAACTATGGTGGTGGTTAGAGAGAAAGAAGAGATGAACCTGTATTTAGTTCTCTCTCCTCTCTTAGGTTAGATTTCTTCTTTGATACTGATAGTGTCTCTTGTCTGTGATAGGACAATCTGGTCTTTGAGGCCTATGTAGGCTACTTGTTGTAGATAGTTTGCTGCAGACTGTAATCGAGCACCACATTATAAATTTTTGAAAAAAAAAAAAAAAAAAAAAGTTACTTGGGAGTTGTTTCCAAGGTGCTTCTTTGAGAATATAGGACAAAGGTTTGTAGCTCTAGACAATTTATCCTTGTTGTACATATCCCATCAGCAGGTTAAGGTGTCTGGTTTTGCCCCCAACCTTCCAGATTGAAATTTGATGTTGAGGTTAAACTGTAAAAGAAATTTGGACCACCTTGCCTGTTGGCGTGACAAGAACTTTGACTTACAGAAGTAGACAAGGTTTTTATGGTCTGTAAATACCTCCACCGGGGTTGGTGTACCTTCCAGGTAGTGTTGCCATTTTTTAAAGGCTTCAAAAATAGCTAATAGTTTCTTATCATGAATATCATAGTTGAGTTTAGTAGGGCTGAAAGCCCAGGAGTGAAACACAATTGAATGGATTTTACCTTCCTCATATATCAAAAGAATGGCTGCTAAGGTATGGTCTGATACATTTGTCTCTACAATTATGGTGAGTCTAGATCCTAATGTGTAAGGACAGGTGCCAAAGTAAATGCTCTTTTCAAGGTCTCAAAGGATGATTGACACTGAGAAGACCAGTTCCATGGCTCCTTCCTTGTTAGTTGGGTGAGTGGGATAATTAACTCTGAGTATCCTTTGATAAAACATCAATAGAAATTCACAAACCTAATGAAGACCTGTATGTCTTTGACTTGCTGAGATACAGGCCAATCCTGGATAGTTTGGACCTTTTTTGGGTTTATCTAAATTCCTTCCAGACCCAGTATAAATTCCAAAAATTCTACTCTTCTCCAATAGAAAACACATTTAGCAGGGAATGCATACAGTCTATTGTTTCATAATCTGTTCAGTATCTCTCTAATGTGATCCTTGTGACTCTCTAGGTTGTTGGAATAGATGAGGATATCATTCAAATAAACTACCACACAGATGTCCAGCATGTCTGAAAAGACTTCATTTATGAATCTCTAAAAGGTAGATAGCGTATTTGAAAGACCAAAGGGCATAACAAGCCACTCAAAGGATCCATAACAAGTCCTGAAGACTGTTTTCCATTCATTGCCCTTGGCAATATACACAAGGTGGTATATACTCCTCAGATCAATTTTTGTGTAGTAATGTGCCTTTTTTGGGGCATGCAGCAGATCAGTCACCAGTGGGATCAGGTACCTGTTCTTACGTGTCAAGCAGTTTAGGCCCTAGTAATTGGCACATAGTTATAAGGATCTGTCCTTTTTTCTGACAAATAATACTAGGGACCCACATGATGAGTTAAAGAGCCTTATAATTCCTGTTTTTGTGTTCTCCTCAATGAATTCCTGAAGGGTTTGTAACTCCATTGCAGAAAGGGAGTATATGGGTCCAAGAGGGGAAATCAATCCCTCCTTAATCTGTATGGACAGGTTGTAGGATTGGTGATCAGGTGTCATATGACGGAAAATAACCATTTAAATAATATAATATTCTTTTATTTTATATTATTACCAATTTTTTGCTCCTAAACTCCTGTTGTCTACTCCTATAGGATCATGATGTAGACTAGTTACTTGTACTCCTCCTATTCCGGACTTAGTATAAGTACTCCAGTAGTTACATTCTAGTCCCTTAGTTTGTAGATTAAAGTCATTTACGTCTTATTCTTGTCCTATTCTCACTCCTCTCCGAAACTCCTGACAACAATTCAGTCCTCCTGAAATACGCAACCACACACACGACAGCAGATCGAGGCACAGCGCACGAGCTGAGGCCAAGGTTGTTCCTAATTTGTTGTCAAACCCCATCCATTCCAGAGTAATTCCACTCTACTCCGGCCTACTCCGCTTCTGTTCCACCCCATACTTGACATCAGATAGGAACTTGGCCTTCTGCTTACAGAATATATCTGAGAACTGCTAATAGTCCTCTAGGATATTGCTCAGGTCTGGAGCATCTTTGTGAACCTTGGCAGCCTGACAAGTGGGAACTAACAGTTCTGGGAATAACTAGAAAGAATGTATGCTTTTAGTCTTGCAAGTGTGCTAGAAAGCAACAGTATTTACAAATGATATGGTGGGTTTACTGATACTCTTGGGTTGTGGCTTGAAGGTTAGTGGATTTGGAGGTTAGGCTCAGGGGAAATGTGACAGGGATCGATAAAGTCTGGTTCTCAGTGCATACTAGTTGCACTTTTTGGGGAGCAGTATCGCTGATTCTGTGATCTGTGGGCATTTGATCTGTTTGGCTGGGATCTGGTGTTTGGAAGAGGATGGACTTCTTGGTCCAATCAATTGCTGGGTTGTAGTAGGTTAGCCAACTGAACCCAAGAACTGCCAGATAGGTACTCTCTAGCTTTGTTACATAGAATTCAAGTGTACAGGAATAACCACAAGAGAAATTTATTGGTAGTGGTATAACGCAAGTCACAAAAGTATTAACAGTACCATCTATCAGAGCAACAGGGAGAGGCACAATTTCTTGAAAGGACAATTTATTCTTGCTAATGAAACTTGAGTCCAGGAAGCAGTCCAAGGAACCTGAATCTACTAATTCTTCAAAGGCTATAGGAATAGCTGGAGAGTAAAGAGTCATGCTCAGTGCCCTCGAGTCTGACATAGTTGATGTGCCCAGATGCAGAGTTGATTCCCCAGTAATGTTTAGGCAGTCAGCTCCTAGGAAATCAAGAGGACTGCTAATCCTTTTTTTAAAGGCTTGAGATCAGTAGATAGGTTCTCCAACTGCACAGTGCATTGAAAGGGGCAAAAGAGGTTTTTACTGTGATAAGAGTAAATAGCAGTAACAGTCCTCAATTGCATGCTAAATGGTTTGTGGGGAGAAGAAGAAAGTAAGAATATCAAAAAGAAATTAAAATATAAAAACGCAGCTTATCTGTAATGTAAAAATAAACAAAATAATAGTGAGTTCAATCTAGATCCTTCTCGCATGGTGTCCACCTTTACACACCGTAACAAGCTCACTAGTAGAATAGTCAGTAAACCACTCATAGACCTTATCACACTCAATCAAGCCCTCATTCACACCCTCACACCAAACCTTATGGGTGTAATACAATCTGAGTCAATGATTAGCCAGGCTTTTTAGACCTGCTACTCTATAGAAGGTTGCCCAAGTGACTGCTGCATCTTGTCTCAAGAAAAAATAGGGTATAGGGTAGGAAACATTCACCAACTCAACCTCTCACCAAGATTACCCTTTACACACTCAAGAGAATTGCATTTACAACCTCAAGAGCTTCTGAGATGAAGGCAAGGACCAAGGAAGCTCTCCTTGTCAATCTCCACTCTGAGAAATATATTAGAATATTATGAATGTTAGAGACTTAATTAAAAGAAAATAGAAAAGGAAATCCTTTATTCTACTGCTCTCCCTTGCGTCTCTTCTCTATGACACTACTATGTGGCTATGACAGCCATCATCTCTCTGTCCTCTATACCTCTAGACATGACCATGTGATCCTGCTCCACCTCTATACTTCATTCCTGCCCATCGTTTCCTGAACCCCAAACTAGCTTCCTTCTACTCCAAATATGGTCTAGAAACACATGATGGTATATGCAAGTGTTAGCAATACAATCGTTATCTGGCAGCATATCCATTTCTTGACTGAGTCCAGCAGTAATGGGATCACTAGTCACTGATAGACTTTTGATCTGTCATCTTGGTGTCATATTAGTCTAAGTCCACTCTAGATTGAGATTATCTCACATTCCAAAGATATCCCTGAGCCTCTGATTTCTAGAGCTTCAACATTGATAGTCTGTATCTGAGAAACCTGATACTAGCTTATCAGTCTTGCCTTCCGAGGTATATGCTATTCTAGCATGTGACAGCTTAGCAACTGCCTAATAAAAGTACCCAATCTTGGGTCTAGATTATGTCTGGGGCTTGTAGGAGGTCTCTAGAGTGAATTCCAATAGTAAAATCCAGAGGTATAGAATGTATCCCATGCTATATTTCTGCAGAAAATTCTCTAGTAGCATAATAATGCAGGGGAAAGAGAAACATTCCAGAAAGAAGTCTACTGCAAAACGTGTCATCTTTGATGAGAAGGACTTAGTGAGAGGACATGTCATCATAAAGAAAGGAGAGGAACATATAAGCCTCAGGAGTTTAGGGGGAATTAGTGAGAGAAGAAGTTAATGGAAATCCAAAAGTAACAATAGTTCTCTTTTTATCTTTATTCTTTGAGTTTCAGACATTTGTAATAACTTGAATATAGTATCTGGAGTGCAGTTGGATTAGAGAAGAACCTCTTGACTCTTATCTCCATTTACACTGCCTCTGGAATCGTGAATGCAGATCTATTGAGAGTAAGAAAACTGGGACCAGAGAGATGTTTTGAGTAGAATACTGAATATACCCAGAACTCAATCTAGAGAGGAATAGCAGATACAACTCAGGCAGGCTTTGGAGAGGACAGAAGGCTGGGAAAGCTTGGCTAGGTACACACTTGGATTGCATCACACCCATAAGGTTTGGTGTTGGAGGTGCAGACAAGAGGGCAACTAAGTATAGAGGGTCTATGAGTAATTAACTAACTGTATTTTCCAGTGGAGTTTCATCACAGTGTGTAAAGGTTGATACCTTAGGGAGGCTATGCAATAACAATCTAAAGAGATCTTTTACTCTTTTCATAACAACCAAACCCATATTTTATTGAAGCTGCATATAATTCTACTTTTATTTATAACCTTTATCTTTGATTACCTCCCCCTGGACCTTGAGCATGCAATTGGGAGCTGGTACATTATGTTTTGTTTGTTCCAGTGTACAATTCCCTTTTGCACCCTTTCAACAGTGTAGAGTCTGTTATATCAGACTCGACGCTCTAGATAGGAGTCTGGGATAGGAGTACTGGACATTGTCAATTAGGTTTTCAGGATAGCACAGGGGGTCAGCTTTGTTATACTGTCAAGTCCTGACTCCTGAGTGAATGATGAGTGTGACCTCAATGTTAGGGAACCACTCAGAGGTGATCACCCTTAAGCTAGTAGATAGTCCTGGAAGCTAGTTTGAGATTCAAGTGGGGGTATATCTACACACACTTGCTAGTATTGTCATATGACGAAAATACCCAATTAATAATATAATTTCCTTTTTATTTTACATTATTACTAATTTTGCGATTCTAAACTCCTGTTGTCTACTCCTATAGGATCACGATGTAGACTAGTTACTTGTACTTCTCCTATTCCGGACTTAGTATAAGTACTCCAATAGTTATATCCTAGTTCCTTAGTTCATAGATTAAAGTCATTTCCATCTTTTACTTGTCCTATCCTCACTCCTATCAATCTATACCATTCCTCTCTAAAACTCCTGGCAACAATTCCGTCCTCCTGAAATACGTAACCACATACACGACAGTAGATCGACGCACAGCGCATGAGCTGAGGTCAAGGTTGTTCCCATTTTGTTGTCAAATCCCTTCCATTTCAGAGTCACTCCGCTCCACTCCGGGCCACTCCATCCTGTTCTGCTCTGTACTTGACAAGTATATATACTACACTAGATAGTCAGGCACACAGCACCATAGCAACCAACCTATAATCACAGAATGTCCTAGAATAACTAATAATAGGCATTGCACCGTATAATGCAGACAGAAAAAGTCAGAAACAGTGGGAGTGCGATATATGATCTGTCACTGGGCCATTAATAAAACAGACCCTCAGAATTTACTAAGCATGATCCTAGATGTCCCCTTACACTCAACTGCTCAAGTTGTGTCTCCTTCTGTACTCATCCACTTGGTAATTAGTACATTTGGAGAACTGAGAGATGATGTCTAGACAAGAGGAGCTGACTTAGTGGATAATAAAGCTAAGGGGAGATCAACTAGTCTAGCTACTTAATATAGGAACCAGTTTGAAAGTGAGTTAACATGAGTAAGTGATTGGCTATACTGTAACTGCTTAAGTCCAAGACTAGTTGCTGAGGTAAGCATTTAGGTGTAGTCTGTGGTGTTATGTAGTGTCATGGAGTGTGACACAGATCAAAAGTCTATCAGTGACTAGTGATCCTATCACTGCTGGACTCAGGCAAGAAGTGGACATGCTGTAGAACAATGACAATACCAATGACATTTGTATACACTAGCATGTGTTTCTAGATCATATTTGGAGTAGACAAAAGCCAGTTCAGAGGTTAGAGAATGTCAGGCAGGAGGAAAGTATGGAAGTGGAGTAGGATCATATGGTTATGTCCAGAAAGTATAGAGAATAGGAAGGTGATGTCTGTCATGATCACATAGCAATGGCATAGAGAAGAGAAGTAAGAGAGACTGAAAAAAGAAGAAGGTTTCTTTTCTATTCATTTTTAATTGAGTTTCTAACATTTGTAATATTCTAATATATTTCTCAGAGTGAAGATTGATAGGAGAGCCTCCTTAGCTCTTGCTTTTATCTCAGAAGCTCTTGAAAATGCAATTTACTTGAGTGTATAAGGAGTAATCTTGGTGAGAGGTTAAGTTGGTGAAAGTTTTTTACTTTATACCCCCATTCTTTCTTGAGACAAGATGTAGCAGTCGCTCAGATAACCTTCTATGGAGTAGCAGGCTTGGAAAGCCTAGCTAATGATCAACTCAGACTGTATCACACTCATAGGGTTTGGTATGGGGGTGCAAATGAGGGCTTGATTGAGTGTGATAAGGCCCATAAGTGGTTTACTGACTATTCTGCTAGTGAGCTTGTTACAGCATGTAAAGGCAGATACCATGCAAGAAAGATCTAGATTAAACTTACAATCATTCTATCTATTTTTACATTACAGATAAGCTGCACTTTTCATTTTAATTTCTTTCTGATATTTTCACTTTCTTCTTCTCTTCACAAACCCTTTAGCATGCAATTGAGAACTGTTACCACCCTTTCTACTTGCTTGTCACAGTAAACATCTCTTTTGCCTCTTTCAGCACTCACCTAATTATCATGATAGAATGCTAATCTATCTTTTATTCCTATTATTTAGGATATGTTCTCCGGTCTACTTTGCATGTTTGATAGTTGAAACTTTACTAAATGGAACACTACTGCATATCACATTGTGGATGGAATAGACTGCTAAATGGCACTTGGTGCCAAACCTTCTCTAGTAATTACTATAATTACTAACAACATTGAGACAGAGAAATCTTGTAGAGCAAGAGAGAATTGAGATAACCAAAACTCCTAGGCATATGGCAATCTCATGCTGCATATCTCCCCTGATATCAGGAACCTTGCTATAAAAGCAAGAATAGATACCACAAAGAACCTGTTAGATTGGTTAAAGATACAGTATGGGACTACTAGCATTTCTGCTACCTATACTGATGTCATCATCAACAAACTTTAGGTTCCAGGAGACTGTGATCTTACTCCTACAATTGATAAAATACTGGCTCTGTTTATGTAATTGGAAGACAACAAGTTGGTTTATACAGAAGCAGTTCAAGTAATGACCATTCTTGCAAAGTTACCCCCATAAATGAAGAAAATATTATGGATTTAGAATGGAACTATTGATACTATTAACCATAGAGCAACAATGAATGGTTGATTCAAGAGTTAATAGATAACAATGGTATTTTGAAAGAAGATGACAAAATCAATGATAAAAGTTATTTATAACTTTCATGCAAGCACAAAGGACTCTTGGATTTTGAATCAGAACATTGGACTGATAGAAAAAGTATTGGATAAACCTGAGGAGAATATATGTGTATTGCATAGTGTGTCACTTAAGATGTTATGCAGCTGAAACTGAGATCCAGAGACAAAGTGTCATAAAAAAGTGACTACTAAATAGTGTCATAGAGGTATAACAAAATACCTGTTCAATGAACTACATAAATAGCTAGACCCTTGTTAGCAAGTAGCCTTGCTAATATCACCCTTTTGGTATAGTGGTAAACTGTACAGTATGTGACTACTGGTCTATAGTGCAACTGTGACACAAAAACTAAGTATTTTGAGATAATAAAGAAATAGAATATACACCTGAGATCTAGAGACAAAGACTAAGTCTCAGGGGTACAAAGTAGCTACCTCGATACCAGATTGTAAGTATGTACATATTTACTATAGAATGTAGAAACTCCAACATAGTGGAGTACTCATAACAAGAGAAGACTGGAAAATAAATAAGCAGATAACTGAGAAAAATTTTGGAAACATAGTAATTGTTGTGATGCTCCTAATCATGGTCTCTCAACAAAACCTTAGACAATAGCATGGCCATTAATAGTTTATTCATAGATTCTATTTTAAAAGGAGAATCTTCAGACTCAGTTATCTATAGACATTGACTCAACTAGTTACCTCTAGTTACTTGGACATTTCTTAGGTAGTAACACCTGTAACACTAGAGGCTAGTATAAATAAAGACCAGAAAGGACAAGAATAGCAAGTTCTTTCTTTCTGTAGTAAAACTCCTTACTCTTAAAACCCCATACTCTCTTCAGTTCTTGGACTGTTGTGAAGAGTGCAACTAAGAGTCTTGCTACTCTCACTTACAATATAACTTTACTGAAAACCTTAACTGAACCCTTTGTAAAGATATCAAGTGTTGACATAGACTTAAGGTTAAAACACATATGGTCTAGTATTAAGACTCTAGACCTCACAGTTGAATATGCATTTCAACTTGAAGCCTAATACTTGATATCTTTATGCTACTTGTTAGAGGATCTGGTTAAGGTTTTCAGTGAAGTTATATTAGAGGAGAGATATTAACAAGACTTTGAGTAGTACCCTTCAAGATTGTTCTAGGACAAGAAAGAGTACCGGTTCCTTAGATTAAGATTTTACAGAGGGAATACAGAAAAAGAAAGCTTACCGTTCTTTTCTCTTTCTGGTCTATATTTATCCTAACTAGTAATGTAACAATGTTACAATATGGTAACACTACTTGTAACTAAAGGTGACTAGTTAAGTGATAGTCCAGTGATAAAAATGATGAGAGTAACAAGTCAAGTTAATGCCTATTAATGGATTAGTCCAATGTTGTCCTATTTAGTCCCAGTCCAAAGATAGAAGGAAAAATTGTCTGAGATTTCTCCAAAGAGTCCTGTCTATACTATAGAGTCCAATGCCTATTTAGAATCTCCATTTAATGCATTACTGCATTATAATATCCTCAATATTAGTGCTATTATCTTGTCTAGTAACCCATTATTAGACTATGGCTGATAATAACTATAGTCCCACTCAATGTTCATAACAGATACTGAATACAGAAGAGGACATGCAATATGATAAGGACATCATCTTAGAAAAAAAGGGGAAGGGGAATAGGTTGAGAGAGATAGAGGAGTTCAGGCAGAGAGGAACTGAGAATAAAGAACTGTCAAGAATTGGAAGATGTGTAAAAATGTCAAAAATTCTCAAAGAACTCACTGAGAAAGACAGGCTAAGAGATATGGAGGAGGTTAGGCAGTGAGGGGTCAAAGAAAAAGAGACTAAGAAGAGAGACAAAGAACAATTAAAGATTATAGAAGGGCAGAAGATATCAAAAATACAAGAAAAACTCACTAAAAAAGATAGGCAACAATGCTTCTAACTTATCAAGAAGGCTCTTTAATGCACCAAGAATATAATGATACCCTGATAGTCAGAGTTATTAGAGATGGAATGATAGGGACAAAGGTTTCTAGTATAAAGGACAGAACAGTACTGTAGAGCCCTCAAGAACTAGCTATTGAAAACACCCAAATTGTGTGTGAAGAGCACTACAAAAGTCTCTTGGTCTAGCTCATATATCAACAAAATCCCATCTTTGCCTATGTCCCTGGTCACTTGTTGCACATTGTCTTTGGGCTGTTGAAAAATGCACTTTGGGCTAGAGTAGAGCAGTTCTGGGTGGACAAGGAAGACAAACTCCTGCCAATTAGAGTTATTGTCATAGAAGGAATAGAGGAGATTATAATAAAGACTTTAGACAAAAGTGGTGGAATTGAGAGGCACTCACCAGTGCCCATTATTGGTTTTCTAAAGGTTGACAAAGGTCTTTGTAGTACCAGAGTTAGGTAGGATCCTCAGGAGTAGCATCAACAAATAGTAAAGAACCTTAAAAAGTGATAGGAGCAGTCAAAGAGATTATGTGATCTTCAAGGACACAAGAAACTTACAAAGTCAATGTTGTTGTGTGACACCTTAGATACTCTGGCTCATTTCCTGTTACCCTTGTGCATGAAAATGTCCAGAAATGGAGGAATTTGTAGATCACAAAGAGATTAAAGGGGTAGATAATGAGAATGTCTGTCACAAACTTTATTTGGTCATATCTCTATCAATTCTTCAACAGTTTTCATGGTCTTAACAACAACCAAAAGCTCTTAAAAAGACCTTTTGATCAATATCAGTCATGTCTCAAGGCAATCAATATTGGCCAAGCTATTGAGCAAATCAGTAGGTAACTACTATAGTACCATCTATTAAATCACTAATATCTCAAAAACTACCACAATTGATGCTTTGCTTCTAGGCTCAAAAGAAGCCCTTTTTATATTGCTCAGAATGAGCCTAAAACAATGCTGAGGTGATTAATATTCGTGAAGATATGAGGTCCTTAATGTTTGTACATAGACTTAATTAATTATTCATAGATACTCATTTGTCCTTTCTTAGAACAAAGGACAGCCTTCATATGGTTAAGTTATCACTATTTTAAGTACAACAGCACTACCATATATAGAACAATAGGTAGTAGCATATGATGATCTGGATACTAGGACAGATTATCACAATTTTGTATATAAGAACTTATAGTTTTGTCAAGGATGGAATTTCAGAGGATAGAGGTACAGAGTAATAGATAAAAGTACACTCCAGAATGGAGTAATGTACTATGTCAGAGAGGAATATTACTTAGCAATAGTATAAACCCCAAAAGAAGACTCCGGCGGCAAGGTAAAAGACGTTGGAGTGGAGTATGACTTATTGAATGACCTTGGCTTCAACTTATGTATTACACCCCGGTCTCCAGTTGTGAAGTAGTCATGTATTTCAGAGTGGAGAGAAGTCGTCAGAGAAGAGGTCCTAAGGAAGTGAACTAGGAATCTGGGATGGACAGAAAGAGTATTAGGACCAGATAACGTTAATTTATAGACTAAGGAAATACACTATAACTACTTAGTACTTATAGGAAGTCCGGAATAGGAGGAGAGTAGTCTACTATGCTATCCTACTATTATTAATTTTAGGAGAATAATTAGGAGAAATAAATTACATAATTATCATATTTCTGGAATATAACAAGTCTAAGGATTAGATCTCAGACTTAGCAATTTCTTTTGTTACTGTCTAAACTTCACTTTTTTGAACTATTCAAGTATCAAATCATCCATCACAAATCAGTAAGTGATCTTTTGTGATAATGTCATCTAAGAAAGAAAAAGAGAAGTATAAGAGTAGCTGCTGAACTACTTGTGTAGCATCATAGAAAAGAAAAGAAGTCAGCAGAGAGTGTGTGTTTCAGTGTCTTTTTATTATTCTTCATTTTTTAAAATTGCATTTAATAATGATTAATTACATAATTATAACTTTTGAGCTTCATTACTTTATTTTTTTTTACATGACTACTTACTTACTCTTATTTTTACAACTTTTCCCCTTTAAACTTGTCAACTTTCCTATACTAGTCACTGATAGACTTTTTATATGCTGTCTTGGTATCATATTAGTCTAAGTCTGCTCTAGATTGAAATTATACTGCATTCCAAAGATATCCTTAAATCTTTAAGTTTCAACATTGATAGTCTGTCTCTAAGAAACCTGATGCTAGCTCATTAGTCTTGCCTCCCAAGGTATATGCTAGAATAGCATATGGTAGCTTGGCAAATACCTAATGGAAATACCCAATCTTGGGTCTAGATTATGTCTAGGGCTTGTAGGAGGTCTTGAGAGTAGGTTCCAAGAGTGAAATCCAGAGGTATAATTTGTATCCCATGCTATATTTCTGCAGAAAATTCACTGGAAGTATAACAATGTACTGTGGCAAAGGGATATACCCAGGTGATTGGAGAGGATTATAAAGAGACCTATGCTTCAGTTGCTAGGCTGGAATTTGTTTAATTAGTTTGTGCTATAGTAGCTACAACAAACCTTACTCTATAGCAAGTTAACTTTGTTTTTGCCTTTCTGAACAATGATAGTACATATGAAGTCTATATGGAGTAGCTGAAAGAGTTTGAGGAAAGGCAAACTATGTATGGAAGTTGAAGAAAACTCTCTATGGAACAATATAGGAGACCCATGACTGGACAGAAAATCTAAACAAAACATTTGAAGAACATGACTATTACAGGTCAAAGGTAGATTCCTAGATCAGATTGAGAGTATTAAAAGATAAATTTACACTTACATTCACCTGGACTAATAATGTTCTGGTGTCATATTCTGGAAATTTGACAATTATGTAATTTATTTCTCCTAATAATTCTCCTAAAATTAATAATAGTAGGATAGCATAGTAGACTACTCTCTTTCTATTCCAGACTTCCTATAAGTACTGAGTAGTTACAGTGTAATTCCTCAGTCTGTAAATTAATGTCAACTGGTCCTAATCCTATCTTTTTCCACTCTGTTCCTATTTTACTTCCCAAGGACCTTTTTCTGACGACTTTCCTCAACTCTGAAATATGTGACCACTTCACGACCAGAGACCAGGGCGCAATACATAAGTTGAAGCCAAGGCCATTCATTAAAGTCATACTCTACTCTGATGTCATTTCTCTTTACCAGAGTCTTCTCTTGGAGTTCCTCCCTCATCGTTAAGTACTATCTATTCTCTGAAGTAGTACAGTATACTGTTCCAGAGCATAATTCTATTTATAACTCCACTCCTCCATTCTCCACCATTCTGTCCTTGACATCTAGGAACATTATTAACAATCAAAGGACAATGCCAAGCTTGTGGGCAAGCTACAATCAAGTTATAAGATCAAGAATTTAGGAGAAGCAAAGTTAATACTTGACATCTGAGTTAACAGAGATCAAAGCATAGGTGATATCACACTATCCCAACAGGCTTACTACCAATAAGTACTAGTATGCTTCAACATGAGTAGTTATGCTCTATCTTTAACACCACTTTCTGGAGGACTTTTATTATCAATTGAAGACTGCTCATCAACACCTGAATAATTAGAAGAGATGGCTAAAGTCCCATACTGAGAAGTGTTAAGGGACTGCAATCAAAAGTATTACAATAGTTATTATGTCCCCAATAAAATTTCTCGATCATCTACTTATTTACTTTTAGTCTCTCCTAGCTATGAGTACTCCACTGTGTTGGAGTTTTTATATTCTATAGTAAATATGCACATACCTAGAATTTGGTATTTAGGTAACTACTTTATATCCCTAAGATTCAGTCTTCGTCTCTGGATCTCAGGTATACATTTCACTTTTTCATTATTTTAATATACTTAGTCTTCATCTCTAGATCTCAGTTCCAGCTGCATAAGTATCTTGAGTAACACACACTGCACAACATGCAATATATATTCTCCTTAAGAAGCACTAAATGTTATTATATGGTTACAAGTTACAACAAGACCAGACTTATTATATGCTATCAATATTCTATCAAGATTCACTTGCAACCCAGGGAAACAACATTAAAATACACTAAAACATGTTCTCTCATATATCAAAGGAACATCTTACTATGGAATTACATACAAGGAAGAAGGAAATCTGACCCCAGTGGGATATATTGATTTTGATTATTATCAAGTACAGAGCGGAGCGGGTCAGAGTGGGCTGGAGTTGAGTGGGATCACTCTGGAATAGAGGGGTTTGACAACAAAATGGGGAACAACCTTGGCCTTAGCTCGTGTACTATGCCTCAATCTACTGTCGCATATGTGGTTGTATATTTCAGGAGGACTGAATTGTTGTCAGGAGTTTTGGAGAGGAGTGGTATAGATTGATAGGAGTGAGGATAGGACAAGGAAAAGATGTAAATGACTTTAATCTACGAACTAAGGGACTAGGATGTAACTACTGGAGTACTTATACTAAGTCCAGAATAGGAGGAGTACAAGTAACTAGTCTACATCGTGATCTTATAGGAGTAGACAACAGGAGTTTAGGAGCAAAAAATTAGTAATAATATAAAATAAAAGAATATTATATTATTTAAATGGGTATTTTCTGTCATATGACAATTATACAGGATACAAGAACACTTACAAGTCAATAGAAGAAAGTGTATTCATAGTTGCAGGAGGACCTGTATCATGGGAGTGCAAGCATTAGGCTATAGTAGCTTTATCAACTGTAGAAGCAGAGTATATGAGATTTTCTCAAGCAACTACTCAAGCAATTTGGCTAGCTAAATTCTTTGATAAAATAGGATTACCAATAACTGCCCTAATTCATATCTATGCAAATAACATGGGATCTATCACAAATACTGTTAATAGAAAGAACCATAGAAGGATGAAGCACATAGATATCAAGTACTATTTCACTAAGGAGCATATGGGGTTGGGCATAGTGGTCTTCAAATACTTTAAATGAGAACCTAGCTGATTTATTTACAAAGCTACTATTATGGGATGCTTTACAGAACATTATCACCAACCTTGGACTCATCCTCTGGAAGATAGATGCACCAATCCAGGAGAAGTATTGTAATGAACTGACATCATAGACATGTCTAATCTCTTCTGTATTCTGTTGACTCCTCCATTCTACTAACACTACTATTCTTCCATTCCTTCTCTATTCTGCAACACCAATGCCAGCTTATTATTAATATAGTGACACCTGTCACCTGGACCATAGGCTAACACCAAAAAGTGCAGAGTATGTTGTGATAATTTTAAATAACAACTTTGGATCTTCATTATTGGACATTTGTAACATATATACCTTATTACTCATTGTTAGTCTACTAGCTACATAGCCCTCCAGAACTCTATAGTATCCAATGTACTGACTATAGACTATAAAAACTTGGGCTACAGTCTCTATAATACAATATATTAACCTTGCATTATAACAGGTTATGGGCCCTGGCTCTTACTGAAATTGCTTACTATCCTACTTTTGTTTCTGCTGCCTATCTCTCTCTTTCAAAAACAACCTCACATAACTACATACACTTCCTTATTGTACCTATATCATAATGTCTACTGGTACAAACTCAACATCCATCTATTAGATTGAACCCCTATATAGTGCGGCCAACTACAATATCTGGTATATCAAGATGAGGTATATCTTGATCGATCTCAGCTTATTCAAATATGTTGAATCTATAGCACCCCCTCTTGCTGATGACAAATCTAATGAATCTGCCATCAAAATTTGGAATGAAAGGGATCATAAGGCCCTTTCCGCTATCAGTTTGTATGTAGATGACAGTGCTTTTGTCTATATTGCAGGTGCAAAAACATCAAAGGAAGCTTGGGATACACTCAAAAGAATATATAAGGCCACAGGTACTATAAGTATTATTACTACTTGCTGAAAACCTTTTAGGACACACTACCTAGAAGAAGCTGACATTGAAGAGCATATCCATACTTTTTGTGGACTCCGTCAACAACTTGCTAGCTAAGGACAAGTTATGCTAGGATCAGAATTCTCCATCATACTTCTCACATTACTACCTGACTCTTGGGACCTTTTTGTGTCTATTATTGACAAGTTTACTATATTGGATACTACTGATCCTGATTCATCTAAACTCATATCTAAGATCCTGGAAGAAGACCTACATAAGAAATTTAAAAACACCTCTTTTAAAATTACACTCTTAGCCCATGGTAATTACAATCATCAAGGCCTATCAACAATCAACAATCATTTTCATAGGTCAAAATACAATACCAATGTTACTTGTCACTACTATAAACATGTTGGCCATATTCAAAAGGAGTGTCAGACCAAGAAACAAGATTTTCAGAATGGAAGAAAACCCAGAAATAATCCCAATAATTTTCATGGCCATGGGAGAAAATTTTCTAACACTGTCTACTCAGTACAGTCAGAATTTTCATTTATCACATAAGATATAGCTCTCTCAGCAAGCATACCCACTTTTACTGCCTAGATTACTGATTCATGTACTATATCATACCTTGTTCAAGACTGTTCTGCCTTTGTTACCTATACAGAACTATGAGATCACCCAATTCAGGGTGTTGGCAGTACTACCAAAGGTATAGGCAAAGAAAGTGTCAAACTTACTCATAACAATCCAAGACTAAATACAAAGAAATTGATAATATAATGTTTACTGATATCTGGGGGCCAGCTTGAACTACTGGAATTAAAGGAGAACACTATTATATTAGCTTCATGGATAGTGCAACACAACGTACTCAGATTCACTTCATGAAAAAAAGAATGTTCTTAGACATATCAAAGATTACCAAGCCTTTATCAAGACTCAAACTGGCAAAAACCTCAAAGCTATATGATTTGATGGTGGAGGAGAATATACTGATCATGAGATAATTGATTACCTCAGATCTTGTGGAATACAATATAAAATCACAGCTGCAATAAAATTCACAGAAAACTCACAGTTTTATGCTCAATCAAAACATATCAACATTTCATCCAAGAGCACATTGCTTCTAACAAAGTTTCAGTACAATACTGCATAACTGATGATGATCTTGCTGATATATTTACCAAGGTACTCCCAAAAGCAAAATATTAACATTTTGCCAGACTTCTTGGCATGACTAGAACTATATAGATCCTTGTTGAGGGGGAATATTGTGATAATTTTAAATAACAACTTTGGATCTTCATTATCGGACACTTGTAACATATATACCTTATTACTCATTGTTAGTCTACTAGCTACATAGCCCTCTGGAACTCTACAGTGTCCAATATACTGACTATAGACTATAAAAACTCGGACTATAGTTTCTATAATACAATATATTAACCTTGTATTATAACAGAGTAGGCTTAAATAGAGTTTAGTCTTACTATCCTTCCTCAGTTGTTTACTTGATTCCAAGACATCTGAGATATTAATATAATAAAAGTTACTATTTATAAAGTCCCACATATCTCTTTTCACTCAACTCTCTTACATGTCTGATCTTTTTGGAAAAGAAAAGAAAAGAAAAATAAATATTGGCTTGACTATTTTGTTAAGTTATGACACACATCATCTGGCATCTACTTATATTCCAATATGCTGAAGCCAAATGCATGCAACTGATTAACAAGCAAGTTGTCTTCTGTATTATGTGACATTGAGACTAGTATTCAATTCAGTAGGATGTACTGAGTTCAAAGATCATTCAGTACCTTTTGGATGTGCATAGCAGAATACATTTGCTCAAAATTCTTAGGTGAGCTTGATATGAATGACCTATTGTATTTCTGATGTTTGGAAGCTGAGGCAACATTGCTATTTTCTCCATAGCAAAATGATAAAAATACATGAAAAAGCTATAGCTGGGAGGACTTCAAAAGTTACAAAGTCAGTCAGTATATAGCACATCCTCTTACCTGTGAAAACAAAAATGCTGGCAAGGTCATGCAACAAATCAGAGAAATCATCAAAAAGCAAACTATGAACACTGAATAACACTACACTAAGCTACATGCTCATGCATGCTTTCCAGATCTTCTAGTAAGGCATCTTATTCTAGCAGTGGTCAATATATCTCTCATTCTGATCTCAAAGCACACTTTATGCTTGATGTTTATGCAGAGAAGGACAAGCCAATTGGGGTAATGCATGTTTATCAACTGGCAAAGGGGGACAAAGGATCTCTCAAGCTATTCTCCAGCCCTTGGGAAAAGGCACTCCAAGTAAGCTGCCCAACAATCACTTGATTGATTTTGCAGGCATGGAGAACCAGACAAGACAAGCTGCCATTGGAAAGTCAAGTTGTCGACATGACTTGATTTGTGATAGATTTGTGATACCATCAATTGCAAGATTTGAATGCTGTATCCAGTCAAATGTCAGCAGAAGGAGAATTCATAGGACCATATCTGTGTTCTTATGGAAATAATCACATGGGCAAATGGTAGATATCATCAGCCCTCAGAATTCAGAGCTTGATCTAGTCCGGGATCAAGCGTTAAGTTGTATCACTAGCCGAGGCATGAACAGACTTGCTTGAAAATTAATGTGGATCACTGAGGTCATGGTGAAATGTTTTGACAAAACAGCTGAACAGAAAACAGTATTGATTTTGCAATAATATGTCTTACAAGTAAGAGATAAGATAAAGTGTTAACATTAATATGTATACCTTTATTTCACACTCATATATATGTGAGACAGATTATTGATGACTGATCCAGATTTTTGAAAAAAAATCGAGTAGTAGTGTCTCCATTTGAACTCGTATCATGATGCTCAGGCTATCATGAGTGGATCACTGAATGATGCACATAACAGATCCTGCATCGTTATTTGTCGACAATCTGCTCTATAATTTCAACTGCACGCTTAAATCCCAATTTCTGCTCTTCTGAAGCCTTGA